>OIAT01000217.1_pt1 | contig 15432 bp, 12 predicted proteins | sample 1580801 | NCBI WGS metagenome assembly OIAT01 (sample SAMEA3882536, study PRJEB24775) | human gut metagenome | biome: human-associated habitat; feature: intestine environment; material: feces | place: Netherlands | collected 2009/2010
CTTTTGACCGACCAGTCAATCAGCGCGTCCACGCCGCCGACGGCACGCAGAACGCTGTCGAACTCGCCGCCGGACATCCCGAAGCGGACGAGATCGATCTGCTGGAATTTGATCCGGCGCTCCTTGAACCAGCGCTCCGCCTTTTTCGTGTCGAAGGACTTGCTTTTTCCGAAGATCTGAATATTCATAGCGTATGCTCCTTACAAAAGAAATGGAGGGACAGTATGGACGACACCATCCGCAGACTGAAAGAACTGACAGACGCCAGCGACAACATCGTGTTTTTCGGCGGCGCCGGCGTATCCACCGAGTCCGGGATACCGGACTTCCGCAGTGTGGACGGCCTGTATCACCAGAAATTCAAATACCCGCCGGAGACCATGCTCAGCCACACATTTTACGAGACGCACACCGAGGAATTCTACGACTTCTACCGGGCCAAAATGCTGGCCCTGGACGCCCAGCCCAACGCCGCCCACCGCAAGCTGGCGGAATGGGAGCGGCAGGGGAAGCTGAAGGCCGTCATCACCCAGAACATCGACGGCCTGCACCAGAAGGCCGGCAGCCAGGAGGTCCTTGAGCTCCACGGCAGCGTGCTGCGGAACCACTGTACCCGCTGCGGGAAATTCTACGGTGTGGAGCGCATCGCGGAGAGCCGCGGCATTCCCCGCTGCACCTGCGGCGGCATCATTAAGCCGGACGTGGTGCTGTATGAGGAGTCCCTGGATGAGGACGTGATGGCCCGCGCCATCCACTATATCCGGCAGGCAGACGTGCTCATCATCGGCGGCACGTCGCTGGTGGTCTATCCCGCCGCCGGGCTGATACAGTACTACCGCGGCCATAAGCTGGCGGTCATCAACAAGGGCGGGGCCGGCAGCGGTCTTGGCGCCGCCGTCACCATCGACGGCCCTATCGGCCAGGTCATGGCCCAATTATAACACGCAGCGCCCCGGCACGCAAGCCGGGGCGCCGTGCTATTGCGAACGCCGTGCCGATGTGCTATACTATATATTCAAAAAACACCAAGCGAGGCATAGCATGACCACGAAAGATTATCAGACCCGCAGCCCCCTGCGGATATTCCTCTCCTACTTCAAACCCCACCGGCGGCTCTTCGCCCTGGACCTGTCCTGCGCGTTCCTCATCGCCTGCATCGACCTGGCGTTCCCGCTGGTGTCCCGCGCCGCCATGTATACCTGGCTGCCCCAGCGGCAGTTCCGGGTATTCTTCATCGTCATGGCGGTGGTGGTGGCCGCCTATGTGCTGCGCTCGGCGCTGTACTTCGTGGTGGCCTACTGGGGCCACACCTTCGGCATCCGCGTGGAGGCGGATATCCGCCGCGATCTGTACCGCCACATTCAGGAGCTGGGCTTCGACTTCTACGACCGCAACCGCACCGGCCAGCTGATGAGCCGCCTGACCAGTGACCTGTTTGAGCTGACGGAGCTGGCCCACCACGGGCCGGAGGATCTGTTCATCTCCCTGGTGACCATCGTGGGCGCGCTGGCGGTGATGTTCACCCTGCGCTGGGAGCTGGCGCTGGTACTGCTGGTGCTGCTGCCTGTCCTGCTGACCATGGCCCTGCGCCGCCGCCGGCAGATGAGCGCCGCCTCCCGGGCTGCCAAGGTCAAGACCGGCACCATCAACGCCGCCATCGAGTCCGGCCTGTCCGGCGTGCGGACCACCAAGGCCTTTGCCAACGAAGAAGCCCAGCAGCAGCGGTTCGACGAGGCCAACGAGGTGTTCAAGACCGCCAAGCGTGGCTTTCACAAGGAGATGGGCCGCTTCAACGCGGTGATGGAGTTCTGCACCGGCATATTGCCGGTGGCGGTGATCGCCGTGGGCGGCTGGCTCATCATGGGGGAGAAAATGGACTATGTGGATCTGATCACCTTCTCCCTATACGTCACCGCCTTCGTCAGTCCCATCCGCAAGCTGGCCAACTTCGCCGAGATGTTCTCCAACGGCTTCGCGGGCCTGCACCGCTTCATCGAGCTGATGGCCACCGAGCCGTCCATCCAGGACGCCCCCGACGCGCGGCCCCTCGAACATGTACAGGGCCGCGTGGACGTGAACGATGTCTCCTTCGCCTACGGCGAAAAGGCCGAGGTGCTGCACAACGTGACGCTGCACATCCCCGTCGGCGAGACGGTGGCCCTGGTGGGGCCCTCCGGCGGCGGCAAGACCACCCTGTGCCAGCTGCTGCCCCGGTTCTACGATGTGGACAGCGGCAGTATCACCGTCGACGGCCGCGATGTCCGCGCCGTCACCCAGCGCTCCCTGCGCCGGGCCATTGGCATCGTGCAGCAGGATGTGTTCCTGTTTGCCGACACCATCCGCGAGAATATTCGCTACGGCCGCCCCGACGCCACCGACGCTGAGGTAGAGCAGGCGGCGCGGCAGGCGGAGATCTACGACGATATCTGCGCCATGCCCGACGGGTTCGACACCTATGTGGGTGAGCGGGGCGCGCTGCTCTCCGGCGGGCAGAAGCAGCGGGTGGCCATCGCCCGGGTGTTTCTGAAGGCCCCGCCCATTCTGATACTGGATGAAGCCACCTCCGCGCTGGACAGCGTGACGGAAGCCCGCATCCAGGGCGCCTTTGACCGTTTGGCCCGAGGCCGCACGACACTGATCATCGCCCACCGGCTGTCCACCATTCGTTCGGCCGACCGGATACTGGTGATACAGGACGGCGTCATCGCCGAACAGGGCTCCCACCAGGAACTCCTGGCAAGGAACGGCGTGTACGCCACACTGTACCGCACGCAGAATTTGGGGGCATAACATGGACAGACGAGAACTGCTGGACAGAGCCGCCCACAGCCCGGAGGAACGGCTGCTGCTGAGCCGCGTGTGGGATAAGTGTGAACAGTGCCGCACGCGGAACATCCCCACGGCCACAGGCTTTCTCTCCCCTGCGGAGCAGGCTGCGGCGCAGGGCTTTCTGGTGCTGCTGGGCGCGCGGGAATCCGGCATTTTCTGGGGCGGCTATGACGGCGCGGAGCGAAAGCGGCTGCTGTTTCTGCCGGAGTGGATGGCGGAGCCGGACGGCACGGAGATCGCGGCGGTGCGGGCCGCGTGCCGCAGCGGCGGCGACCTGACCCACCGGGATTTTTTGGGCAGTTTGATGGCTCTGGGATTGACCCGGGAGAAGATAGGCGATATACTTGTGGAAAAGGGCGGCTGTCAGGTGCTGCTGGACCCGTCCATGACGGATTTCCTGCTGCAGAACTGGGACAGCGCCGGCCGGGAGAAGCTCACCGTAACGCCGCTGCCGCTTTCGGCGCTGGCGGTCCCCCATGCGGCGGTGAAGGAACTGCGGGACACCGTCTCCTCCCTGCGGCTGGACAACGTGCTGGCGGCGGGATTTTCTCTCAGCCGGGGCCGGGCGGCGGAGGCCGTGGAAAAGGGGTCCGTACAGGTGAACTACGTCACCTGTGTGAAACCGGACAAGCCCGTGTCGGCGGGGGATACCATCACCTGCCGCGGTCTGGGAAAATGCGTATTGGACAGCGTGGGCGCTCCCACGAAAAAGGGCCGCCTGCCGGTGGCCATACGGCGATACATATAAGGGAGAAACAGCTATGGACGAGAAGAAGATAGCACGCATCAACGAGCTGGCCCGCAAGGCCAAGGCCGAGGGGCTGACAGACGCGGAGATCGAGGAGCGCGCTGCACTGCGGCAGGAGTACCTGAACGCGGTAATGGCCAATGCCCGCAGCGTGCTGGAGAATACCTATATCGTGGACGAAAAGGGCAACAAGCGAAAGCTGCGGGGAAAGGGAGAAGGGGAAGCATGAGCTACGAATACAATGAGAACAACGGTCTTCAGCCGAAGCCGCCGAAAAAGAACAATAACGACCTGGGTTCGTGGATATTCATCGCGGTGATGTTTGCCGTGGCCTGGCCTGTGGGCCTGATCCTGCTGCTGAGCAAGCTCAGCGAGGGCGGCGGCAGGAAAATGCGCCAGCAGGCGCGGGATGCGTGGCAGCGGACGGCGGCGGGCAGCGCCGAGGCGAAGCCTGCGCAGGCGCGCGCCTCCGCTGCGAAGAACACCGTCCGCAAGGTCACAGAGACGCCGAACTACTCCGACAAGGGCGCCAAAACCATGAAGATCATCGGCGCGGTGGTGGGTATTCTGGGCGTGTTTTTCCTGGTGCAGCAGGTGGACTACTTTGAACTGCGCTACGCTATCAAATGGCATGAATGGATGGACCTGCTGCGGCAGCTGTTCTATCCCCTGGGCATGATGGCCGGCGGCGCGTCCCTGCTGCTGGGCAGCGGCGCCATGAAGCGCCGCCAGCGGCGCTTTGCCACCTACCTCCGCACCGTCGGGCAGAAGCAGGCCGTGCCCCTGGACTATCTGGCCCGGGCCGCCGACGTGTCCCGCCGCCGGGTGGAGAAGGACGTGAACCTGATGCTGGAAAAGGGCCTCTGGGGTGACGAGGCCTATATCGACATGGGCAGCGGTATGCTCTTCAAGTCCCAGGCCGCCGCCACGGCGTACTTTGATGCCGCCCACCGCGCCAAGGCGGAGCAGGGTCAGCCCGCACAGACCGCGCCCGCGCCGGCGGGCTACGCCGCCATTCTGGCCCAGATCCGCGAGCTGAACGACCGCATCGCCGACGAGGCCATCAGCGCCAAGCTGGACCGCATGGAGCAGGTGTCCGGCCGTATTTTCAAACTCATTGAAGAGGACGAGGCCAAGCGTGACGCCGCCGGCACGTTCCTGAACTACTACCTGCCCACCACCCTGAAGCTGCTGGAAAACTACGCCAGCTTCGAGGAGGCCGGCGTCAGCGGCGAGAACCTGAGCCAGGCCAAGGCCAAGATCGAAAAGACCATGGACAGCATCGTGGCGGGCTTCGAGCACCAGCTGGACGAGCTGTACCGCACCGATGCCATGGATATCGACAGCGATATCCGGGTGATGGAGACCATGCTGCGCCGGGACACCGCCAGCGTAGCGGACGACTTCGGCCTGAACGGCAGCAGCGCCGTGCAGCAGCGGGATGAGTAAACGAAAAGGGAAACGCAGCGCGCCTGCGTTTCCCTTTTGTGCTTGCGGCCCTTTTCCGCCCCCGCCGCGGCACAAAAAGCGCCTTGTTTGTTGACGGGACGGGAAAAATGGGGTACAATGTCGGTAACGTTACCAGCGACCTGTTTCGCGCCCTTTGACGGAACAGGCGTGCTACCATAGAGCAGACGAGCAGAGTGAGAGAAAAGGAGCTGAGCACATGACGCGGCACCCGGCCCACGACATCTACACCTACCTCGGCGCGCACCCGGCGGAGCAGGGCTTCACCTTCCGCGTGTGGGCGCCCCACGCCCGCGCCGTGGCGCTGGCCGGGGACTTCAACGGCTGGCAGCCCCGGCCCATGACCCGGCTGGATACCGGCGTGTGGGAAACGGCGGCGGAAAACGCCAAGGTCTACGACGCCTACAAGTATGTGGTCACCGGCGCGGACGGCCGGGTGGTCTGGAAGGCCGATCCCTGTGCCTTCCACGCGGCCACCCGTCCCGGGACAGACAGCAAGGTCTACGACCTGTCCGGATACCAGTGGCGGGACGATGATTGGCGGCAGCAGCGGCTGGAAAAGCCGCCGGTGAACGGCTAGCTGCTGATCTACGAGGTGCATCTGGGCTCGTGGAAGCGCCACGAGGACGGCTCTCCCCTGAGCTATGTGGAGCTGGCAAAGGAGCTGCCCTCCTATGTAAAGGCCATGGGCTACAACTTCGTAGAGCTGCTGCCGGTGACGGAATACCCCCTGGACGACAGCTGGGGCTACCAGTGCACCGGCTACTTCGCCCCCACCAGCCGCTACGGCACGCCCCACGACTTCATGGCCCTGGTGGATGCCCTGCACCGGGCGGGGCTGGGCGTGATACTGGACTGGGTGCCCGCCCACTTCTGCAAGGACAGCCACGGGCTTATCGAATTTGACGGCACCTGCCTCTACGAGTACGGCGACCCCCTGAAATGGGAGCACGCCGGCTGGGGCACCCGTGTATTCGACTTCGGCAAGCCGGAGGTCCGGGAATTCCTGCTGTCCTCCGCCGTCTACTGGTTGAAGGAATACCACATCGACGGGCTGCGGGTGGACGCGGTGGCGTCCATGCTGTATCTGGACTATGACCGGCAGGGCGGCGCGTGGCGTCCCAACAAGGACGGCGGCCGGGAGAACCTGGAGGCCATCGACTTCCTGCGTGAGCTGAACCGGGCAGCCTTTGCCGCCGACCCGGCGGCGCTGATGGTGGCGGAGGAGTCCACCGCGTGGCCGCTGGTCACCTATCCGCCGGAGCAGGGCGGTCTGGGCTTCAACCTGAAGTGGAACATGGGCTGGATGAACGACCTGTGCCACTATCTGAAGATGGACCCCTACTTCCGCCAGTTCCACCACCGGGACGTGACGTTCTCCATGGTCTACGCCTTCTCGGAAAACTACGTCCTGCCCCTGTCCCACGACGAGGTGGTCCACATGAAGGGCTCTCTCCGGGGCAAGATGCCCGGCGACGACTGGCGGCAGCTGGCCGGTGTAAGGAGTTTCTGGGCCTATATGCTGTGCCACCCCGGCAAAAAGCTGCTGTTCATGGGCAGCGAGCTGCCCCAGTGGCACGAGTGGGACTTCCGCGGCCAGCTGGACTGGTATCTGCTGGACGATCCCGCCTGCCGGGCCAGCCATGAATGCCTGCGGCAGCTGAACCGGCTGTATAAGCGCAACCGGTGCCTGTGGGAAAACGACCGGGACTGGGACGGCTTTACATGGCTGGTGGCCGATGATAACCACAACAACGTGCTGGTGTTTCTGCGGCGGGACCGCAGGGGCCACGAGCTGATCTGCGCGGTGAACTTTGCGCCGGTCCCCTGGGACAACTACCGCTTCGGCGTGCCGGCAGCGGCGCGGTACGAGGTACTGTTCAACACGGACGACGCCTGCTGGGGCGGCAGCGGCTGCGCCCTTCCGGCAGGCAGCCGGATCGACGTGGACGAGATCCCCTCCCACGGGCGGGAGACTTCCCTTTCCCTGACCATTCCGCCCCTGGGTGCGGTGCTGCTGCGCCGGGAGGGAAAACGCCCCCAGAAAAAACAGAACACAGGAGGTACGCAAGGATGAAAAAAGAGCTTCTGGCAGGCGGCCAGGGCAGCCGCCTGTACGTGCTCACCGGCAGCATGGCCAAGCCCGCCGTGCCCTTCGGCGGCAAATTCCGCATCATCGACTTTCCCCTGTCCAACTGTACCAACTCCGGCATCGACACCGTGGGCGTGCTGACCCAGTACCGGCCGCTGGAGCTGAACACCTACATCGGCAGCGGCCAGCCCTGGGAGCTGGACCGTGTCAACGGCGGCGTACATATCCTGCCGCCCTACCAGAGCGCCGGCGGCGCCGTCTGGTACAAGGGCACCGCCAACGCCATCTACCAGAACATCGGCTTCGTGGATCTGTACGACCCGGAGTACGTGCTGGTGCTCTCCGGCGACCACATCTATAAGATGGACTACTCCCTGATGCTGCGCCGCCACAAGACCACCGGCGCTGACTGCACCATCTCCGTCATGGAGGTCCCCTGGGAGGAGGCCAGCCGCTTCGGCATCATGGCCGTGGACGGTGATGATAACATCACCGAGTTCGCCGAGAAGCCCAAGGAACCGAAAAGCAACCTGGCCTCTATGGGCATCTATATCTTCACCTGGAAAAAGCTGCGCCAATACCTCATCGATGATGAGACTGACCCCCGCAGCGACAACGACTTCGGAAAAAACATCATCCCCGCTATGCTGCAAAACGGGGAGAGGATGTCCGCCTACCGCTTCGAGGGCTACTGGAAGGACGTGGGCACGCTGGACTCCCTGTGGGACGCCAACATGGATATGCTCTCCCCCGGCTCCGGGCTGAACCTGCTGGACAAGAAGTGGCGCATCTACGGCCGCACGCCCACCTGCCCGCCCACCTACATCGGTAAAACGGGTGATGTGGGCAACAGCGCCGTGGCCAAGGGCTGCACCGTGCTGGGCGAGGTAAAGAACGCCGTCCTCAGCACCGGCACCACCGTGGCCGAGGGCGCGTCCGTCTCCTATTCCGTGGTCATGCCCGGCGCCGTCATCGAGGCAGGCGCGAAGGTGTCCTACGCCATCGTGGGCGAGGGCTGCCGTGTAGGCAGAAACGCCGTGGTGGGCGGCGCCCCGGGCAGCGTCCCCTTTGAGGACTGGGGCATCGCCGTACTGGGGCCCCGGACCTCCGTGGCGGACGGCGCGGTCATCGAACCGAAAATGATGCTGGGCGAAAACGGCAAGGAGGTGCGGCCATGAACGGAATGCACGGGATCATCTTCTCCTACGACAAGGAAAACGGTCTGCGGGAGCTCATCGAAAATCGCGTCCACGGCTCCATCCCCTTCGGCGGTGACTACCGCATCATCGACTTTATCCTCTCCAGCATGGTGAACGCCGGCGTCACGGACGTGGGCGTCATCATGCACGGCAAGTGCCAGTCGCTGCTGGACCACCTGGGCAGCGGCAAGAGCTGGGACCTGAGCCGCAACTTCGGCGGTCTGACGCTGCTGCCGGCCTTCGCCTATAATGAGCAGCGCCGCGGCGACGGCCAATTCCGCGGCCGCGTGGATGCCCTGGGCAGCGTGATGAACTACCTGAAGGGCATCCGCCAGGACTACGTGGTGCTGTCCGACAGCGACACGGTCATCAACGCGCCCCTGGAGGACGTGCTCCGCCGCCATATCGACACCGGCGCGGACATCACCGCCGTCTGCACCGCCGTCCCCGGCGACGGGCAGGATACCTATTTCCGGCTGGACGCCCGGGGCCGCATCACCGACACGGCCTACGGCCTGCACACGCCGGAGGGCTATCGCTGCCTGAACATCTTTGTCCTGCGGACCGAGCTGCTCATCCAGCTGGTGACGGAGTGCCTGAGCCACAACCGTTACAGCCTGCGGCGGGATGTCCTTCAGGGCATGAGCAGCCGCCTCCATCTGCAAAGCTATGTCTACGATGGCTACGCCGCCCATATCAGCACCCTGCAGAACTACTACGACCGCAGCATGGAGCTGCTGGATACCGCCACCCGCAGCGCCCTGTTCTGCCCGGACCGTCCGGTATACGGCAAGGAAAACGACTCCCCCTCCAGCTACATCGACCCGGAGGGCGGCTGCGTCAACTCCCTGGCCGCCGACGGCTGCGACATCCAGGGCAGCGTAAAAAACTGCGTGCTGTTCCGCAACGTGCGTATTGAAAAGGGTGCCAGCGTGGAAAACTGTATCCTGTTCAAGGACACGGTGGTCAAGCGCGGTGCCATACTGCGGGGCGTGATCACCGACAAATACGTTACCGTCAGCGAGAATGTGACCCTGATGGGCCATGAGCGCTATCCCATCGTCATCGCCAAGGGCGCGACGGTGTAAGAGAAAGGAGCCTGCCATGAAGCTGCTGTATGTGACCAGCGAGGCCTATCCCTTCTGCAAGACCGGCGGCCTGGCCGATGTGGCCGGCAGCCTCCCCCCCGCCCTGGCGGCGGAGGGTGTCGAGACCGCCGTCATCCTGCCCCTGTACGACAAGATCGGCCCCCAGTGGCGGGAGAAAATGACCTTCCGCCGGTATATCTACGTGGACCTGGGCTGGCGGCATGAGTACTGCGGCCTGTTCTCCCTCTATGACCGGGGTGTGACCTGGTACTTCGTGGACAACGAAAAATACTTCCGCCGCGGCCGCCTGTACGGCGAGTTTGACGACGGCGAGCGCTTCGCCTTCTTCAGCCACGCGGTCATCGACCTGCTGCCCAGCCTGGGCTGGATGCCGGACATCCTCCACTGCAACGACTGGCAGACGGCGCTGGTACCCATCTATCTCAAGGACGCGGCCACCCGCTGGTGGGAGATACGCCATATCCGCACGGTGTTCACCATTCACAACATTGAGTATCAGGGCCGCTACGGCAGCGACAGCGTAGACCAGCTCTTCGGTCTGGATCGTGGCTGGTACGACGACGGCACTCTCCGCATGGACGGCGACGTGAACCTGATGAAGGGTGCCATGCTCATGGCGGACGCCGTCACCACCGTCAGCCCCACCTACGCCGCCCAGCTCCATGACCCGGCCTATGCCGAGGGGCTGGAGAGCGTAGTGGACGCCATCGGCTGGAAAATGCACGGCGTGGTCAACGGCATCGACACCGTCACCTACGACCCCGCCGCCGACCCGGCGCTTCCGGCGCATTACACGGCGGCAGACCCGGCCGGCAAGGCCGTGTGCAAGGCATCCCTGCAGGCTGCCCTCGGACTTGCCCAGGAGCCGGACACGCCGCTGATCGCCATGGTGACGCGGCTGGTGGGCCACAAGGGGCTTGATCTTGTGCAGCAGGCCATGGACGGCATCATGGCCACCGGCTGCCAGTTCGTGGTTCTGGGCACCGGCGACGGGCAGTATGAGGATTTCTTCCGCTGGAAAGCCGGGCAGTACCCCGGCCGCGTGTCAGCCCAGATCCTGTACGCCGAGGACCTGTCCAGGCGCATTTATGCCGCCGCGGACCTGTTCCTGATGCCCTCCCGCAGCGAGCCCTGCGGCCTGAGCCAGATGATCGCCATGCGCTACGGCGCGGTGCCCATCGTGCGGAGCACCGGCGGTCTGGCGGACACCGTGCGCTCCTGCCAGGTGGGGCAGGAGGACGGCACCGGCTACCTGTTCGCCGACTATGACGCCGGGGCCATGCTCTCCGTCATCGGTCAGGCCACCGGCCTGTACCGGGGCGACCGGACAGGCTTCGACACCGTTCGATACCGGGGCATGACCGCGGACTTCAGCTGGGGCCGCAGCGCGGCGGCCTACCGGCACATTTATGAGAATCTTTGACCCAAGGAGGAGTTACCCGATATGACCTACAACAAAGAGACCCTGAAAGAGGCCATCGTGCAGAAGCTGCGCCTCAACTACGGCTGCACCGAGCAGCAGGCCACCGACGGCGAGATGATGAAGGCCTGCGCCATGGTCCTGCGGGACATCATGGCCGAGCACGGCGTACAGACCCGCGAGGAGACGGCCCACGAGGAAAAGCGCAAGGTCCACTACCTGTCGCTGGAGTTCCTGATGGGCCGCAGCCTGATGAAAAACGCCTTCAATCTGGCGCTGCTGGAGCCCCTGACCGCCGCCATCGGCGAGCTGGGCTTCAAAGCGGCGGACATCTTCGACATGGAGCCGGACGCCGGTCTGGGCAACGGCGGTCTGGGCCGCCTGGCCGCCTGCTATCTGGACAGCATGACCACCCTGGAGATCCCGGCGACGGGCTACTCCATCTGCTATGAGCTGGGCATTTTCAAGCAGAAGATCGTGGAGGGCCAGCAGGTGGAGCTGCCCGACGACTGGATGCAGCTGGGCGACGCGTGGCTGCTGCCCAAGCTGCAGGAGGCCGAGGAGGTCCGCTTCGGCGGCAAGGTCCGCACCCGCTGGGACAACAACCACCTGATGGTGGTCCATGAGGACTACACCCGTGTGCTGGCCATCCCCTGCGACATGGAGATCGCCGGCTACGACACCGACCATGTGAACACCCTGCGTCTGTGGCAGGCCCGCAGCCCCAAACCCATCGACATGAAGCTCTTCAGCGAGGGCCAGTACCTCCACGCCGCCGAGGAGCGCGCCATGGCTGACGCCATCAGTCAGGTGCTCTACCCCGAGGACAACCACTACGAGGGCAAGTCCCTGCGGCTGAAGCAGCAGTATTTCTTCGTGTCCGCCACCATTCAGTCCATCACCCGCAAGCACATCCAGCAGTACGGTACCCTCAAGAACTTCCATGAGAAAAATGTCATCCAGATCAACGATACCCACCCCACGCTGGTGATCCCGGAGCTGATGCGTATCCTCATCGACGATGCCGGCATGGGCTGGGACGAGGCCTGGCACATCACCACCCACTGCGTGGCCTACACCAACCACACCGTGCTTTCCGAGGCCCTTGAGGTCTGGCCGCAGCAGCTGTTCGAAACGCTGCTGCCCCGCGTGTGGCAGATATTGCAGGAGATCTCCCGCCGCTGGCAGCAGCAGGTGGAGGAATTCTATCACGACCCGGCCAAGACCGCCAAGCTGGCCATTATCTGGGACGGCGGCGTCCGCATGGCCAACCTGTGCATCGCCGGCAGCATGGCCGTCAACGGCGTCAGCGCCCTGCACTCCGAGATTTTGCGGAAGGACCTGTTCAAGGACGCCTGCCAGATGATGCCGGACAAGTTCAAGAACGTCACCAACGGCATCGACCACCGCCGCTGGGTGCCCCAGATCAACCCCGGTCTGGACGGACTGCTCCGTGACCTGATCGGCGAGGGCTATCTCACCCATCCGCAGGAGCTGAAAAAGCTGGAGGCCTACGCCGGTGACAAGGCGGTCCTTCAGCGTCTGGAGGACATCAAGCATCAGAACAAGCTTGCCTTTGCCGCCTTCGCCAGGAAGCACCAGGGCGTGGTGCTGAACACCGACGCCATCTTCGATGTGCAGGTAAAGCGCCTGCACGAGTACAAGCGCCAGCTGCTGAACGCCCTGCAGATCATCTACCTGTACCAGCGCCTGCAGGATGACCCCAGCCTGGACCTCCCGCCCCAGACGTTCCTGTTCGGCGCCAAGGCCGCCCCCGGCTACGCCGTGGCCAAGCGCATCATCCACCTCATCAACTCCCTGGCCGACCAGATCAACAGCGACCCGCTGTGCAAAGATCGGCTCCAGGTGGTGTTCCTGGAGAACTACCGCGTCTCCCTGGCCGAGGTCCTCATGCCCGCCAGCGAGGTCAGTCAGCAGATCTCCACCGCCGGCAAGGAGGCCAGCGGCACCGGCAACATGAAGTTTATGATGAACGGCGCGCTGACCGTCGGCACCCTGGACGGTGCCAACGTGGAAATGCACGACCTGCTGGGCGACGACAATATGTTCCTCTTCGGCCTTCATGCCGATGAGGTGGAGCACCTGCGCCACACCTACGACCCCAACCTGCTCTACCAGCGCGACCCGGTGCTGCGCCGCGTGCTGGACCAGCTGAAGGTAGGCTTCCGGGACGGCGTTACCTACGAGGACCTGTTCCAGCGGCTGGTCACCGGCATGGACGGTCAGGCGGACCAGTACATGGTCCTGGCCGACTTCGCCGCCTACTGCGAGGCCGAATCCCGGATGCGCCACACCTACCGCGACCGGGAGACGTGGAACCGCATGAGCCTCACCAACATCGCCCGCAGCGGCGTCTTCGCTGCCGACCGGGCCATCTCCCAGTACGCCGACACCATCTGGCACGTGCCCTACAAGCAGTAACGCACAAGGGAGCGCCCCGCGGGGCGCTCCCTTTCTTCGCCGCGCCTCCAAAGCCGCGCGGGAAACCTGCCCATATGCCGCCCCGGTAAAATCTCTATTGTAATCCCGGAGAAAGTAGTATATAATACTCCATATTATCGTGTGTTATTATGCCATTTCCGCAGAAAGGAAGTCCGCTATGATAAAAGTCCCCACCGAAAACGGCGAGATCACCATCAGCGACGCCGTGTTCACCACCATCACCGGCGCGGCCGCCACCAACTGCTTCGGCGTCAAGGGCATGGCCCAGCGCAGCATGACTGACGGGCTGGTGCATCTCCTGCGGCCCGAGGCCATGAGCAAGGGTGTCAAGGTCACATACAATGATGACGGCACCGTGTCCATCGAGCTGCACATCGTCGTGGAAAACGGCGTCAACATCGCCACAGTCTGCCGATCCATTATGGGCGAGGTCAAGTATGTGGTCAACCTCAACACCGGCGTCACCGTCAAAGCGGTGAATGTCTGCGTGGATTCCGTCACCGTGTGACGCGCCCGGAAGGAGAACAGACATGACAGAAAAGATCAGCGGCGGCGCCTTCAAGCAGATGGTCGCCTTCGGCGCCGCCTGCATCACCGCGCAGAAACAGGCCATCAACGACCTGAACGTATTTCCGGTGCCCGACGGCGACACCGGCACCAATATGTCCCTGACCATCCAGACGGCGGTGAACGAGCTCCGCAAGGCCGAGCCCGCCACCGTGGACGAGGCCGCCAAGCTGACGGCCTCCGGCCTGCTCCGGGGCGCCAGGGGCAACTCCGGCGTCATTTTGTCCCTGCTGTTCCGCGGCATGAGCAAGGTCCTCAAGGGCCACGACACCGCCGACGGCGTCCTGCTGGCCGAGGCCATGCAGGAGGGCGTTTCCACTGCCTACGGCGCGGTGATGAAGCCCGCCGAGGGCACGGTCCTCACCGTCTCCCGCCTGGCCGCCCAGCGTGCGCTGGAGGCCGCCGGCGAGAAGAACGACGCCGAGTTCGTACTGGATGAGGCCATCAAGACCGGCTACACCACCCTGGCGGAGACCATCGAGATGAACCCCGTGCTGAAAAAGGCCGGCGTGGTGGACGCCGGCGGCAAGGGCTACCTCATCATCCTGGAGGGTATGCTCCGCGCCCTGCGGGGCGAGCCCGTGCCTGAGGTGGCCGATACTGCCGAGGAGAAGGCGGACTTCGCCGCCATCGGCGACGAGGATATCACCTTCGCCTTCGACACCGTGTTCATCGTCCGCAAGACCTCCGACAAGCCCCTGGACGGCCTGCGCGCCTATCTGAACAGCATCGGCGACAGCCTGGTCATTGGCGAGGACGACGAGGCCTTCAAGGTCCACGTCCACACCGACACCCCCGGCGACGCCCTGAACGAGGCCCAGAAATACGGCACGCTGGAGCTGGCCAAGATCGAGAATATGCGTACCCAGGCCGCCGACCTGGCCGCCGGCAAGAAGGCCCAGTCCACCGACGATCTGGACGCCGTCGAGGCCGAGCTGGAGCGCGGCGAGACCGCTGTGGCCGCGCCGGAAAAGCGCTACGGCTTCCTGGCCGTCTGCGCCGGCGAGGGCCTCGAGGCCGTGTTCCGCGACCTGACCGTGGACCGCATCGTCTCCGGCGGGCAGACCATGAACCCCTCCACCGAGGCTATCCTGCAGGAGGTCAACCGCACCCCCAGCGAGATCGTGTTCATCCTGCCCAACAATAAGAACATCATCATGGCCGCCCAGCAGTGCGTGGGCCTGACGGAAAAGCAGGTCATCGTGGTGCCCACCGCCACCGTGCCCCAGGGCATCTCCGCCATGATGGCCGTGGACCCGGACAACGACGATCCCCAGGCCATCCTGGCCGCCATGACCGAGGCCGCCGCCAACGTCACCACCGCCCAGATCACCTATGCCGCCCGCAACTCCGACTTCGACGGCTTCGCCATCAACGAGGGCGACTATCTGGCCCTGTGCGACGGCAAGCTCCTAGGCACCGACCGCAGCCTGGACGTGCTGCTGGATAAGCTGGCTCACGTAGCCGCTGATAAGAACGCCGAGTTCGTCACCGTCTACTCCGGCCAGGGTGTCACCGAGGATGACGCCGCCCGCGCC
>OIAT01000221.1_pt1 | contig 15324 bp, 10 predicted proteins | sample 1580801 | NCBI WGS metagenome assembly OIAT01 (sample SAMEA3882536, study PRJEB24775) | human gut metagenome | biome: human-associated habitat; feature: intestine environment; material: feces | place: Netherlands | collected 2009/2010
ATCGGCAGGCTCATTCCTTGGCGGTTGGATCGTTCCGGCACTACGTCCTGCAGGAATGACAGCTTGGTATTGGTGCGCACTGGCGTTGGTGGGAATAATACCCGCAGTCGTCAGTAATCAAATTGGAAAACGCGGGAAAAGAATCATCCGTCGCTAAAGAAAAGTCTTGGCGAGCGCACAGGAAGGGGAATGATATGAAAATACTGCTGCTGCAACAGCCTAAATCTTTCTCGGATTATCCAGAATGGATTAAAGAGGTCCAAGAACGCTTCGGTCGTTTAGAGGTTATGGTCTTCACCTCGGACAATCGGGCCGTGCACCATCGTTGGCCGAACACCGTCATCAAGGAAATCGTGGTTTCTGATTATTCCTCCGATAGCGCTACCGCGAAATTCTTTGATATTGTCAGAAAATTTAAACCAGATAGGATAATTTCCAGCTCGGAGGAAGATGTATTGAGGGTTGCAGAGGCGAGAAGTCTATTTGGCATTCCCGGTTTGCAGTATGAACTGGCGTTGCGCTGTCGAGATAAGGTCACGATGAAGCAGTCGGCCCTTGATGCCGGATTACAGGTTATTCCCTACACCTCCTGCAAAAGCTTTGGAGATATTATTTCGGCGTTCGATCGTTGGGAGACGGTTGTTCTCAAACCTCGGTGGGGTGCAGGCTCCGCGGGTATTACGATACTGCATTCGAAAGATGATTTGCCTGCTTTAGCCACCAAGCCGGAATTCATACAAAACGTACATTCAAACCAGTATTACTTAGAGGAATACTGTTCCGGCTCCGTCTACCATGTGGATGTGGTCTATATCAACGCTGATTCGATCCTGATCTCGCCATCACGATATCTTGTCCCACCGCTGGATTTCGAGAAGCAAAATACCGGTTCCGTGATGTTGGACGAGGACGACGCCGACTATTCTGAGCTGCTCCGACTGACAAAACAATTAATTAGATCTTTCAAAGATCAGACGATTCCCAATGTGATGCATATCGAATTCTATAAGAACGAAACCGGTGATTTCATATTCGGGGAAATGGCGGCACGCAGAGGAGGCGGACTCATCAAACAAGAGCTGACAGCCGCCTATGGCATGGATCAGAGTAAGGCCAATTTCCTACTGGAACTTGGCCTTGTCGATGCGGATACCAACATCACACGATTATCCCAATATGGCATACTGCTGGAAACCGCTGGATTGAACTGGCCAAAGGAAAAGGAAATCCCGGATTGGGCAGTTTTAGAATCTGTGGGAAAGAAAAAAGGTATCGCTCACAATTCTGTCGATTCCGACAGGAAATTCCTTATCTCCGGTGATAATGAAGCCGAAATCATCCAACGTTCCAATCATCTTATACACGGCTGATACGGCAATGAAGAATTCGCTCTTTGCAAGGGGACGATCGTAACCGGCATGCATAACAAAGGTGCCCGCCGCGCATGGAGGGGATCCATCGCGGCGGGCACCTCATGGGCAGGGCGCCGGTGATCGGCATATCGCCGGGAAAAAGGGAAAAACCGGCATTACGCGCGAACCGACGCCGTATCACTCCGGCTCAGTCCAGCACGAAGGTGTTGAACGATCGCGGAGCAAGCGTTACCTTGAAGCCGCGTTCGGCGGCATCGGGATCGGCGAATGCGAACGGACGCTCCTCGTCGAGGGCGTTCTGTGCCACAACCACCACCGTGCCGTCCGGGTTGCGGAAGGCGATGGCCATTGAGTTGAAATGGCCAGTGGTGCCGAGCACCTTCGCGCCGGGCCTGACGAAATGCGAGAAGTGACGCATCACGTAGTATTCCGGATTGCGGCGCACCTCATGCGTGTCGGCGGTGATGGTGAACAGGGAGTTCTGCCACCAGCCCCATGTGGAATCCTGGTCGTCAAGAATCATGTTCCAGTAGGTGTATGCGGTGGCGCCGTTGCGGAAGTAGTGGTTGATCAGATGGAAGATGTACTCCGCGTACTCCCAGCTGTTGTCGCCGGTGCCGCATTCGGACTCCGACTGGATCAGCTCGATCTCCGGCCATGATTCGTGCGTGCGGGCGATGCAGTTCTGGCCGGCCCACTGGTAGGCGATGCCCTTGATGTACTTGCGCGCGCCGTCGTCGAAGAGGATGTTGTCGACGAAGCGGTTGTAGTTGTTGAGCGTCATGCCGTAGCCGCCGCCGGTCCAGGCCATGTCTTCCGGGCCGTTGAGCGTGCCAAGCCAGATGTCGGTGCTGAGTCCGGCCTCGTCGAACGCCGGTCCGAGGTAGTCGCGGATGAACACCTTGAGCGCTTCGGAATCCCACAGGGCGCTCGGGAACTTCTGGTCGGCGAACACCTCGTTCTGCACGTGCAGCTGGTTCACAGTGATGCCATGCTCGGCGTAGGCCTGAATGTACTTGACGAAGTACTTGGCGTAGGCCTTGAGGTTCTCCGGGGTCTGCACGAGACGGCCGTAGTTGTAGGCCTTCGGGCGCTTCATCCACGTCGGCGGGCTCCACGGGCTGGAGAACAGTTGCATGTTCGGCTGCCATTCCTGCGCGCGGTGGATGTACGGGATCAGGGTCTGTTCGTCGTGTTCGACGGAGAAATGCTCCATCTCGTAGTCGCCGTCTACCTCGTCGTAGCTGTACCAGTGGTCGGCGAAATCATTGGCTCCGACGGGGGCGCGGTTGAAGGTGAAGTTCATTTCGTCGGGGCTGAACAGCTCCTTGATGATCTGGTCGCGTTCGGCTTCGCTGACGTTCTGCAGCGGCAGCCAGCCGAGTTCGTTGAAGCAGCCGCCGAAGCCGCGCAGGGCCTGGTATTCGTTGCCGTCGAGCTGCACGTCGGCCGCGGTGGTGGCGTTGGTGGATTCGATGTCGGAGGTTCGGTCGGCAAGCTTGTCGTCTTGCGTCGTTGCAATCCAGGTGGTCATGATGTTCCTTGGTATCGTCGTTGATAATTCGGATATGCGTTGATGGTTGGTATGGATGGGAGGCGGGGCGATTCGGTCCCGCGGAGGGGAGACGGCCTATGGCACGACCGTCTCCCCCGGTTTACAGCAGCTGCCTTACTTGACCTTCTTGATGGCCATGATGAAGAAGCAGCCGATGATGGCCAATGCGATGGACGTCGGGAACGCGAAGTTGTAGCCGAGGTTGACCACGATGGCGGACATGACGACCGGGCCGCACATCTGGCCGAGGGTGGTGGCCATGTTCAGGATGCCCAGATCCTTGCCGGCCTCTTCCTTGTTCGGCAGCACGTCCACCAGCAGCGCCTGGTCGACGGCGGAGTAGACGGCGTAGCCGAGGCCTGCGATGCCGGCGAACAGGTACATGCCCATGGTGGACTTGAAGATCCACGGCATGGCGATGCCGACGGCGAAGAGCACGGAAGCGACGACGACCGGGACCTTGCGGCGGCCGATGAGATCGGAGACCGGGCCGGAGATGAAGGAGCCAACCAGGGACATGACCATCATGATCATGGACACGACGGACACGGTGACGGCGGATTCCTTGACGGACTGGCCGATGTAGTTCTGGATGATGTACAGCTGGTAGACGTTGATCATCTGGTAGGCCATGAGCATGCAGAAGCGGCCGGCGAACGCCTTGTAGAAGTCATGCGCGGTGGAGAACTTCGGCGGGCGGAAGGAGGAGAGGATGTCCTTGGCGGAGCCTTCGTCCTTCGGCAGGAAGTCTGCGGACTGCTCCTTCGGGATGATGATCACGGCGACCACGCCACCGAGGAACATGAGCACGCCGGCGACGGCGAAGCCCGGAATCAGGTTTTCGATGAACAGTGCGCCGAGCATGGTGCCGATCGGAGCGCCGATGGTGGAGCCGGCGCCGTAGAAGGCGGACATGGTGCCACGGATCTTGGAAGGCACGCGGTCGGACAGGATGGCGACCATCGGCGCGATCATGCAGTTCAGACCGAACATGCAGGCGCAGTAGAAGATGGTCAGCAGCACGGCGTTATGCGTGGTGCCGGTCAGGAACAGGGTGACGCCACCGAGCACGGCTCCGAAGAGGATCCACGGGGTACGGCGGCCGAAGCGGGAACGGGAGCGATCGGAGAAGTTGCCGAACATCAGGTTGGCGACCAGGGATGCGACCGCGGTGAACGCGTTGACGATGCCGACCAACGCATCGGCGTTGACGCCCGGGATGGTCTTGTAGTGCATGGGCAGCAGCACTGCGGAAACGATGCCCAGACCGGACATCCACAGCACTCCGAATACCAGGAAGCCTGCGCCGAAACGTGCGGCGTTCATCTTGGACAGCGGCTTGCCGGTTTCCGGGGACAGCGACGGATCCTTTTCCGCCGCGGCGATGTTGGCGTTGTAAGCGGCAAGGCGCTCCGCCTTGCTGGCGATTGCTTCACTCATGAAACTCTCTCCTTCGAATCATGCTTCAGTAGTGAACTTATGTTATGTTGTGTGCGATTCCGCACCTTAGCGGTGTATGTGGTGGTGGGACGGCCTCGCCCCATCTGTTAACTACCATGTGGTAACTAACGTGTTTTCAGTGTAAACCATCTTTCGCAAAGGCACAAGTCGACGTCATGTCATCGCCGTCTCAAAGCGTTTGCAAAACCGGTCGGACACTGTTTCATTCAGCTTCACAGTCACCGGTTTTTATTACCTAGTAACTACTTAGTTAAATCATATTACAAATCGTTTGTCTGCGATAATCCGGCGTGTTCCAAGGGTTCCCATCGTCTTCTTCTCCCCCTTCTTGTACCTTAGTAAGCACCAGATGAAGGAGAGCATATGCGTCGCCGCACCGAAAACAAACCCAGAAAGCGAATGAGCGCCGAGGATCGCAGGAAGGCGATTCTCGAAACCACGGTCTCATTCATCTCCCAGTTCGGTTTCTGGGGCTTCACCATACGCGATGTGGCCCAGGCTCAGAACATCACCGAAGCCGGCCTCCTTTACTACTTCAAATCCAAAGAACAACTGCTTGAGGAAACCCTCAAATACGCCGATCGGACCAATCAGATCGCCATCGCCGAGCATCTTGGCGTGCAGGGCGTGACCGGCGAAGTCCTTGACGACGGCATCGCGTACCACTGCGATCTGGGGCTGAAGGCCATTTCCACGGGAACCGTGGAGACCAACGCCGACCGTCCGGAGATGGTCCGGCTCTACACCTTGCTGGAAAGCGAGGCGCTGAGCAAGGACCATCCCGTGCACGAGTATTTCGAACAGCGCGAAATCAATCTGCTGAAGGAATACGCGTTCGCGGCCAAGCGCGACGGCGTCGCCGATCCGGAGCGCACCGCGCTGCAGGTCCTGTCCGCGATGGAAGGCCTGCAGCTGCGCTGGCTCAACGGATCGCATGACGTCGACTTCATCGGGGAATGGAAGGCCATCATCGACCTGCTCATCCCCTGACCCAGCGGGCCGACGCGCCACCACCGCTTTGCGGCTCAGCCGGCGATGACGACCACATTCCAGCGGCCGATCGTCAGCCTGTCGCCCACCTCGACCTTCGAGCCCTCCTTCAGAGCGATCGCCGCGGTGGCGGATTCATCGACGGTGCCGTCGGTGCCCACCACCACCGGAGCGACCACCACATCGCCCGACACCGGGCTGTCGATGGTGACCTCGTCGGCGGAGTAGTTGAGCAGATACGTCACCTGCTCGCCGCGGGCGTTCGTTCCGCGGCGCACCGTCACCTGTCCGGCGAGCGCGGTGCCGGCATCGGCGATGCCCGCGTGTTCCACGGCTTCACGCAGGACGGCGCGGATGGTGTCGGCGTCGAGCAGGGTGGCGATCCATTCGGCGTCGCCCTTGCCGAAGCCATGTCGGGTCACCGCGGCGTAATTCTTCCACGCGTAGTGGCCGTAGCTGGCGAGCACGTCGGTGCCGTCGAATGGGGTGACCAGTTCGATGAGCGCCTGCGCGTCGCTTGCCGGGGTTTTGGCGAGCGTTCCGGCGAATTCCACGGATACGTGGCCGTTCGGGCGGGTGAATTGGTTGTAGGTCATGCCGAACACGTCGGTGAGGTTGTGCGGCGCGCGGTCGTGCCATACGGTCACCTCGTCGTCGGTTACGAAGGAGCGCATGGTGGAGACAAGGTGGCCGCCGCTGGAGACGAATTCGCGCAGACGGTCGGTTGTTTCCTGCGGAGTGCAGTACAGTGCCGGGGTCACGATCATCTCGTATTTGGCCAGGCGTTCGGCCGGCGCGTCGGACGGGATGAAATCGCATTCCACGTTGAGTTCGAACAGCGCGTCGTAGATGTTGCGCACCACGTCGTTGTACTTGAGGGTGCCGCCGAACGGGAAGCCGGCTTCGATGAGGAACCAGTCGAGCGCGGTCAGCGATTCGTTGCTGACCATGATGGCCACCTTGTTGTGCTTCTTCAGGTGGACGAGCCGCTCTCCCACTTCCGGTTTGGCGATCTCGCGGCCGAACACGCCCGCCTCGCGGTAGGTGGGATTCGGTTCGAGGTCGTGGCTCAGCAGGCCCTTCCAATATGTTTCAAAGGAATTGTGGATGGAGTGCCAGTGCCAATATTCCACCATGTCGGCGCCGGAGGCGAGGTGGGAGTAGGCCTGCAGGCGCAGCTGGCCCGGGAACGGCACCCAACCGTGCTGGCCCTGGGCCTCCGTTTCGAGCACCAGGTAGTTCCTGCCGTCCTTGGTGGAGCGGGTCATGTCGCCGCCGAAGGCGATCTCCTTGCCGGTCAGGTCGTCCTCGGTGGGGTGGTAGATGTCCACGCCGGTGATGTCCACGGCGGTCGAGGCCTTGAAGTGGTCGACGGCCGGCTGCACGCCGTAGGAGTATCCGCGCCATTCGAAATCGAAGTTGTGGGTGATGAACTGGTCGTCATGCGCGTATTCGCGCACGATGTCGGCCTGCCACTGCAGGAAGGCGCGCACCTGGTCGCGGCGGAACTTGTCGAATTCGCCGCCCAGGGACTCGTTGATGGTGGCGGTCACGTCCGGGAAGTCCTCCCAGGAGTCGATGCGGTTGGACCAGTAGTCAAGGCCGAAGTGGTGGTTGAGCTCGTCCAGATCGCCGTGGAACTTCTCCCGCAGGTACTTGACGAACAGGCGCTGCATGTCCTCGGAGACGGAATCGTAGTATTTCGTCTCGTTGTCCACCTGGTAGCCGATGACGGCCGGATGGTCGGCGACGTGGGAGATGAGCTTGCGGATCACACGTTCGCCGTAGAAGCGGTAGGTGGCGTTGACGATGTCCATGATCTGGCGCGCGCCATACTTGCCCTGTCCGTTCGGCGTGACCGCGAGCACGCTCGGGTCGAGTTTGACGAGCCAGCTGGGCACCGCGTAGGTCGGCGTGCCGACGATGACATCGATGCCGGCATGCTGCGCGGCGTCGAGCGCACGGTCCACGTAGGTGAAGTCGAATACGCCCGGTTGCGGTTCGCAGGTGCTCCATGTGGATTCGGCGATGCGGATGACGTTCAGTCCCGCAGCCTTCATCATTTTCATATCCTCATCGATGCGGTCGATGCCTTTCATCATGAGGTATTCGTCATAGTATGCTGCGCCAAAAAGGATGTGGTCCACTTCGTTGCGACTCATGGTTTTCTTGTTCCTTACGTCTTCGCTGACTACGGTCGAGATTTTTATCTAACAAGTATTAGATATAAGAAATATATTATCTGCCCGCACATATGTCAAGAGGCTTGGAAATAAGGCGTGTCTTAACTAATAAACATTAGATATACGACCAGCCGCTACTTTTTACCGGTATCCGTCCCATACCGGAGAGGGGAAAATCAACCGTTCGAAGGCGAGCCATTCGTCATACAGGTCGATCGGCGGTTTGCGCATCCACCGCAGCTGGATACCGTCCATCGCCTCGATGCATTGCCGTACGATCGGCCGCATATTATCCCATCCGCCGACTTCCGGAGGCAGTTTCCATGCGAACTTTGAGTAATGCTCCCACGTCAGATCCGGTCGGTTTTCGAAATACTCGTGCAGTGGATGGTCCGCGTTGAACGATTCGGTTTCCAAAACCATGTACAGCTGCAGCAGACTGCGGCGTTGCGCATTGTAGCGGACCAGAAACCGCAGATATGCGGGAAACAGCATGCCGTCAGAATCGCTGCCGGGCAATCCCGACTTAGCGAAGTCGGCGGGTGTGCCCTGCTGGTCGTAGCTATCGGTGACCAGCAGCGACAACAACCGCTCCTTGTTGCCGATGTAGTGCAGCAGTCCGGGCTGGCTCATGCCGATGGCGTCGGCGATGTCCTTGAGCGACGTACCGTAATACCCCTTCTCGCCGATCAGCTTGCCCGCCGCCGCGATGATTTCGCGTTTGCGCTCTTCGGGCGATTTACGAACCCGCTTTTTCCCCTCGGTAACCATATGGAACAGCGTACCATCGGACGGGCCCTCGGCCGGTCACGCCTGGAAGACGTCCGGATGCTTCGGGTCGCCCGGTTCGTCAGCGAGCACACCCTCAAGGCCGAGAAACTCCTGCCAGAATTCCAGCGAGTTGCCGTATGGGATGGCCTGGCTTCCGCGTGCCTGCAGGTTCGCCTTGGCCTCGAACACGTCCTCCTCGCGGATGCCGTCGAAGTAGCTTTCCAGTCGGTCGAGATTCGTCGGATCGTAGAACAGCGAGCCGATGATTTCAGTAAGCCGCTCGGCGCGGGCCACCGGCAGCGAATCCCAGTGGCGGAATTCGATGAAGTTCTTCAAACGCACGTCGTTGAAGTGCGTGGAGATCACATGGTTGATCTCGTACGCGTTGAGCTCGCGGTCCGGGTACACGTCGTTCGCGTTCTCGTAGAACGCCGGATGGTGCAGATCGGTGCCGGGCACCGCCAGCGCCTCGGGCGTGTGCGTCAGGTCGGCGAACATCATCGGCGTGGACAGCACATCCACCGCGTAATCCTCCCAACCGAAACGCGGATCGAACAGGCCAGGAATGACGTTCGTGCGCTGGAAATCGAGATAATCCCACATGCGCTGGCGTAGCAGCGGATAAGGATTCTCCCCACCTTCGAAATACGGAGTGTTACGGAAGAACCATGCCAGAATCGGGCCGATCACCGTGCCCAACCGCAGTTTGGCGATCGCGTCCTGTTCCGAAACGTAGTCGATGCTGACCTGTGTCGAAGCGGAGCAACGCATCATGCACGGACCGAACTGTCCGACACGTCCCAGGTAGGCGGTCATCGCCTTGTATCGGTCCTTCGGATTGACGGGAATGTCGGCGTAACTGGATTTCGGTTGGTAACCATAGTTGACGAGTCGGAAACCAAGTTCTTCGAGGATGGGGTCGACTTCGCGGCGGAACGCGCCGTACAATGTGGCGAGCTCCTCCGGCTTGTGCAGGATGCCGATGGACGTTTCCAACTGTCCGCCCGGTTCCAAAGATACGGAGATGCCGTCACGGGCGAGTCCGACCAGTCGCCCGTTTTCCCAGTATTCCTTGTTTTCGTCGTAATACGGGCGGATGCGGTTGAGCAACGCTTCAATGCCGTTGCTTTCGTAGTAGGTCACCGCGGTATCGTCGCTGTTATGTACCGGCAGGTGTTCGATTTCCACGCCAAAACCGCCGGTGCCGCGCTGTTGGCAGCCGGATTCGAAGAATTTGATAAGGCTTTCCACATGCTTCGGATTCGGCTCGGTCAGCAGGTGCGCGTACGTGATTTTTGGCGTTGTCATAGTGGCCATCCTAACGAAAAGCGCCATTCGCAACGCAGGCTACGCTATACGGAAAATCGATAACCGACCATCATTCCCCATCGATTTGGCTGGCGATTTGAATGCCGATTCGACGACCATCGATTTTACGATCGCCGAATCAGCCGTCGATTTGGCGGCTCAGATACCGTCGAACCGACGTCGGAAAGTTTCCCAACGTCGGTTCGACGGAAATAAGAATGGCGATTCAAGCGGCCTTCTCGCTGTTGCGCGCCTCTTCGGCTGCGCGGTGCGCCTTCTTGGCAGCGGAGATCATCAGTTTGATGCGGTTGAGCTGGTTGGCTTCCGAAGCGCCCGGATCGTAATCGATGGACACGATGTTGGCTTCCGGATGCAGTCGGCGGATCTTGCCGAACATGCCTCGGCCTGTCACGTGGTTCGGCAGGCAGGCGAACGGCTGCGCGCACACCACGTTCGGGCATCCCGATTCGATGAGTTCCAGGATTTCCGCGGTCAGCAGCCAGCCTTCGCCGGCCTGCACGCCCACGGACGTGACCTCGTCGGCCTTCTTGACCAGTTCAGGCATCGGCAGATCCTGCGAGAACTTGCCGTGAGCCAGATCGATCGCCTCGCGTACCGGAGCGTTGTACAGGTCGAGGCCCTTGCGCATCAGCGCATAGCCGATCTTGCTGCCGCCCATGCCGAGGTAATGCTCGTTCCAGTCGGAAATGTACGGTCGGGTGGTCATGAATTCCATGATGCCCGGCACCACGGCCTCGCAATCCTGCGATTCGATGACGTCGACCACATGGTTGTTGGCGTCCGGCTGGTACTTGACGAGGATCTCGCCGACCACGCCGACGCGCACCTTGCGCGGCTCGTCCTTCAACGGCAACGAGTCGAACGACTTGACGATTTCCTTGACGAGCGTCGGATACGGCAGGTATCCCTTGCCGATGAACTTGCGCGCCGTCTTGGAACGACCGTGGTTTTCGAGCGTCTCGCGCACGATGGTGTCCCACGTTTCGTACAGCTTGTTCGCGCTGCCGGGGGTCACTTCGTACGGGCGCACGCGGTACAGGCATTTCATCAGCAGGTCGCCGATGATAAGCGCCTTGACTGCACGGTGCAGCAGCGCCGGCGTTGCGGTGAAGCCCGGGTTGTCCTCGATGCCCTGCGTGGAGATGGCGATCACCGGAATCTGCGGATAACCGGCGTCCACCAGCGCCTTGCGGATCAGGCCGAAGTAGTTGGTGGCACGGCACATGCCGCCGGTCTGCGTGATCGCAAGCGCGGTGTGGTCCGGATCGTATTTGCCTTCCAGAATCGCGTCCACGAGCTGGCCGATGACCATGATGGCCGGATAGCAGGCGTCGTTGTTGACGTATTTGAGGCCAGTTTCCACGTCCTCACGGCTGGCGTGCTCCAGAATGTCGAACTTGTAGCCGCCGGAGCGGATGACGGATTCCACCAGAGAGAAGTGGATCGGGCTCATCTGCGGGGCCACGATGGTGTAGTCCTTCATGTTCTTGCCGAACGGGATGCGGTTCGCATACTTGGACAGGGTCGCCGAGTTGTGTGCGGACGCGCCCTTGCCATTTGTCTGCGTTTTGGCGGTTTCTTGCGATTCGCCCTTGCCGTTTTCCGCCGCGCGCGTGGATGCGGCCGTGACGGCTTCGGTGAGTTTCGGATTGGCTTTCATGACGGTGTCGAGCATGACCTGGCGACCGGGGGTCGGCGCTTCGGTGCCGGTCTTGCGGAATCCGTCGTTCTTCTTGTTGCGTTCACGCTCTTCGACGGCGGCCTTGAGCGAGCGCAGACGGATTTTCGCCGCGCCCAGGTTGGAGACCTCGTCGATTTTCAGCATGGTGTACACGTCGGCCTTGTCCGCCAGGATCTCGGACACCTGGTCGGTGGTGATGGCGTCGAGGCCGCAGCCGAAGGAGTTGAGCTGCACGAGCTCGAGTCCCGGATAGGAGGCCACGAAATGGGCCGCCGCGTACAGACGCGCATGGTAGGCCCACTGGTTGGTGACGCGCAATGGCATCTTGGTGACCTTGCGGTCGTCGACGTGGCGGAAGCCGTTCGCGTTCTTCTTGCGGGGATCCTCTTCGCCTTCGGCGAGGAATTCGCTCAGGTTGAGCTTCTCCCCCGGCTGCAGTTCGCAGATGGAGTCTTCGGACAGCACCACCATGCCGAGCGCGCAGATGGTTTCCGGAATGCCGTGGTTGATTTCCGGGTCGACGTGGTATGGGCGGCCGGCGAGCACGATGCCCTTGCAGTCGTGTTCCTTCATGTAGGCGAGGGCCTTGAGGCCTTCCATCTGCACGTCGTGCTTGAACACTTCGTTTTCGGCGTAGGCGGCCTTGACCGCGGTTTCGGCTTCCTCGCGGGTCACGTTGGCCCAGGCGAATTCCTCGACGATGCGGTCCACCATGAGCTCATGGTTGGCCATGTTGAAGTACGGGCGCATGTAGCGCACGCCTTCCTCGCGCAGTTCGGGCATGTTCGCGCCGATGACCACCGGATAGTTGGCCACGACCGGGCAGTTGTAGTGGTTGTCGGTGTTGGGAACGAAGTTCTCCTCATAGCTCACGCACGGGTAGAAGATCGTCTTGATGCCCTTGTTGAGCAGCCACTTGATGTGGCCGTGCACGAGTTTGGCCGGGTAGCAGATGTTTTCGGAGGCGATCGATTCGATGCCGGTTTCGAACAGTTCGTGCGAGCTGCGGCCGGAGATCATCACCTTGAAGCCGAGCGAGGTGAGCAGCGTGAACCAGAACGGGTAGTTCTCGTACATGTTGAGCACGCGTGGAATGCCGATTTCGCCGCGGGTGGCCTTCTTGTCGGTCAGACGACGGTAGGCGAAGCAACGCTTGTATTTGTAGTCGTACAGGTTGGGCCTGTCGGAACGCTGCTTCTTGGAATCGCCGCCGCGTTCGCAACGGTTGCCGGTCACGTAGCGGGAGCCATCCTGGAACGTGGTGATGGTGAGCTTGCAGTGGTTCTGGCATAGCTTGCACACGTCGCGTTCGGTGGTCATGGACAGGTTGTCGAGGTCGCTGCCGGACACGATGCTGGATGCGGTATGCGTGACGCCGTCGATGTCGACGGTCTTGCCTCCGTCGGCGTCCGCGTCACCATCGTCGAGTCCGTCGGCGATGTCGGTGTAATGCATGCGCGCGGTCAGCGCGGCACCGTATGCGCCCATCAGGCCGGCGATGTTCGGTCGGGTCACCTCACGTTCGGTGAGCAGCTCGAAGGCGCGCAGCACGGCGTCGTTGAGGAACGTACCGCCCTGCACCACCACGGTGTCGCCCAGCTCGCCGGAATCGCGCAGCTTGATCACCTTATACAGCGCGTTGCGCACCACGGAATAGCACAGGCCGGCCGCGATGTCCTCCATCGAGGCGCCTTCCTTCTGCGCCTGCTTGACGGAGGAGTTCATGAACACGGTGCAGCGCGAGCCCAGGTCGACCGGATGCGTGGAGTTGAGCGCGGCCTGCGTGAATTCCTCAATCGTCAGTCCCATGGACTGCGCGAACGTCTGCAGGAACGAGCCGCAGCCGGACGAGCATGCCTCGTTGACGGCGATCGAATCGATCACGCCGTCGGAAATCGCCAAGTATTTCATGTCCTGGCCGCCGATGTCGATGACGGCGGTAACGCCCGGCGAGACCATTTCCGCGCCACGATAGTGCGCCATGGTCTCCACCACGCCCTCGTCCAGGTGCAGGCCGGTGGTGATGAGGCCTTCGCCGTATCCGGTGGCGCAGGAGCGTGCTATCCACGCGCCTTCCGGCAGCTGGCTTTGAATCTGCTTGACGATGTTGACAGCGGCCGTCAGCGGGCTGCCTTCGTTGGTGGCGTACGACGACCATACGATTTCGCGGTCGTCGTTGACGAGCGTCGCTTTGATGGTGGTCGATCCGGCGTCGATGCCGAGGAAGTGCGGACCTTGCGCGCCTTCCAGCGTGCCGATGTGCACATGCTCGCGGTGGTGGCGCTTGTTGAACGCCTCACGGTCCGCTTCGGTCGGGAACAGCGGAGGCATGGTGGGGGTGTTGGCCGGCAGATTCTTCAGGTCTTCAAGGCTTTTCAGAATATCGGCGCAGGTGCGTGCTTCGAAATGCTGGCCCTCCTCAAGCTGGTCCGGTTCGCCGGCGAGCAGCGCGGAGCCGAACGCCACGTACAGGTGCGCGTCGGTCGGCACGATGAATTCGTCGACTTTGTCTTCGAGCGCGCGGTGGAACGCCTCGCGCAGTTCGGACATGAAGAACAGCGGACCGCCCAGGAAGATGACGGTGCCGTGGATTGGTCGGCCGGACGCCAGACCTGCGATGGTCTGCGTGGCGACCGCCGTGAAGATGGATGCGGCCAGATCGGGCTTGGCCGCGCCGATAAAGCTCGGCCTGCGGCCGTGGCTCACGTCGCCATAGAGCGTAAACTGGCTCACGACAAGAACGCTTCCGCCAACGTCGGCGAGCGAGCGGTTCATTTTATCGTTTTCATCGCGGAACACCCGCAGCCCCAGCACCTTTTCAGCCAGCTTCCGGCAAAGCGCAGGCGTATCGTCCGGCCCAACGCCAAGCAAAATCAAAAAGCCTCTTCCGATTTTTCCGTGAACAGCGCCGTCGATCGAAACACTGGCAGAATTCACGCGGGTAACGACTGCTTTCATAGTGAGATCCTTTCATTTTGTGGGAATGCTCTGCATTCAAAATTTGAGAGGCAGTACGAATTTGCCCAAGACCTGGTAGGGGCGGGGCTCTGCTCCGCCCGGCAGGATGCACCGGTTTTTACGGAAACCTTCGGCGAATTCACAACTGCCCAACGGGCCGATGTGGGCATCGGCCCCTACAAACGAGGAGGAAAATGATTGCGGATTTTCCGAAAAGCTGCCGTCCTTACTCTGTCCCTCTCTCGACATTATGCACGCCCGAGATGCCGCGCAGTCTTGTGCGGACGTTTTCAAGCTCTGTGAGGTTGTGGACGCCGAAGCGCAGGCAGACGATGGCGGTGCCGCCGCCGACAGAGCGTGCACTCATTTCGCTTGTGCGCAGACGCAAAGACGTGAGAATTGTTGCAACATCCAGCATCAATCCGTCGCGGTCGTCGGCCTCGATCTCCAACGACGTGGAGAACATCACGTCCGGGGCCTCCGCCCAAGTGACCTTGACCCAGCGGCCCTTCTGCGCGGGATCGAGCGCGGCTCTGGCGTTCGGGCAGTCCTTCCGGTGGACGGACACGCCGTAGCCCTTGGTGATAAAGCCGATGATCTCGTCGCCGGGGACCGGCGTGCAGCAGCGGCTGAATTTGATCATGCACGAGCCGATGTCCTCGACAATGACGCCGGAGGAATTGACGGCGGGCGCATTCTGCCGCGCAAGCGGCTTGGGGGCAAGCGTCCGGGTCGCTCTGGTCAGATCGTCGCGGATGCGGCCCACGGCCTTCGCAGCGGTCAGACCGCCGTAGCCGATGGCGGCATACATATCGTCCAGACATTCGAAGCTGACCTTTTTGAGGATGACCGGCAGAACCTCTGTATTCTGCAGAATATCGGGGTCGACACCGGCGTGGCGCAGCTCAGCCTCGAAGCTCGCCTTGCCGCGTACGATGTTCTCCTCGCGCTTCTCACGCTTGAACCACTGCTTGATCTTGACGCGCGCCTGATTGGACTGGCAGATGTTCAGCCAGTCGCGGC
>OIAT01000223.1_pt1 | contig 15260 bp, 13 predicted proteins | sample 1580801 | NCBI WGS metagenome assembly OIAT01 (sample SAMEA3882536, study PRJEB24775) | human gut metagenome | biome: human-associated habitat; feature: intestine environment; material: feces | place: Netherlands | collected 2009/2010
TGCACGGCATCCGCACCTTCAAGGTGGAAGCGCGCCGCTCCGACAAGACCTACCCCATGACCAGCCCTGAACTGATGCGGGAGCTGGGTGCCTATCTGCTGGGCAAACACAACTACCTCAAGGTGGATGTCCACAACCCGCAGTTCAAGGTCATCGTGGAGATCCGTGATTACGGTGCGTATATTCACGGCCCGAAAGTACCGGGTGAGGGTGGTCTGCCCGTGGGCACCAGCGGCCGCGCCCTGAATATGCTGTCCGGCGGCATCGACAGCCCGGTGGCAGCTTACCGCATGGCAAAGCGCGGTCTGGCCCTGGACCACATTCATTTTGCGTCCCCTCCGTATACTTCGGAGCGCGCAAAACTCAAAGTTAAGGCTCTGGCCCAGCTCACCAGCATCTATACCGGCAGTTCCAACCTGTTTGTGGTGCCCTACACCAAGCCGCAGGAGTATATCCGGGACAATGCCCCCGATGTGCTGTTCACGGTGCTGATGCGCCGCAGCATGATGCGCATTGCCAATCGTATTGCCACCAGACAGGGCTGCGAGGCCCTCATCACCGGCGAGAGCCTGGCTCAGGTGGCCAGCCAGACCGTCAAGGCCCTGCAGTGCACCGATGCCGCACAGGACCTGCCCATCCTGCGCCCGCTCATCGGCATGGACAAGACCGAGATCGTGGAGACGGCCCGGCACATCAATACCTTTGAAACCAGCATCCTGCCCTATGAGGACTGCTGCACCATCTTCACGCCCCCGCACCCGAAGATCCGCCCGGAGCTGGAAGAGATCCTGGAAGCCGAAGCCGCCATGCAGTACCGCAGTATGGCCGCCGCCGCGCTGGCGTTCAGCGAGGATATCTTCCCTTTCATGGGAATGCTCACCAGAAAATCGCAATTCTCCGCCGCCAGGCGGGTCATACCCGCCCCCTCGGAGCCGATGACAATGGCCGCCGGTCCCTTCAGATCGGCATTGTACAGCGTGGTATTCCCATCCGCCGCCGTACCGAACACCCACACGCCCTGCTTTTTCAGGTCCTTCAGCAGCGCCGGTATGTTGGGCACCCGCGCCACCGGGATATAGCTCACCGCGCCGGCGGAGGTCTTTGCCACGATGGCCGTCAGCCCGGCGCTGCGCCGCTTGGGAATGATGACCCCGTGGGCGCCGGCGCACTCGGCGGTACGCAGGATCGCGCCCAGGTTGTGGGGATCGGATATCTCATCGCACACCACCAGCAGCGGCGCCTCGCCCTTGTCGGCGGCGGACTGCAGGATCTGCTCCACCGTGGCGTATTCCCGCACGGCCGCCAGAGCGATGACCCCTTGGTGGGCATGGGTGCGGCTCATGGCGTCCAGCTTCCGCCGGTCGGCGTCCACCACCACGATACCCGCGGCGCGGGCCTTGGAGGCGATGTGCCCCAGCGTCTTGTCCGTCTCGCCCTTGGCGATGTAAATTTTATCGATGGCCGTCTCCGTCCGCAGGGCCTCGATGACCGCGTTGCGGCCCTCGATGATGCCGTCCGCCTCGGCGTCGGGCAGAGGCCGTCTGTTCTCGGTGTCCTTTATCTCTCTCATGGGGCATACCTCGCGATCCATATAATTGTCATCAGTATACCACATCCTTTCGTCAATATAAAGGCACATTCATAGAAATTTTACAGGAAAACCCTTTGCCTTTGCCTTGAGACTTTTGGGCAGGTGTGGTATACTGTTTGGAAACTATATTCCCCTCACAAGTCAAACGGAGGATAAACATATGTCCAATAACAACAGCAGCAACAATAACAACCGCGGCGGCAAGAACGGCAAAAACGGCGGTTTCCGCGGCGTTCTCACGCTGATCGCGTGGGCACTGGTGCTGACGGTGGCGTTCCAGTATTTCAACGCCTACAACAACAACGCCGCCAATAAGAGCACCAGTCACGAGATCAAATACAGCGACATGATCTCCATGATCGAAAAGGATCAGGTGAAGGAGATCCTGTTCAAGGACAGCACCATCTATGTCACCCCTGTGGACGGCTACGTCTTCACCGAGGAGGTCACCTCCGGCAGCAAGACGGAGACAAAAACCTACACCCAGTCCAAGGACTCCGGCCTGACGCTGTACACCGTGTACCTCTCCAACGCCGATCTGCTCCCCCTGCTGGAGAAGCACAATGTGGCCTATACCGGCTTCTACGAGGCCAAGATGAGTCCCTTCCTGATGATCATGATCCAGTATATTCTGCCCACCATCTTCATCGTGGGCGCGTTCATGCTGGTCATGCGTCTGATGAGCAAATCCGGAGGCGGCGGCTTCGGCGGCATCGGCAGTGTGGGCAAGTCCAACGCCAAGGTCTACATGGAGAAGTCCACCGGCGTCACCTTCAAGGATGTGGCCGGTCAGGACGAGGCCAAGGAGTCTTTGGAGGAGATCATCGACTTCCTGCACAATCCCGGCAAATACACCGCCATCGGCGCCAAGCTGCCTAAGGGCGCGCTGCTGGTGGGCTCCCCCGGTACCGGCAAGACCCTGCTGGCCAAGGCTGTGGCCGGCGAGGCCGGCGTCCCCTTCTTCTCCATCTCCGGTTCCGACTTTGTGGAGATGTTCGTTGGCGTGGGCGCCAGCCGCGTCCGTGACCTGTTCAAGGAGGCCGCCAAGGTCGCTCCCTGCATCATCTTCATCGACGAGATCGACACCATCGGCAAATCCCGGGACGGCAGCCGCTTTGGCGGCAACGATGAGCGCGAGCAGACGCTGAACCAGCTGCTGGCCGAGCTGGACGGCTTTGACCCCAGCAAGGGCGTCATCGTGCTGGGCGCCACCAACCGCCCCGAGGTACTGGACAAGGCGCTGCTGCGCCCCGGCCGCTTCGACCGGCGCATCACCGTGGACCGGCCCAACCTGGCCGGCCGTCTGGCCACCTTGCAGGTCCACACCCGCAACATCCGCCTGGCCGAGGACGTGAACCTGGAAAAGATCGCCCAGGCCACCGCCGGCTGCGTGGGCGCCGACCTGGCCAACCTGGTAAACGAGGCCGCCCTGCGGGCCGTGCGTAAGGGCCGCCGGGCCGTAAATCAGGACGATCTGCTGGTGTCCTTTGAGCTGGTCATCGCCGGCAGCGAGAAAAAGGGCACCGTCATCACCGAGGCGGAAAAGCGCATTATCGCTTACCACGAGGTGGGTCACGCGCTGGTGGCGGCCAAGCAGAAGAATGCCCAGCCCGTCAGCAAGATCACCATCGTACCCCACACCCAGGGTGCGCTGGGCTACACCCTGCACCTGCCGGAGGAGGAAAAGTTCCTCATGTCCCGCGAGGACATTCTGACCGAGATCCGTACCCTGCTGGCCGGACGCTCCAGCGAGGAGGTGGTGTGCAACACCATGACCTCCGGCGCCGCCAACGACATCGAGCGCGCCACGGAGATGGCCCGGAACCTGGTGGCACGCTTCGGCATGTGCGATGAGTTCGACATGATGGCCCTGGGCAGCGTCCAGAGCCAGTATCTGGACGGCGGCTACTCCATGACCTGCGCCCAGGAGACCTACGCCGCAGCCGACCGCGAGACCATCAAGATCCTGCGCCAGTGCCACGAGGAGGCCAAGCAGATCCTGCGGGAGAACCGGGAACTGCTGGACAAGATCGCCGCGTACCTGCTGAAGAAGGAGACGATCACCGGCCAGGAGATGATGGCCATCATCGAGGGCCGTGACCCGGAGACCGTGGACAACTACGGCGCCAGCAAGAGCAGCCAGCCCGCCTTCCGGCCCAGCGTACCGGAGACCATCGAGGCCCCCGCCAGGCACATCAACATCGTGTCCGAGCCCATCCCCATGCCGAACTACGATGAGAAGCCGGAGGATAAGGACCCGGAAAGCACCCCCGCCGAAGACAAACCGGCGGAGCACGCGGACGGCGACCCCGAATAAATGCACAGCAGCCCTGCGGCAGCGCCGCAGGGCTGTTTTCTTTTCAGTTTTCCGGCAGCTCCCGCACCCGTTCGCACAGCAGCGGCAGCGCCTTTTCAAACTCCACGCCGTACCACCCGGCCTGCGGGTCCCGCGCCGTGGCGTCGATACAGGCAAGTACAAATTCCACCGCCAGCGAAGCCGCCTGCTCCAGCGTCATGCCCCGCATGAGCCCGCCGGTGACGACGGCGGCGAAAATATCCCCCGTGCCGTGGAAGGAGGCCGGGTTCCGCGGGCCGAGACAGGTGAAATACGTCCCCGCGCCGCTGTCATAGCCCATAGCGCCCAGCTTATCCGGCGCAAAGGACACCCCGGTGAGGATCACCTTCTTCGCCCCCAGCGCAGCCACTCCCCGCAGCAGCTCACGGGCAAAGCCCTCGTCCACCACCTCCCGGTACGGCGTACCGGTCAGCAGACAGGCCTCCGTGATATTGGGCAGCGCCACGTCCGCCCGAGCCGTCAGGCGGGCCATCGCCGCCGGGAAAGCGCCGTCAAACCCGCTGTACAGCTTCCCGTGGTCCGCCATGGCCGGGTCCACGATCAGCAGCGTATCCGGGCTCTTCACCGCGTCGAAAAAGTCCATCACCTGCTGCACCTGGGGCGCGGAGGCGATGTAACCGGTATAGAGCGCGTCAAAATGCACCTGCTGGGACCGCCAGTGATCGGCGATGGCCGGCAGCTGGTCGCTGAGATCCCGGCTGACAAAGCCCGGAAACGCCGTGTGCGCACTGAGCACCGCCGTGGGCACGATGGCGCACTCCACCCCCATGGCGGAGATCACCGGCAGCGCCACCGTCAGCGAGCACCGCCCCAGACAGGAGATGTCCTGTATGGACGCTATTCGTTTCATAGAGCCGCCTCCTGTTCATCATACCAAAAAGGGAGAGGCACATGAATATGTGTCTTTCCCTTTTTGGTGCGGGCGGCGGGACTCGAACCCGCACGCCTGTTGGCAATGGAACCTAAGGGGTATGTCACCTTAGTGAAAGATTTTCAGGGCCCTCCATATCATAAGGGAAGGACATCTTTACCAACGCTTCAAAAGATATTTCGGTCGTGACCAGCCGAACATCTGCTATATCGTAGCACACTCTGCCGGAAAAGTATAGCATGATTATAGCTTTACGGGAGGAAATTTCTGCTGCTGCATGACACGGTTGGTAATGTGAGTATGATGCATTATAAATCTGAATGTGATCCTAAAGTCCGAGGTCGCTGCCCTGCATTTCATTCATCTTTTTCGCGTAAGCGACTGCGATGCAAATAGTATTCTTCCCCTAATCCTTCGGCTCTAAAATATGCACGAGCATAGTCCAGCAGTTTTTGCTTGGCATTTAGAAACCAACGATTTTCCGGTTCGATTTGCAAGACATACTGCACACTTCCTATTAGGTGTGTCATATATGTAGGGCAGCGAATTGGTTGACCGTCTTCGAGAAAATTCAACCGATTACCGTGTACGATGCTGTCCTCTATGCCAAACTTCAAAGTATAGTAAATTTCCTGCCGCAGGTTTCGTTTATAGCTGCCGGGGATGGAGAGCTTTTCATTGACAACCAAGCCTGTTACTGTCTGCCGGTCAGCATTGCTGATGAAATGTGTTTTCGCTTCATTCAATTCAAAGCCCATCTCAAACAACATTTTTTTGACTTTTTGATAGACTCCGTAAAGCGGACGGTCGGAGGAAAAGGTCATATCATCGCAATAGCGAGTATAGGTGATTTGGCGTTGGTTACACCAGCGACCGATCTGGTCATCAAACCGACGCATGACGATATTGGAGAGCGCAGGAGATGTTGGAGAGCCTTGTGGAAGAGCATCATTTTTGCAACACAGGGAAGTCAGCAGAAAGCCGACCTGCTTCGATACATAGCGGGTGTTGAAAGCTGCGCAGAGGACTTGCTCAAAAGAGATGCTTCCGAAAAAATCGGTAATATCCAGTTTTAGAAGGTTCTTTTTCCCAATGTGTGGCTCTGCATTTTTGCGAGTAGAGCTTCCTTTTTGATAAGCAGTTGCAAATTTTGAAACAGGGAACTGTGAAAGAATTCTATCCTTGATTGGGCCCAAACAAAATTGAAGTCTGATACTTGGTATGTATAGGCTGCGATAAGTACCATCTTTTTTGGGGAGAAATGCCTTTTTATACTCTTTTTGAATGTGATTGACAATATGGTTTAATTCACCACAGCTTATGCCAAAGAAACCGGCCAGCTGCTCGGCATCATAAAGAAATGGCATATTGGGGTGGACAGAATGGTAATCCAAAACCATATTTGCTGCTTCTAACGGTCCGAACTTCTTCACAAAAGCCGCATCGCACGGCTCAAAGGTCACACAGCTTCCTTCTATTTTCATGTGTAGCGTCCTCCCAAAAATCCGCCCTTTGCAGTACAAAATGGTCTGATTAAGCGGAGGCGAATCGAGAATCATGAAGTGATTGGCTATTCGCCGGAGCGTATCAGATTTGGGCATCGCTATGCGATGCGGATAACCTTGAAATCCAGAACAGCGACTCGCTGTCCCTCCTAAAGAAATTGGCTTTAGGTTGTACGCTACTGCAAAGGGCTGATTTTATTAATATGATAAGTCCATAAAGTAGAAACTGTCAAGGTGCTCTGCGATTTTAGAAAGTAACTCGTAACTTTGTGCAGAGTATATTCTGTGTGGGAACCTATAACCGTACTTCAGTTCCCTGAAAAGTTTTTTCACATCGAGAACCGTGCCAGATCAATGTTGGTGGCCCATCCTTAAACTCAAGTGGGCATAACAGATAACAAAAAGAATAACGGTTTCCTGTCTATGACCTTAAACGCAGGTAGGAAACGGAACTGTCGGTCTTTTTGGCAGGTCGCTCGATGCGACGGAAAGAGTTTATTCACAGAATTCAAAGGAATCCCGCTGATTTACAGTATCCAGCGCAAGCTGCGCACGAGACAGTTCATCAGCGGTCTTTTCATAGTCCGCCTCCACAGCCGCCAGATCGTAGTTCGTGTAGGTGTAGTCGATAATGTTCGACTGCCGGCCGTACTGCTCTTCAACGCGCTCTTTGGGCAGCCTGCTTTTCATTTCAAGCAGCTTGCTCTTCCGCTTGGTCAGCTGCGGAATATAGACCAGCATCTCGTCGATCGTAATCCCGAAGCCATCCACGACCTGCGTCGTGTTGAAGCGGTTGATGGCGTGCTTAAGTCTGCGGATCGCTCCCTCCAGTTCTTCAAGACGCGCCTGTGTTTTTGCGTAATCATAGGCGGGACGCACAGATTCAATGTCCTCGCCCATCGCCGCGCGGAAATCCCGGCTGCGCTGTTCTTTATCCAGTAGGGCGGAATATTCGTCATTCAGCTTTTTCAGCAGCTTATTTGCCTGTGCAGAAGTGTATTTCATAGTTGCTCATCCTTTCTTTGCGCCGCGTCCCGGCACCATTCGTACGATTTCTGTTCTGCTGATAGAATAGCACAGCACCCTGTACAAATGTCCGTACAGGGTTCCGCGCGATTACTCCGTTTTATTGAGCAAATCATTTTCGAATTTTTGTATTTCTCGCCAATTTGTATTCAAGTATCTATAGATTTCTTCTTTATAGTTTTCGCTGTTTGGCTCGGACTCGATTGTATGACGCGGCCAATTCCGGATGCGTTTCCATCGCCAATCTTCCTTTCTGTCGGGACGATTCAGTGCCTGACTGACGCGGTCACAAGCCGCACGTTGCTCATCTGTTAGATTGTCGCTGCACAATGAGAGCGTGATTTTGAAATAGTTTTCGCGTTTGATGATTTCATAAAATGCCATATCTGTTGTTTTCCAGCCACTGATGGGTTTAGTGTGCTGGGGAAACAACTTTCGGATGGTCTCGGTTGTAAATCGGGTATATGTATTATTGGACCACTGAGGACTGAAAATCAACTCGCCTTGTTCGCTTTTTTCTCTACACCAATCTTCCACTACTTCACAGATTGGGTTGAGCGAGGTTTTACAGTTTTCATAAATGGTATCGAGCACTTCTTTGTGTCTGTCATAAAAGTCCTGACACAGCTTTTTAATGTTATCGTCCCCCACGATGTGCCTCCTGACAGCTGCTGTATAATGATCCAACAGCATATTTACTTCCGGCAAAAGAGCACTACCGCCTTTCGCACTTTCGATTGCGTCTAAAATATCTGCATAGCTGACTGGCTGCCAGTATTGCTGGTCATCTGCCGATAACGGAGCAATTCCATCCGGAGATAGAAATGCAAACGACATGGTGTAACCGGGGTATTCTTCTAATAGCATGTCCCGATAACGGCGAAGCTGATCATCGTGTTCTCCAGAGAACACTTTATTTTCGACACACAGCAAGTATTTTTCTTTCTGGCATAAAACCAACAAGTCAATGTGCTGCCACTCACGCCTCACAATACAGACTGTCACATTTTCGGGGACCACTTCTCTTTGCCCTAACTTTGAGACAAACTCCCGCAAAAACTTATCTCCCATTCCGTGATTGCCGTTGGGATCAAGAAGCCATGCCAAGAAATTACTGTGGCGGATCTCGGCATTTGTAATACCCAAGACCTCAAAAATGTTCAGCGTTTGCATCTTCTGAGACAGCTGTTGGAACGATGTATCAGCTTCCAATTTATGAAGGGTTTCTTCGGAAATGAGATTTCCCATATTAGCGTTCTCCCGTGCTATACCAGTTTTGCCCAATGCTCTCAATGATCTCCTGCCGCAGCCATGCGGGCTCTGCGACCTCCACATACGACAGATATTGCAATGCCCAGAATTTGACACCGCGCGGCGGGGTAGTCAATACGGCGGTAAAGGTCTGCTCGTCCCGCTCAAAAACCTGTATGTCCGTACCAAAGCGGTCCAGCACATCGTCCAGCACGGCGCGGTCGCAGTGCAGCACCACCCGCTCCGGCGCGCCTACAAAGGCGTAAACGGCATCTTGTGCCTCTTGCTTCTGCGCCGGCGTTTCGCTGCGGGGCTCGTCCAGTATCCGAATATCTGCCATGCGGTCTATGCGGTACAACCGCGTGTGCGGATCGTGGTCGGGGACGCAGATAAGGTAATAGTGTTCGTTGGTGTACACCATCTCATAGGGGCTGAGAGTGTAGGTCGCCGTAGGATGCTGCCGTTTGTCATATCCGTAGTGCAAGTAATCCAAGGCCACTTTTTTCTTGCGTGTAATGGCCTCGTCCAACTGCTCAATATTCCAAAATATCTGTCGGTTTCCGGTCTTGCGTCCCTGCCGGGCAACGGTCAGATGGCGGTATTTCTTACGCTGATAGACACTGAGTTGCTTTTGCAGTTTTTGGACAAGCTGCTCGGTCTGCCTTGCCGGGATGAACGGGAAAGAATATACCGCGTCAGTCAGCAGCAGGACTTCCGACGGCTCCAATTCCCGATCTCGTAAGTAATAGCCCACACCGTTATCCTCGTAAAGGGAGATGTCGTAACCGAGCTCAATCAAAAGCGCAACAGCCCCGTATACGGTGCGGCGATCGATTTTGATGCCGTAGAGGGACTGCATCTTTGCAATGATCTCCCGCATGGGCAAAATGTGTTCCGCATCGGAATACTCCTTTAGAACCTCCAAAAGGCAGATGGCATTGGCTTTTTCCGTCAGCATAATGCAGTCCCTCCGTGTCGTTTTACTTCAGTACCGGCCACTTAGCCCAATTAGAGCAGGAAGAACTGCAAAACTTCGTACTGCCCCGATTGGAACCGTTTGGAATTTGGCACTTGGCGCTATTGCTGGTCGGCTCCGAAGAATTTCCGGAATTCACCAGATTGCGGCTTCCGGTCCAATAGGCGCAAGTGGCGCAGACCTTGTTTGTTTTGGAATAATGCATAAAGACATCTCCTCTCATAGTATAGCATCAGTTGTGACGCTTGCATAGATGCTACCATAAGGGGGTGTACAAAAGTCTGTATTGCTGTTCTGACTATACAGAGATGTTATTTATATCTGAGGTGGCTTCATTCAGCACGCCATAGACCTCCGCCAAGGCGCGGACATACTGCGGAAAATTGCGCCGCAGCTCACTGTCCTCCCCCGGCGGCGGAACCGGTCTCCGCAGCATACGATGAACAGTCCTCCACACTTGAAGCCTGCTGCCGGGATAGGATTCTCTCAGCTTCTCGACAGCACGGCTCTTTGCCTTCTCCACGGCGGACTCCTTCATCATGTGATACATCCCGATCTCTTTCAAGGCCGCCTCCGAGTATCCAAAAACGCCGTAGGCTTTGCCAAGGATGTCCCTGCCCTTCTTCGACAGGGCGTCGAACAACTCCCTGAGAAGTTCAATGCAGACCTTGCGGTACACGGCCTGCTCCGCCGAAACAGAGAGCATCCCAGGCATCAGCCGCTCGTAGGGATCGCCGTCATAATCCTTCGGAACAAGATCATGCACACCGAGGAAATGAGTGTTGTAGCGAATATATCGGCTGACACGAGCCTCGGGGACGCCTAACTCCTCCGCAATTTCGCCGGTATCCTTCCATGCAACATGATACAGCCTCTGTGCCTGCCGGACGGCAGCCATCTCGTCCTTGCTCAACGCCATGCAGCCAATATTCTGCTCCAGCCAGCGGGTCATGCGCCCCTTCAAATGCGGGTAGAGATAGGTGGTGAGCGCGGCGCGGCTTTCGTCGTATTCTCTGCTCTGTATCCGCGTCAGAAGCTCCAACGCGCCTTCGCCGCAGAGATCGTCCAGAATCGTTTTCGTATACGCGGAGAATTGATTCGGATGATGCTGCTCCATTATCAGGCAGTTGAACTCCGCCGCAGCTTCCTTGGCGATGCCGCGGATCAGACCGATATTTTTATGGTACAGCTTTTCCAGCGCAGCATCATCGCCGTCATAATATTGGCGAATTAGTTGCTCGTTGGTCATGATTGCTCACCCGCCTTTTCCTTCGGCGGACGGCCCCTCGGATTGGCCGTTCTGGTGATCCCACAGTGCTGGTAAACGCGCTCAGAGGAAATACGCTGCTCGAAAGCCTCTACGGAGATATTCGCGTCACGTAGAGCGTCATAGAGCAGATCCCGCACATAGTCCTTGGCTTTTCTTGCGTCCTCCTGTGAGATCGCACCCCGCTGCATATCCTTCGTGATGCGGGCAAAAGCGGTCACCTTGACTTTGACCTTGGGAATGTCCTTCGCAAGCTCCTTCTGCAACTCCACCGTGCCGAACTGCCGGCAGGTGTAGCCGGGCGCGTGGGGACACGCCCCTTCGCAGTACAAAGCATGGACACCGCTCTTGAGCAGAAAATACCGTCCGCAGATGATGCAGCGGCGGATGTTGTGCCCACTGTTCAGCGCCAGCATATAATCCGCTTTCATCAGTGCCTGCAAGCTGTCGGTCACATGCTCCTGACAGATAGCGACAGAGCCGTCCGGCAGTGGCCGCGGCACATAGGAAAGCTCGTAAGCATCGTGGGTCGTATAGCAGTCGCCGTTGTTGCGGATGGGATTGACGATGAGCTTTTCCGCAATGCGTTCATCATTGTAGAAGCCGTAGAGTGCTGCGGCATAGTCCTCTGGGCTGTTATGCTTCAGCTTGGACAGACTAAAGCTGATGAAATTCCGAATAGTACCGTTGAAAGCGCGAATGTCGTGAAGATATGTTTCATAACGGCGGATGTACTTTTTGTAATCACGCCATGCGTCCTTGGTAGGACCGATGGCACGAAGCATTTCGTAATAAAAGGCATCGCCTTTTTCTAAAGCTGCTTCGCTCGGATGGAACAGGTCAAGCGGAACATCCTTGACCGTTTCACTGCGCGCGGAGATTTCATTCGCCACGCGCTCAAGTCGTTTCCGTTGTATCTCTTCTGACGGCTCATGCTCCTCTTTCGGAAACAAATCGAACTGCCCCGTGACCTCCCGTATGACAGAGAAGAAAGCGTCCTCGCTCTCGTCCAGCAGCAGGCGGAACACCTGATACCGGCGCAGTTTCTGGCAGAGCGCGTCCATCTTCTCGTTCAGCTTCCACCAAAGCTCCATGCTCCCGCTCTGCTCATATTCTTCCGCAAGGCTGGTGACCTGCTTCATGCGTTTGCTCATGGGTCGATATTCGTCCGGCGACAGATTCAGCAGATCGGCGGTCAACATACCGGCAGTGAACTGCTGACCGTATAGCTCCAGCGTACTGCCATAGGTGTAGAAAACGATGCTGCCCTCCATGTGTGCCCCTCCTGGTAAAATCTGTCCTACATGAATTTTAATCTGTCCATGCTTTTTCTCAGCATAGCATAAATTCCTCCACAATACAAGCAGAGGGAAGAAACCACGCGCCGTCCCGTGGTAACGCCCCTCTGCTTTTTTCGCTCTCATCGTTCCGATGGGAGCAATATTTTTAAGGAGGATCCGAAATTGAAAAAAGAAAACAGATTACAAACCATCGATGGTGAAACACTGATGAGCCAGCCGCTCACACCGCTGAACTTCGTGGTGGACACGCTGCTCTCCCAGGGCCTGCACATCCTTGCGGGTTCACCCAAGGTGGGAAAGTCATGGCTGGCGCTGTGGTTGGCCGTCACGGTGGCGAAGGGCGAATCCATTTGGGGCATGGGCGTGAAACAGGGCACCACGCTCTACCTCTGCCTGGAGGACTCCACCCTCCGCATCCAGAACCGCCTGTTCGAGATCACGGAGGACGCCCCCGCCAACGTCCACTTCACCACCAACAGCGACACCCTTGGCAAGGGTCTGGAGGAACAGCTCTGCGCGTTCCTCGCTGAGCATCCCGACACGGTGCTGGTCATCATCGACACGCTGCAAATGATCCGCAGCGCCAGCTATGACAACACCTACGCCAATGACTACCGTGACCTCTCCGCGCTGAAGCGTATTGCGGACACTCATGGCATCGCCATTCTGTTGATCCACCATCTGCGAAAGGAACTTGCCGACGATGTGTTCAGCCGCATCTCCGGCACAACGGCCATCAGCGGCGCGGTGGATTCCAGCTTCACGCTGGTGGAGGACAAGCGCGGCAGCGGCAAGGCGACGCTCTCCTGCATCGGGCGTGACATTGAATATCGTGAGCTGACGCTGGAACGCAACGCGGAAAACGTGTGGGAGCTGGTGTCGGACAGCCGGACGCAGCCGGAGCTGCTGGGCGGCCGGATCGTCATTCTTCTCTCTGAGCTGATACGTGACCGCGCGGAATTTATCGGCACTCCCACGGAGCTGTCCGCGCAGATCGACCCTGCGGGCAGCGAGGGCATCACGCCGAAGAAGGTGTCTCGTCTGATCCTGCAAAGCGTTGCCGCACTAAGCAAAATCGGCATTTCCGCCGTGGTGCGCCGCAGCAACGGAAAGCGGCTCATTGAGCTGCACCGTGCCGAAAGTGACGATGCACAGGGTACCCAAGCTGTTGACCCTATCGACCCTGCCGATGTCTCAGGCGGTGAGAACGCCCCGTGTTTTGCCCTGTGAGCCGCTGTGTGCGCTCGCAGAGCCGACGGGGAGCGAGTACACGACAAGGAGCTTATTAAGCCACCGTGTCCCCTGCACGCCCAGCGTTTCGACGGCATGAAGCACACGCCAAGGGTAGTGATACCCCCACACAGGAATGTCGGAATAGCGCTGTGTGAAGGGAGAAAAAATCCCTTGAAAGCCAGCAGAAGAAACATCTTGTTTCTCTGCTGTAGATGGCAAATCCCGCCACGAATCCTGCTGTTCCCAATAGGCGCAGAGATTTCCTTTTACGGGAGCTTTTATCACCTCCGTTGGAGGTGGCCAGCATCGCATTTGTCTGGTCTGCGGCGAAGCCGCTGCCCTGCCAAACGCACCGGGCGGGCAAAGCCCTGCACCCGAATTCCGGGCGGAAGCCCGGACCCACTTAAAGCTACGATTGGAGAAAAACATGAAAAAAGATATCAAATTCAGCACGCGCATGGCATCCACCGACCGCGAGAAGATCAAGGCGCTGGCGGCGAAGGCCCACATGTCCATGAGCGACTACGTCACCGCCTGCTGTCTCGGCAAGCGGATCGTTGTCATCGACGAACAGAAAGAACTGCTCCGTCAGCTCAAGGGCATCGGCAGCAACATCAACCGGCTCACCGTCCTCGCCAACATGGGCAAGGTGCAGGTCATCGGTCTGGAAAAAGCTGCCGGTGAGCTGTCCGAGGTCAGCGCCGCGCTGCGGTCAGTCATGGAAGGACGGTGAGCCGTATGGCCATCGTACATTTCGTGAACTACAAGCGGGGCACACAGTCCCGCGCCGCCATGCGCGGCGTGATGCTCTACGTCATGCAGGAAAAGAAAACCGCATGGGAGGGCGGGCCGCTCGTCAGCGGCATCAACTGTCAGCCGCAGAGCGTCTACGATGATTTCATCAATACAAAACTGCTCTACCACAAGGACGGCGGCGTGATGTTCTATCACATGGTACAGAGCTTTCCGAAAGGCGCGGCAGTCGATCCCCGGCAGGCTCACGAAGCCGCGCGGCGGCTGGCAGAATACTTTGACGGCTGCGAGGTGCTGGTCTGCACCCATGTAGACCGGGAGCACATCCACTCCCACTGTGTCATCAACTCCGTCAACTTTGAGACAGGCAAAAAGCTGCACATGGCGAAGGAGCAGCTGCAAGAGTTGATGCGGCGCAATGACATGATCTGTCAGGAGATGGGCCTACCGGTCTTTGAAGCGGCACAGCAGCAGTCCCGTGGCATGAGCGGTGCGGAATACCACACGGCTCTGAAGGGCCAAAGCTGGAAGCTGCGGCTCATGAACACCATCGACGAGTGCATGAAATACGCCGCCGACAAGGACGCCTTCGTTTCCCTGATGGCATCCGAGGGCTACGCCGTCCGCTGGGAAAGTGGCCGCAAGTACATCACCTACACCACACCGGAGAATGTCCGATGCAGAGACAATAAGCTCTTCGACCAGACGCTTCTGCGCAGCAGCATGGAAGCCTACTTCGATATGGGCGGCTGTGAGTATCTGGAAAGCCGCATCGATGCCACCGAGTACGGTGAACTCCTGCCTACGGTGGACGATGCCGTCTGCGGTTTGATCTCCATTCTGGATGCGATGAACACCGGCGACAATGACCGCTTCCATCTGGAAACGCTGCATCACAGCAAGCAGGAGATCCGGCGTATTCTGGAACGCGGCGGCAAGATCGACCGCACGGTGGAATACGCCGTAGATGACGAAGAGGAAGAGTACGAGCAGTACCACGGGTTTTCTATGCGGATGTAATGGCAAACCATTTCAAAGTTCTGATAGCTATTTCCGCAAAAATGTGGTAATTGTTTGTGTTGCAAAAAAATCTCAATCAAAGGAAGTGAAATACATGGCAAAACGAAGAC
>OIAT01000225.1_pt1 | contig 15252 bp, 10 predicted proteins | sample 1580801 | NCBI WGS metagenome assembly OIAT01 (sample SAMEA3882536, study PRJEB24775) | human gut metagenome | biome: human-associated habitat; feature: intestine environment; material: feces | place: Netherlands | collected 2009/2010
CCCCCGGATAATGTACGCCCAGATAGAGTCTGGAAAAAGCAATCATTCCGGCCAGAACAACAGGCAAAATTCCCCATTTCCCGGGCAGCATCCGCAGACAGACCAGTGCAACGGCAAAGGAAGCGCAGGTATGGCCGGATGGAAATGAATAGTCTTTCGGCCTGGTGATCAGCGGAATGATCTGTGTATAAGTATCAAAAGGTCTTGGACGGGCTACTGCATTTTTTATCAGCAGATTTGTGATCAGAAACCCTGACAACAGCGAGAGTGCCGCTGTCACTCCTGTTTTGCGTGTTTTCCCGAAACAGATCAGAAGCACACATAATACGATCCAGAACCATCCTCCGTTTCCAAGGAAGGTGACTGCTCTCCAGAACGGAGTCAGGGCATCCACCCTTAAATGTTCCTGGATCCACAGTAAAATATTCATATCTAATTGCTGTAATGTCGCCATAAACTTCTCCCATTATATTTTTTATCAGTCACAGTATGTATTCCTCTCAAAATACATACGAATTATATCAGTCCGACTTCTTTTGTGCAAGATATTATAAGCAAAGTTGATTTGTTTAAGGACTCAAAAGTCAAAATAACGTAGAAATCAGTCAAAATACCGATAGCGTTTTTCTGCCGGAAGGATTATGCTGAAAACAGACTAATAAAACTGCCTGATCGGGCAAATACTTATTACGGGGGGTAAATATGATAAACACATTATCGGCCGGTAAGGATAATTTTTACCGGCAGATGCTTAAACTGACGATTCCGATCATTATCCAGAATCTGCTCAGTGCAGCGGTTAACTCCGCAGATGTAATTATGCTTAATTATGTGGGACAGTCTGCGATTTCTGCGGTGTCTCTGGCTGCCAATTACTCCAATATCCTGTTTATGGTATATTATGGACTTGGTACAGGCGCATCTCTTCTGTGCGCGCAGTATTTCGGAAAAAATAATATGCAGGCTATTCATGCGATCGAGGGAATTGCTCTCCGCTTTTCCATCATAATCTCGGGAATCGTAGCACTGATCGCATTTACTGCTCCTCAGCTTATGATGAAGATTTTTACTTCTGATCAGAAACTGATCTCTATCGGTTCTTCTTATCTTAGGATTATGGGAATTACATATCTCTGCTGGGGAATTACAGAGGTTTATCTGGCAATTTTGCGCAGCATCGGACGTGTAACGATCAGTATGGCATTGAATATGCTGGCTTTTATATTGAATATTATCCTGAATGCCACTTTTATCTTCGGACTTTTCGGCGCACCGAAGCTGGGGGCTACAGGTGTTGCCATTGCAACTGCTGCTTCCAGACTGATCGAACTGGCAGCATGCGTGATCGTTTCTTTCCTGAGCAAAGATGTTAAATTGAACCTGACCTTTATGTTTATCCGCAGTAAGGTGCTGTTTGGCGACTTCGTCCGGCTGTCACTTCCCGCTCTTGGAAATGACGTTTCCTGGAGTGTTGCTTTCTCCATGTACTCTGTGATCCTGGGACATCTCGGAACAGATGCCGTTGCAGCCAACTCTCTGGTTACGGTTGTGCGCAATATCGGTTCTGTGTTCTGCTTTGCAATTGCCAGTGCGGGAACGATTCTTCTTGGAAATGTAATGGGAAAAGGGGATCTGGAGAAATCGAAGGTGTATGCTTCCAGAATGCTGAAGATGACCATTATAGCCGGTGCCATTGGCGGTGTGATCGTATTTGCCATCACGCCTCTGGTCCTGAGATTTGCATCCTTAAGTGACGGGGCAATGCATTATTTGAAATACATGCTGCTTATCAATACCTATTATATTATGGGTTCTGCGGTAAACACAGCCCTGATCGCCGGGGTATTCCGCGCAGGCGGTGATACGAAGTTCGGACTGATCTGCGATACCATTGATATGTGGGTATATGCGGTACCTCTGGGATTTTTTGCGGCCTTTGTCCTGAAGCTTCCGGTATTGTGGGTCTACTTCCTGCTCTGTACAGATGAGTTTGTGAAATGGCCATGGGTATTCCATCATTACCGCCAGGGGAAATGGGCACAGAATATTACAAGGGAGGATCTGTTTGAGCAGAAAGCTTCCTGAGATATCATCCATATCCGCCGCAGTGTGGTTCTATCATAAATAAGCAAAACAGCAGGTCTGTTCATTCTATGAACAATCCTGCTGTTTTTATGTCTGCAGATTTTCTTTCCGAATCCCTGCAGACATCCATTTTCGGTTTATAAAAAATGCTTACAGATTATAATGTATTCAGGTCGATTCTGTAATCGTCAGAGCCCTGTCCGTCTACTGTGTAGTAAGCGGCTTTCTGCTCAACATTTACATAAACGCTGATTTCTTTTCCTTCGATGCCTTTGTCTTTGATGTCTTTTTTGATTGCTTCCTCGATGGAGCTCATTGTAACTGCAAAACCAGGTAATTCGATAGTTGTTTCTGCGAATTTTTTGATGTCGATATTTTTAGCCACTTCTTTTACTGCTTTCTTTACAGTTTCTTTTGCTTCTTCTACAACCGGAGCCTTCGCAATATCAGCTGCAGCGTCTTTTGCTTCTTCAATTACTTCTGAAGCCTTTACAGTTGTTTTCTCAACTGTCTCTTTGACTGCTTCTGTAGCCTTTGTTGTTGCTTCTTTAATAGTTTCCTTTGCTCTTGAAGTTGTTCTTTTTCTCATAATAATCTCCTATTCCAACTGATTGGTCTAGAGCGTGTCGCTCTAACAGTTTCCTGTGTAACCGTACCACAAATTCCAGACAATGTCAAATTTTTATCAAATTTTGTCCTACTCGACATTTTTTAAGGCTTCATCCATAGGAACCTTCTTCACTCTCCGAAATTCCAGTAAAGCAACGATTCCGTATGTAATGATTCCTGCTGCAAACATCTGCACATAGATCATCGGGTCGATCCAGAGCGTGATCCATCCGGAAATACTGGACAGCATCATCTCCCGAAACAGAACTTTCATGATTACTGTTTCCAGCGGCAGACTCAAAAGCAGACAGAACACCACCACCAAAGACGTGGACATAATATATAGCTTGCTGATCTCGCCATTTGTATAGCCCAGGATTTTTACCATTGAAATAGACTGGGCATTTTTTTCGATAATGATCTTGGAAAGAAGATAGATCAGTACCATATAGATCATAATGGCAAATCCGTTTACCATACCCATCATACTTCCCATGGATACATCCAGCTGTCTGGAGATCTTTGTCAGTGCATCAAGGTCAACTACAGATCCTATATACTGGCTCTTGATATCTGTAAGCTCTGTATCTGAGAAATACCCACTGTAATAATCCTCTCCCAGATCAAAAATATCATTCAGTTCACTGCGGGGCATAAACACACACAAGGCAGCCGTATAATCATAAACTCCTGCTATTTTAAACGAATATTTCTCTTTTTCGTATTTTTCTTTCAGAGTGATGGTATCCCCCACATGAAGCAGGAATTTATCCGCATATGCGCTCGAAATATAAACTGCTGCGCTTTCTTTTTCTGCATTTGCCGTATTCTTGTTATCTGCTTTTTCTTTATTCCCCGCTTCATCTTTTTTATCTTTTGTATTATTAAAATCTATCGTTACATACCTGCTGTCCGGTTCGATCCCGTAAAGCAGTACTTCCTCACTCTTATATTTTCCTGGCAGTGTATTCAGGGAATAAGCAGAAAATTCCTCTGCATCTTCATTGTCTGTTCTGGAATCCATATAAAACTCCAGCAGAGAGATCAGACCGTCAAATTTATTTCCACTTACTGCGCTGACCGGAACCTGAAGCATATACTGGTATTTTGCCAGCATATTGTTCTGGATTTCCACCTGGTAATGGGACAGTGCCGAAGGAAGCAGCAATCCGAACATCAGCAGCAGATTTGCAAACAGGATCCCGATAAACAGAACCATATAATTACTCATATTCTGAAAAATCACCCGAAGCCGGAATCTGGAAAAGATTTTCATCTTCGGACTCAGATAAATTGCCCTCTTCTGCTTTCTTCCCGACAGATCCCTGCGCAGGAATTTTAACGGTGACAGCTTCAGCTTATGTCTGAGCACTCCGTAATTTACCACCAGCATAATAACTACCGGAACCAGAGTTGTAAGCCCAAATGCCTCCCCATTCCATACGGTCACATAAGTCGGAAGACTATAGCTTCCATAATACATATCTGCACATACATCCTTTAATACAGTGTATCCAAGGATATTTCCGATCAGTGCACCCACAAAAGTAACCAGCACCGGAAGTGTCATATAGTGAAGAATCAGTTCCTGTCTGGTATATCCGGACGCACGTAAGGTACCGATAACACCGGCTTCTTTCCGTATCGTATTGCTGATGGTAATTCCGAATACAAAGGCCATGATCACCATAATAATATAAAGAAGCATGGTCATCATGGCCTTGTCTCCACCCATATCATCCCCTGTAAAAGTAATGGCCTGATTCAGATACCGGGGTACAAAAGCCTCCAGTGTGACAATCTTTCCCATATCCTCCATCAGATCCTCGGAAACTTCTTTCTCTTCCTTTTCTGTCTTCGGTTTTTCGTCATAGATCCAGGAATAATTGTACTGCAGTTTTTCCTGATCCAAAGAATCAAACTCCTCCTCAGTCACAACAGAAACCCCAAATTTCACAGCATCAAACATGGAATCGTTGTTATTCTGAAACAGGCAGCTGTAGTCGGAAAGTGCCACCAGGCCGGTAATCTTCCAGGTTCTTTTTCCGCTCCGGAGCGTATCTCCCACAGACAGATTGTTGTTGTCTGCATACATTCTGTCAATGGCAATCTCTCCTGTCCCAGCAGGCAGCTCTCCCTTCATCAGGCAGACCTTGTCCACCTGCTGCCTGTTTTTAAAAAAACGCATGGTGCTTCCATTATCCAGAGGTTCCTCCACATAATAATTATCATACAGCTTCACACCCAGCACCTCTATTTCTTCTCTCTGGGTTTTGTGGACTTGCTCTGCTGTGCGAAAGTTTCCGTCTTCTATGTTGTACTTCTCAAAACCTTCATTGTAAGCAATAAGCATACTGTTATCTGCAACCAGAAAGCCTGACACAAATCCAATGGATGCAACCATCAGGATAAATACAATCAGATACTTGCCCAGTTCTCCCTTCAGTTCTCTGGGCAGACGTTTGCGTAAAGGATTTTTCATCATATGCCTCCTTACCAGTCAAGCTCTGCTGCCGGGATCTTATGCTCATTGAGGTAATTTTTGCGGATCATCCCATCGCGAAGCTTCACCACCCGGTCAGCCATATCTTTGATGGCATCGTTATGCGTTACCATGACGATGGTGTTGCCGTATTTCTGGTTTACCGTCTCGATCAGCTTCAGGATTTCCTTGGAGGTATTATAATCCAGGGCTCCTGTAGGCTCATCGCAAAGAAGAATATCCGGATTCTTTACAATGGCTCTGCCAATGGCAGTCCTTTGCTGCTGACCGCCGGAAAGCTGATTGGGAAGCTTTCTCTGGTGCTCATAGATTCCCAGCGTATGGAGCAGTTCATCTACATCCAGAGGCTTATCACTGAGATAGGCTCCCACCTCTATATTCTCCCGCACTGTAAGATTGGGGATCAGATTATACATCTGAAAAATATATCCCAGATGCTTACGCCTGTACAAAGACAGATTCTTCTCCGACATATCTGCCAGACGCTCCCCGTCTATGACCAGATTTCCCTCGTCTGCACTGTCAATCCCACCGATAATATTCAGAAGCGTAGACTTACCGGAACCAGACGGCCCCAGAAGCACACAAAACTCTCCTCTCTCAATGTCAAGATCCAGCCCTTTAAGCACATCCACCCGGCTGTCCCCTGCACCAAAAGACTTCTGAATTCCCTGTATCTGCAGAAACATTTTTTCATTCCTCCCTCATATCCACTTCCTGTGGAGCAAATTTCTTTAATTCTTTAATATAATAACACTGCTGTTTTACAATATTGTTATACTTCGCTAACTTCAGGTTAGTATAAACTTACTCCATTGTCAACTGATTTTCGTAGTTTTGTAAAATTTTATGGATATGTTCGTTACTGTTCACTCCGTTCACAGTAACGTAGCCAAAATTCATTCCAGATTGCCTGCGGCAATGGAATTTTGGCTCGTATGTCTCGGAATAAGCTCTTTTACCAAAGATAAATTTTGAACATCAAAATATATTGACTTTTCTTTTTTACCTTGTTATATTTTTTCTGAAGTAACTGCTGTCCGGCAGTCTGCAAAGTAGCAGGCTGCCCCCAGGAAAGGAATTATCCATGAACACTCTCAGAAAAATATATTGCAGGGCTTTTCAGAAAGCTTTTCACATTGCAATTCCCTTTTTACCTTACAGAAAACCTAAAATCGCAGGAAGCGTCAAGGAACTCCCTGAAATCATCATGCGCCACAAATGTACTCATGTATTAATCATTACAGATGGCGGTATCATGAAGCTTGGACTTACCCGAAGACTGGAAAAAGCTTTAAAGGAGGCAGGCATCCCCTATACCATTTATGATAAAACAGTTGCCAACCCAACTACTGTCAATGTCCGCGAAGCCCTGGAGCTTTACCATAAGGAAGGCTGTGATGCCATCATCGGTTTCGGCGGCGGTTCCAGCATGGACTGTGCCAAGGCAGTCGGTGCCTGTGCGGTCAAACCCAATCAGTCTCTGGCTCAGATGAAGGGAATCCTGAAGGTACATAAGAAGCTTCCCCTTCTCATGGCAGTTCCAACCACTGCCGGAACAGGAAGTGAGACCACTCTCGCCGCTGTGATCACAGATGCAGACACCAGATATAAATACGCAATCAACGATTTCCCGCTGATTCCCCGCTATGCAGTGCTGGATCCCAAGGTTACCTTAAGCCTGCCCCCATTTATCACCGCAACTACAGGTATGGATGCTCTGACTCACGCAGTGGAGGCATATATCGGCAATTCCACCACCATTGATACACGCAGGGATGCATTAAAAGCGGTAAAACTGATTTTTGAAAATATAGACATTGCCTATGAGCATGGCGATAATATTCAGGCAAGACGAAATATGCTCCACGCCTCCTTCTATGCAGGCTGTGCTTTTACCAAATCCTATGTAGGATATGTTCATGCAGTGGCTCATTCCCTGGGCGGACAGTACAACGTTCCCCATGGACTTGCCAATGCCATTCTGCTGCCGCTGGTACTTCGGGAATATGGCTCCTGCATTGACAAAAAGCTCCACAGACTTGCCATTGCAGCAGGACTTGCAGACAAAAATACGCCGGACCATGAAGCAGCAGAGCTTTTTATCCGGGCAATTGAAGAGATGAAAGAGCGATTTGGAATCGTAAATATTGTAAAAGAAATTCAGGAAACAGATATCCCCAAGCTTTCCCATTATGCAGATAAAGAGACCAATCCTCTGTATCCTGTGCCGAAGCTTATGGATGCTTCCGAACTGGAGAAATTTTATTACATGCTGATGTCTCTGACTTCCAAGGAAAATACCTCAGAAGCTGAGAAGTAACTGTTAATATTCTTCTATCCTGCAAAGCGTTTTTTATAAAAATATCAAAATACAGGAACCTGCAGACTCTCAATAGTTACCTGATATCTATATTATATAAGGAAATAATGTATTATGACAGAAACAGAAATTAAAGAAATCGTTCAGAAACAACGCAGCTATTTTTACACAGGTGCCACTTTACCGGTAGAAAAAAGGCTGGATGCCTTAAAAAAATTAAAGACCTGTATTCAGAAATATGAACCACTGATCAATGAAGCACTGAAACGTGACCTTGGAAAAAGTAACTTTGAATCCTATATGTGTGAAGTGGGACTTGTGCTCTCAGAACTCAGCTACATGATCCGCCATACACCTTCCTATGCAAAAGAAAAAACAGTGCTGACTCCCCTTGCCCAGTTCGCTTCCAGAAGCTATAAGAAGCCATCTCCTTATGGTGTTGTCCTGGTTATGAGCCCATGGAATTATCCTTTCCTGCTCACCATTGATCCGCTGATCGATGCGATTGCAGCCGGAAATACAGTTGTACTGAAACCAAGTGCCTACTCTCCTCACACCAGCCGGGTGATTGAAACCATTATCACCGAATGTTTTGATCCCCAGTATGTGGCTGTGGTAAACGGCGGACGTGCGGAAAATAACACTGTTCTCAATGAACATTTTGACTATATTTTCTTTACAGGAAGCCAGCATGTTGGCAGGGAAGTAATGGCAAAAGCATCTGTACATCTGACCCCGGTTACCCTGGAGCTGGGCGGTAAAAGCCCCTGCATTGTAGAGAAAAGTGCCAACCTGAAACTTGCAGCCAGAAGAATTGTATTTGGAAAATATCTCAACTGTGGTCAGACCTGTGTAGCACCTGATTATATTTACTGCGACAGAGAAATCAAGGATGAACTGATCCGACAGATCCAGAAACAGATCAGGAAACAGTTTGGTTCCACACCTCTGAATAATAAGAATTATGGGAAAATTATTAATGAAAAGCACTTTACTCGTATCTGCAATCTGATCGATCCCAGCAAGGTAGTCTGCGGCGGTGACAACAATCCGGGAGCTCTTCAGATCGCTCCTACTGTTATGGATAATGTAACCTTCGGGGATGCAGTAATGCAGGAGGAAATCTTCGGTCCTGTGCTTCCTGTGCTGACCTATGATTCCCTAGATGAGGCCATCGAAAAGGTCAACTCCATGGCACATCCTCTGGCACTATATATCTTCACCTCCGACAAAGAAGCTGCGGAAAAAGTTACTTCCCGCTGTGGATTCGGAGGCGGATGTGTCAATGACACCATCATCCACCTGGCAACCAGTGAAATGGGATTTGGCGGCTTTGGTGAAAGCGGAATGGGTTCCTACCATGGCAAAGACGGTTTTCATACCTTCTCCCACTATAAGAGTATTGTAGACAAAAAAACATGGCTGGATCTGCCAATGAGATACCAGCCATATAGAAAAATTTATGAAAAATTATTGAGGAAGTTCCTGAAATAAGGAACTTTCTCAGGATTGATTCCCCTTATCAGCTCTGCTGACCAGTTGATTACGAATTTCCTGCATCCGGTTATCCAACTGAGCACTCTGGGTGGCACACGCCAGAAGCTCCTCCTGCAATTGCTGTGCCTGATCTGCCGGGATATCTTTTTTATAGCGAAGCTTATGTTCCAGACTTGCCCAGAAATCCATGGCAATAGTTCGAAACTGGACTTCCACATTTACCATTTTTTTGTTTTTCTGCAGAAAGATAGGCACCTGCACGATCAGATGCAGGCTTCTGTAACCACTGGGTTTTGGATTTTTTATATAATCTTTTTTCTCGATCAGTACAATATCATCCTGACGCAGAAAGCTGTCTGCCAGCTCATAGATATCCTCCGGAAAAGAACAGATTACCCGGACACCTGCGATATCCTTGATATTTTCTTCTATAGCAGTTAAAGACATGGGAATATTTTTTCTGCGTATTTTCCGCACAATACTGTCATAAGATTTAATTCTGGTTTTAATACCTTCGATAGGATTTTTATCATATTCCAGGGAATACTCCTGATTCAGCACTCTGAATTTTGTCTCAATCTCCATGACAGCACACTGATAGTAAGACATCAGCAGATCAAAGGGCCTTTTATTTTTCTGGATCATTTCCAGAAATTCTTCAGACAGCAGACTCCTGCGGATCAGCTCGTCCTTTCTGGCTTCTATACGGTTTTTTCGTTCCGACATAATTTCTTCAAAATTTTTCAAATGTTCATCCCCCTCTTACGGTTTTGTATAATTACTATAGCAGTCCTCGTAAATAATGCATTTAATAGGCTCGCTATAAACTGTCCACTTTTTTCAGCAGCAATAAATCAAAGACTATTATAACACAATTCCCGCAAAGAGTAACCATTCTCGTTACTGTTTATTCCATTCTCGGTAACGTCTCAGTAACGCGACCAGTAAACCAGCCAGTAAACAATAACCCATTCTTCTTTTCTTCGCAAAACACTTGTTCTTTATCATCAAACATGGTATTCTTATTTTGTTGCAGACTGTTATCGTAATTCAGGAAAATACCGTAACACCAGCCATTTCATTACTTACAGTATTTTCCTGAATTTCTATAAATGGTATGTTGCAGATATAATATATTGCAAATATGCACTACATCTATAGCAATCCTCTTAAATGTATCATTTACGAGGACTGCTATACAATTTTATATAATACAGGAGACTCAACACATGGATGGATATGAATTTGAATATCAATGTGCAAAGATACTAAAGCGAAAGCATTTTTCTAAAATAAAAGTAACCCAAAGCTCCGGAGACCAGGGAATCGATATCATTGCTTTCAAACATCGAAAAAAATACGGGATACAATGTAAATATTACACCCATCCTGTTGGAAATAAAGCCGTTCAGGAAGCCTATGCAGGTGCAAACTTCTACGACTGCGATAAAGCTGTTGTAATGACAAATATAACCTTTACAAAGTCGGCAACCCAGCTTGCACAGAAACTGGATGTTGAACTATGGCCCAACTGCCCTGTTACACCTTTTTACAGTTTACCGTTTAAAATCATGAGTTCATTAAATGCAGTGCTTTTTCTTTACGCAGTGCTCGCATTTCTCTCCCTGAAACCTGAATTTGATTTTATTCATCTTCCCTTTGTTCCTGATACCCTGACGCTGATCATCATTCTTACAGCTTCTATTTCCGGTATCTTCGGCTGGAGTTTTTTTCTGTGTAATCTCATCGCTGCAGGCACATACCTTTATCTTGCATTTCATACACTCATTCTGCCGACATATGCAGAAACAGGCAGCTGCACAAATATACATCTGCTTTCCCTGATTCCGGCAGGTGTATATCTGCTTCATGCAGGATGGATAAAAATCAGGAAATAAAAGTCTTATAAATAACTATTATGATGCTCAGCTTTCTGATTTGCCAAAAAGCAGCCCTGCTCATGAGAACAGAGAACTCCTACTGCCTGTAAATAGGCATAGATGACCGTTGTTCCCACGAACTTCATGCCACGTTTTTTCAAATCTTTTGATATACAATCAGACAGTTCCGAACTTGTCCGTCCAGTTTCACAGACTACTTTGCCATCTGTCCAATGCCAGATATAGTCCGAAAAGCTGCCATACTCCTTCTGAATTTCCAGGAATGCCCATGCATTGGTAACGGCAGCCTGTATTTTCAGGCGGTTTCGTATGATGCCGGGATTACTCCGCAGTGCTTCCAGCTTGTCCTCAGTGTAAGCGCTGACTTTCTCCGGATCAAAATTGTCAAAAGCCACGCGAAAGGCATCTCGCTTGTTCAGAACACATTCCCAGGACAGGCCCGCCTGAAAGCACTCCAATATCAGCATTTCAAAGAGCTTCCGGTCATCATGCACCGGAATGCCCCACTCCTCATCGTGATAACGAATGTAACGCTCATTTCTCGGATTTGCCCAGCAGCATCGTATCTTACCATCTGCCCACTTCATCCATATACCGCCTTTCCAAAGTTTATTTTACCACAATATTGAATATCCAAGGTTTATCTCGTCGACAAGCACTTTCGTTCTGATCTACTGACAAATTTACGCAGCAATGGCATTGGCATTAACCTGCTCTATGGTTTTTCTGATTCCCAGCCATACATTTAAATCCGTAAATATGTCCACAATACTGCCCTGGTCCGTAAAAGGTGATTCCTGAAGAACCGAGAGATCCTTCAGCATCCCATTATGTACAATATATTCCACAATCTGATTCACAAAATAAATCTGTCTGCTGTCCAGGCAGGTATCATCCAGATATTGTGCAAAGGCAGCCTTAGCAGCATTCATGTCAAGCCCTACAATCTCACGAACAAATTCTCCAAGCGGTTTCTGTCCGTATTCTGCCTCATAATCCTGTTTGGTTCCCACTTCACTCCACAGAATTTTTTCCAGCGTTCTCATGTCATTATTGTCTAAAGGAATATTGGTTTTTAGCTTCGCTATCACTGCATTGTCCTGATGTTGACGTACATAATATTCAGCTTTTGCCTTATAATTTTTCAGATCATCATTTTCCAGTTCTGAATCCTTCCACTCCATGTTGAGAATCTCATCATCAAAATTTGTGTCATAGATCATTCTGTCTGCATCCGGAATATATTTCATCAGATCGCGGAGATTTTCTCTGATATGCTCAAATTCAGGAATCCCTGCATTGTCCAGATATCCTCCATGAAGAATCTTGTCTATCAGTTCTGCCTGCATCATAATCTCCGGAATGTTAGAAATCCCTGCCAGTGCAGAAACCTTCTTCAGCAGATCCTTTCGACCACGTCCATATTTCTTTTCTGCCAGATACGCCAGTTCAATTCCATACAGAAGAGCATCAAAACGCAAAGCTTTCGCATCATCATTTTCAGGTCTGATCAATGGAGATAATTCATCCCGCACTGCCAGAGTGTCCTCATAAGTAAGAACCTTATAATTTTCTTCAGCAGCATAAATATCCACATATTTTAAGTGCTGACGCACCGCAAAATTTTCTCGGTTTAACTCCTGCACCTTTCCAGCCATATGCTCTACCAGAGATTTACGATAGGTAATCAATCGTTCTGTCTGATAAGCGGCTCCCTGCAATTTATAGGCAATCTCAAATTCCAGTTGAAAAATTGCTCCCTGAAGTGCGATCATATTTGCAGTGGCACGTCCTTTATTCATGCGGAAGAACTCAAAATTTCCACAGAAATCAAAAATATAGAATTTCTGCTTATCCTCTCCATCCATCAGGGCCGGGCACAAACGGGTACCTCGCCCGATCATCTGCCAGAATTTCGCCTTACTCATAACCTTTTTGAAAAATACCAGATTCAAAACTTCCGGCACATCAATTCCCGTATCCAGCATATCTACAGAGATTGCTATCTGAGGAAGCTTCTTTGAATCCGAAAACTCATCAATCGCACTCTGTGCATATTTCAGGCGATTATCAATCACCATGGCATATCCTGTCAGATGTGGATATTCTTTTCCGAACACCTCATATATTTTCTCTGCATGACGGTGATTTTTCGCAAAAATAATGGTCTTTCCAATCTTGTTTCCATAATCTATCTTTAATCCGTTCGTCATCAGGATATGTAAAACCTTCTTTATGGTATCCTCATTAAAAAGCCATTCATTTAATGCTGCTGAGCCAATACTGTCCGGCATTTCACCGTTTTCATCCTCAAAGGTATCCTCATAGGCTTCCTTATCTTCCGGAGATAATTCATCATATACTATTCCATGCTCTATAAATTTCAGTGTAGTCTCCACAGACATAAAGTCAACCAGATAACCATCCTTTACTGCCTGCGCAAGCTCATAGCCATAAGTAGGGACACCGTTCTCCAGTTCAAAGATTTCATAGGTATTTTTGTCAATTTCATCTTTTGGAGTAGCTGTCAGCCCAATCAGCGGAGCATCAAAATAATTAAAAATATCCCTGTATTTATTGTAAATGGAACGATGTGCTTCATCACAGATCACCAAATCAAAATGTCCGCAGGTAAACAATTTTCCCTCTTTGTCCTGAATCGTATCTATACAGTTTATCATGGTCTGATAAGTAGAAAAAACACAATGAGCTGCATAGTTATCTTTCTCTTCGCACAAATTTGTAACAGATAAATCCGGCAGCAAATTGACAAAGCTTCGCTTAGCTTGTGTTACCAGTGAATTACGATCTGCCAGGAAAAGAATATTTTTTACCCATCCCTGCTCTGACAATACCTTGCAAAGTGCAATAACTGTACGTGTCTTTCCCGAACCTGTAGCCATAACAAGGAGAGCTTTTCTGCGATTTCTGGTGTCAAAACTGTCACAGACTGCCTTAATCGCAGCCTCCTGATAATATCGTCCTGCTATGTTTTTGTCTATGGAAATCTGTCCCAAACCTGAGCGCATCTGTCTGAGATTAAACAATTTTTCCAGATCCCGTTTGGAATAAATTGCTGCAATTTTTCTCTCCGGATACTGGTTATCACAGATACGGACATCAAAACCATTGGTAAGAAATATCACCGGTCTTCTGCCTTGTTTCTGCTCAATCAGATCAGCATAAAGCTTTGCCTGCTGCCTGCCCTTTGCCACATCTGCACAGGTTCTCTTGGCTTCTATCACAGCCAGGATCTTACCATCATCACCAAGGAGAACATAATCTGCATATCCGACCTGTGACTTATTTGGCATACCCGGAATCCTGTAGATCTTTCGGGTTTCATATTCTGAAATATCCAGTGGTTTAGTCACGTATGTCTGCTGCTGTTCTTCACGACGGGCAGTCAGTTCTTCCCTCAGGGCAGCATTTTCCTTTAACAATTGTTCCAGTTTCAGATCAGTTTCTGACTGACCAGCCCGATCGCCGACCGGCTGACTAACTGACTGGTCCGCTGTATGAACAGAGTTTTCCTGCAATAATGTAGAATCATAATTGCTGGCAGTGTAATGATCTGCGTAACAATAAGCAACAAAATCCAGAAAAATATATAGATTTTGCAGACACAATTCTGCCTGTTCCTTCTTTACTTTCTGACCGATATGAGCTGCAAAATTACCTGTTTTGCGTATAAATTCCATACGTTTCAAAAGATCTGCATCAATAATATCCCTGAATTCATCTGTACTCATCAGACTAACCAGTCTGTCATCCCATGGCATGACAAGGGCACTGTCTACAGAATACATCCATTTGACAGCAAATTCCATTGCCCGCCTGCAGTTAAGCACAGATGCAGCATAATCCAACTGAAAAATCCTTTCCGCAGAGATTGCTACATCTGCAAAATCTTTAAACTTTGGTTCATTTTTCAGGAAATCAAAATTAGTCATACTGACACCTCCCGAATCTTATGTGTTTTCACCCATTGTTTTTATAACATCTTATTTTCTCTGTAACTTTCAAAAATATAAGATGGATTTTCGTAGTAGACACTACTGTTATAATCATCTATTTTTTCGCTGATAAAAGAATTATAAACCTTGATCAGCGCATCAACCACCTCTATTTTCTCACTGGCAGCTACTTGTTTTATCAAGCGTTTATATACTTTTCCAATATCCCAATGAGAAGGAATTGAATATTTGCATTCCTTTACATTATCGAACGTCCCTATTGGTATGTGCGCCTCTGCAATAAAATCTTCACTGACCTGTTCAATATTATCACAATGATACACATCTGCCAGATCATAGATTTTATCCAGACGTTTT
>OIAT01000231.1_pt1 | contig 14814 bp, 15 predicted proteins | sample 1580801 | NCBI WGS metagenome assembly OIAT01 (sample SAMEA3882536, study PRJEB24775) | human gut metagenome | biome: human-associated habitat; feature: intestine environment; material: feces | place: Netherlands | collected 2009/2010
CCCCCGCCGTTCCGATCCGTAATCCGAACACAAGAATTGCATTTCCGGTTACATTGATCGCATTCATCAAAAGCGATACCCGCATGGATACCTGCGAATTTCCCATCGCACGGAAAATTGCTGCCCCACCATTATATAACGCGATAAATGGAATCGAAGCTGTTACAATTAGCAGATAAATATCTGCATGTCCTTTTACTTCCGCTGTAATGTGACCAAATACCTGATTCAGAATTATATCTTTTCCAAAGTAAACCAATATCATGATCGCAACCGCACTAAGACTCACAAACCATACCAGCTGTGTAGCCGCTTTACATGCTGATTTTTCATCTTTCCTGCCAATATACTGTCCGGCAACAACTGCTCCACCAGTCGCCAGTGCTGCAAAAATATTGATGATCAGAATCATAATATTGTCAACCAGCGACACGCCCGACACAGCTGCTTCTCCAACATTTGCAACCATAATAGAATCTGCCATCCCAACAAAAACTGCCAATAACTGCTCGATTACCAAAGGTCCGATCAGATTTGCCAGTTCCCGATTGGAAAACAGATAATGACTTCGATCCTGTTTTTGTTTCGTTTTCCCCATTCTTCTCTTTTCCTGTCCCTTCTCTTTTGTATATCCCCGTTTTCTCTATTATATACTGTAAAAATGTAATACACCATCTTTTTGCAAAGAAAAGGATTTTTTATGCGTGCTGATGCAGGTACTTTTCTCTGGTAGCAAGTCCGCCCCGGATGTGCCGTTCCGATTTGTTCAGATCCAGAACCTTTCGCGCCTCACCTGCAAGAGATGGGTTGATCTGGAGAAGGCGTTCTGTTACATCTTTATGTATCGTACTCTTACTTACCCCAAACGCCACCGCCGTCTGCCTCACCGTCGCCTTATTTTCAATAATATAATAAGCAATCTCAACCGCTCTCTCCTCAATATAATCTTTCATAAAAACCCCTGCATAGTTTGTTTTTTTTACAATCTATGCAAAAGCGAAGGGATGTATGTCTGATTAAACTTCCTTCAAAAATATCTCATTCAATTTCTCCCAACTTACCTTTTTTTCTTCCCCTAATTTTCCCGCTTTCTCTATCAATCCTGCTATTTCACTCTCCAGAATCCACTGACCTGCCAGTAATATTTTACCATGCTCTTTTTCTTCTATTTCATGAAGTTTTTGTACTATTATTTTTTCCATCAGCTTCCCCTGCTTTTCCTTTCTAGCCTATAGCTGCACGCGGCGTGCAGTCAAAGGCTTTTATTTTGGAATTCTGGTTATCTTCTCCATCACTTCTTTAAAGGGCATGTTTATTTCGCAAATTCTCCAGATTGACTTTCCCCTCCTCATAAGTTATCCTTATCATAGTACGCCATGCTGACATATTTGCAGCACTGGTGAATTTTATTATTTTTACAGGTAAGGATTTGAGAAAATGAGTAAAACAAAAACAATCGACCTGACTTCCGGGCCGATTCTAAAGACGCTGGCAGAGCTGGCACTTCCGATCATGGCTTCCTCGCTGCTGGGGACAGCCTACAATATTACGGACATGGCATGGATAGGCATGCTGGGTTCCAAAGCCGTTGCCGGGGTGGGCGTTGGGGGAATGTACGTCTGGCTCTCACAAGGGCTCGTGGCACTTCCGCGAATGGGCGGACAGGTCAATGTCGCACAGGCCTGCGGACGCGGAGACTATGAACAGGCAAGGGGATATGCCGCTTCCGCTCTGCGACTTACATTTTTACTGGGAATTTTATTTGCTGCAGTATGTATCGTGTTTATTCATCCGCTGCTCGGCTTTTTTAACCTCGGAGATGCAGAAACTTATACCGCTGCGAAATTATATACACTGATCACCTGCGGACTGATTCTGTTTTCATTTTTAAATCTGACTCTGACCGGACTTTCTACTGCGCAGGGAGATTCCAAGACACCGCTTATGGCAAATCTTCTTGGACTGGTTGGTAATATGATCCTGGATCCGATTCTGATCCTCGGATTTGGACCATTTCCAAGGCTTGAGGTTGTTGGCGCTGCAGTTGCTACCGTGACCTCGCAGATACTGGTTCTGATCGTCATGCTGATTCGGATTATGCACTCTGATCTGGAACCAAATATTCTGCAAAACATGCATGTACTGTCGCGTTTCCCTGCAAAATACTACATCAGTATTTTTAAAATTGGATTTCCGACAGCAGTACAGAGCAGTATTTACTGCATGATTTCCATGATTCTCACACGAATGGTTTCTGCATTCGGGGCAGGTGCCATTGCCACACAGCGAGTCGGCGGACAGATTGAATCTGTTTCATGGAACACTGCTGACGGCTTTGCTGCTGCGTTAAATGCTTTCGTTGGTCAGAACTACGGTGCAAAGAAACCAGACCGTATTCGGAAAGGATATAATATTTCATTTAAAATCCTCGCTGTCTGGGGACTCATTGTAACCGGTGCTTTCGTATTCCTGCCAGGACCGATTGCTTCCCTTTTCTTCCACGAAAAAGATGTTCTGGCGATTGCGATCAACTATCTGATCATCATCGGATTCAGCGAAACCTTTATGACCATTGAGCTTATGACCATCGGCGCACTTTCCGGTCTTGGTATGACAAAGCTTTGCAGTATCATCAGCATTGTCCTCACCAGTGCCAGAATCCCACTTGCCATGATCCTCACTCAAACCAGCCTCGGTCTGAATGGTGTATGGTGGGCACTTACAATTACCTCTATCACCAAAGGAATTGTTTTCTACTTCACCTTCCACCACACCAGCAGACACCTACCTGACGCTAATGATAATTGATTTAACTACCCACCCTTTTTATTTTTTTCTGTTTTGTTTATTTCTTCTTCATATTTTTTTGATTTTTTTTAGAGTTTGAACATATTTCTGTCACAAATTATCTGTATACTAATAATCAGATAGTTGATAAAGCAACTATCCCCCCCTCATAAAGTAGAAGCAGTCAGAATTCTGATTGCTGCACTTTACTCTCATTCCTTTTAGATAACAATAAAAACACCAAGAACCTCTCCATTATGGAGAGGTTCTTGCGTTGTGGATTTTTTTAATATTCTATAAACCTATCATTTTTATATTTTTAATCAGATTTTATAATTTCTTAACACTTTTGACACATTTTCATCGTATAGTAATAGATGGATAGTTGGGAACCAACTATCTCCCCCCTCATAAAGTGAGCGCAATCGGGCATGCCCGATTGCCGCACTTTGATTTTTACAGAATATTATTCTGGGACGAAGGTTATCCTCCGTCCCATATTTTATTTGTAAATGCAGTACCGTATGCCCGGATATCTACCTGCACAGAACGTTAGTCACGGCCATTCATCATCAAATAAACCTTTTACGACCTTTCACGAATGTCTCTCTGGTACATCATACTTTTTATCCTCAATTACCGGAAAGGATTTATTATGAAACGCCCTACTTTACATAAACTTATTTTTTCAATTCTTTTATTTGCCATAAGTTTCCTTGCTCTTTTCACCAGCCACAAAAGCTCTGCATTCGCGGACTGGTATTCTTCCACCATTTACCCGCTTTTCGTTTCGTCCATCGGACGCTTTTTTGGAATCTTCCAATTTTCTGTTTCTGAAATTGGATTGTATATTTTTGTCATTCTTCTGTTTCTTTCCTTGATCCGGATGCTGATCAGCTCCATTTACAAAATGTATGCCCAAAAAAAGAACCCTGCCTGGCTCGGCTACGGTTCCTCACTCCTGCTTCTCTGCGGATGTCTGTTTACCATTTATACTTTTTTCTGCGGAATCAACTACGGACATACTTCATTTGCAGAAAAATATCACCTGGAATCCGGTCAGTATACTCTGGCTGAACTGACCTCTTTATGCAACGAACTGACTGATCAGTTAAATGCACTTTCTGACTCTTTAGGCCGGGATTCTGACGGTCTTGCTGATATGGGTAAGGATCTGCAGGATCGTGCACGGGCTGCTATGTTCTCCCTCGGTGCTACCTACCCTGAACTTTCCGGATACTATCCACAGCCAAAAGGTCTTTTATTTCCGGCTTTTCTCTCGGTACAGAATCTTTCCGGGATCTATTCACCATTTACCATTGAGGCAAACTATAACTCCGCAATGGTTTCCTACAATCTTCCATTTACCATCTGTCACGAACTTTCGCATCTGCGTGGATTTATGCAGGAGGAAGAAGCAAATTTTATCGGTTTTCTCGCCTGTGTAAATGCCGACGATACCGCCTTCAACTACAGCGGCTATCTTCTTGGCTGGATCTACGCAACCAATGAACTTTACGAAGCCGACTACGACACCTTTGAGGAAATCTACAACAGGCTTTCTGACAATGTAAAGGCAGATCTTTCGGCTAACAGCAGCTTCTGGAAGCGATATGACAGCAAGGTCGCCGAAGTATCTGGTCAGATCAATGACCACTATCTGAAAGCAAATGGTCAAAGTGACGGGATAAAAAGTTATGACCGGATGGTTGATCTGATGATCACCTGGTTCCGGTCAAAATAATTCTTTCTTATAAAGTTTACTCTTTCTCTCCAACCTGAAACAGCATCTCTTTCAATACGTTTGCCGCCATGCTGTGAGGGCTGCTCTTATCTTCCACAAAACAGATTTCTCTTACCGGTGGTTCTTCCAATAGTGGAACCTGAATGACAATGCCTTGCTCGATCACTTCCTGTGCAAGCGGTTCCGGAATAAACCCGATTCCCAGATTCTGTCTTACCATCGGCAGAATCTGATCGATGGTTGCTGCTTCGGTATCTGCCGTCATTGCAATTCCATGCTCCAGAAAAAATCTAGTATAAAAATCATAAGTTGACGTGTTTTTCCCAAGGCAGATAAATGGATACTCCACCAGCTTTTTCAAACTTACCGGTTCTTTAAACATATCTTTGTACGCCGCATTCGCAACCAGAATTTCTTTAAATGAAAGAAGCGGAATTGCCTTTAAAGGCTTTTTCACCTCTGCCGGTGTAGATGCTACCGCAAAATCTGAAAGTCCGTTTCGAACCGTCTGTATCGCCTGTGGTGCTGTATAACTCGAAATGCGAAGTCTGATTTTAGGATACTTTCTTCTAAACTCTCCCAGCACCGGAAGCAGAAGCAAATGCAATGCAATCTCACTTACCCCGATCGTTACGGTTCCCTGTTCCAGCTTCTTTTCATTTTCAAGCTCTAGCTCTGCTGCATGCAGATGATCGTATGCAATTGCAACATGTGAATAAAGCCGTTCTCCCTCCGGTGTAAGCTCTGCTCCCCGGTTAGACCGGATAAATAATCTGCATCCAAGCTGACTTTCCAGATTGTGGATTGCCCTCGTTACATTCGGCTGATTACTCATCAGGATTGTCGCCGCCTGTGAGAAACTTTTATACTTTGCCGCATAATAAAAAATACGGTAATAATCATATGTAACTTCCATCTTCCTGCTCCTTGTTCCGTATATCTCAGGCATATCCAGTGCCGCCTTTAACTGAACGGAATCGTAACCGGTGTACAGTCAAATTTTTCAAAATAACTGTCGGCCAGATGTTCCTCTTCGCCTTCGATCAGAAGATGCATCTTCTCTCCCATTCTTATCGTCATCAGTCCCACGATCGATTTGGCATCGATCTCAAAACGTCCTGTCACATCCTTTACCGTAATATCTGCATTCATCTTCTGGCAAACATTACAAAAAGTCATCAATTGTCCTGTAGTCATAAAACGTATATTCCTCTGTACCATAATAGGTCAACCCTCCGCAAGTCTTTTTTTCCTGATGTCTAGTTTACACAATATCGTACAATTTGAGAAATATCTCTTTGAAATGTCTGATATGTCATTTGAACATATCAGTTGTTTCTTTATTTTACATACTACATAGCAGTTTGTCAACACTATCGGTCATTTAAATTTTTATATTCTCGATACTCTGCCAGTGGCATATATGCCGGACGAATAATCTTATCCACATTGATCAGCTCTTCCAGACGATGTGCACTCCATCCAACGATTCGCGCTGCGGCAAAGATCGGCGTATAAAGCTGCTCCGGAATTCCAAGCATATGGTAAACCAGTCCGCTGTAAAAATCGACATTTGCATTTACCCCTTTATACATCTTTCTTTTTTCGGCAATGATTTCCGGTGCCATATGTTCCACTTTCTCATAAAGTGCGTATTCTTTATCGTATCCTTTTTCATGTGCAAGCTGAGCCACAAATTTCTTGAAAATCTCAGCACGTGGATCAGATACTGAATAAATCGCATGACCCATTCCATAGATCAGACCTTTTCTATCAAACCTCTCCCTTGCAAGCAGACCTTCCAGATATGCTCTTACCTCATCGTCATCTTCCCAGTCTTTGACCTCTTCTTTCATATCAGCAAACATCTGCGTCACTTTGATGTTCGCACCGCCGTGCTTCGGACCTTTTAACGATGCCATTGCAGCAGAAATTGTAGAATAGGTGTCTGTTCCGGACGAAGTGACAACGTGAGTAGTAAATGTAGAGTTATTTCCACCACCATGATCCATATGCAGCACAAGTGCCATATCCAGAATCCTTGCTTCCAGCTCCGTATACTGTCGGTCTTCACGAAGCATCATCAGAATATTTTCCGCGGTGGACTTCTGCGGATCCGGTGCATAGATGTACATATCCTGACCCTGACGATAATTGTATGCATGATATCCGTAGACCATCAGCATCGGAAATTCACTGATCAGGTTCAGACACTGTCTGAGAACATTCGGGATTGAAGTATCATCAGCTTTTTCATCGTAAGAATACAGATTCAGAATCGCCCTTGAAATATTGTTCATCATATCATGGCTCGGTGCCTTCATAATAACATCGCGCACAAAATTCGGCGGAAGTGTCCTTCTCTCCGTCAGTGTCTCATGAAACCCATCCAGCTGTACAACCGTCGGAAGTTCACCAAAAAGAAGCAGATATGCAATTTCTTCATATCCAAAATGATCCGCATCCAGGAATCCACGAACCAGATCCTTGATGTTATAGCCTCGATAATACAAATTACCGGCACACGGAACTTCTTCGCCATTTACAATCTTTTTGGCACATACATCGGAAATGTTGGTAAGTCCCGCAAGGACTCCTTTTCCGTTTACATCACGGAGACCTCTTTTTACATCATGCTTTACAAAAAGTTCTTTGTCGATCCCGGTATTCGCTTCACATAATCCGGCAAGTTCCTTGATTTTCGGCGAAATATCAAACAGAATGCTATCCAGATCTTTCGCACTGTTCACTGAATTTGTCATACACCTACTCCTTTCTGTTAAAGACTCTGCAAATACTGCAGAAAGTATGAATGAAGGACGGAAACACGCACTTTTAGCATCGTCCCCCGTCCCTTCTTCTTATTTGTAAACTACTTACTACTTGTTGGAAAATATGGTCTCAATGAATCTGCCACACTGCTAATCGGCATTGTCTGAAGCCATACATGTCCCGGTCCTGTAATAACCGTATTAAATAATCCTTCTCCGCCAAAGACAATATTCTTAAGTCCCGGCACAGTCTGGATATCCATCTGGCATGTTACACTCATCGCTGCCAGATAACCGGAATCAATCACGATCTGCTGACCAGGTTGTAATTCGTATTCTACCACATGTCCATCGAATTCTGCAAATACAATTCCATTTCCGGATACCTTCTGCAAGATAAATCCTTCTCCTCCAAATAGTCCTGAAGCCACTTTCTTGTGAAAATGAACAGATATATTTACTCCAGGTTCGCCAGCAAGGAATGCTTTTTTCTGAAAAATATATTCTTGCCCCGGTCCGATTTCAAATGCCTTGATCGAACCCGGAAAGCTGGATGCAAATGCGATCAGTCCATTCCCGCCCTGTGCGGTATAGATATTCTGGAACATCGCTTCTCCAGAGAACATTCTTCCAAATGCTTTTCCAAATCCTCCATTTGTCGAAGTCTCCATCTTCATATTCGGAGACATCCATGCCATGGATCCCCGCTCTGTGATCATCCGCTCGCCAGCTTCCAGATGGCAGATCACTACCGGAAGGGTATCACCCTTAATTTCATACCTCATGCTCCATTTCCTCCTTTATAATATTAGTCAGTCTGGCAAATTCTTCCAGATCCAGTGCTTCTCCCCGGACACTGCTTCCTTTTCCGAGTTTCTCTATCGCAGCAGTAATGACTTCCTTCGAAAGATTCAGCTCTCCTGAATTCTTAAGGCCATTTGCCAAAGTCTTCCTCCTCTGATTAAAGGATGCCCGTATAAGGCGGAACATCAGCTTTTCATCCATAACCTCTACCGGAGGCTTCTGATGTCTTGTCAGGCGGATTACTGCTGAGCCGACTGCCGGACGCGGCATGAAACAGTTCGGGGGTACATTTGCAACAATATACGGCTCTGCATAATACTGTACAGCAAGTGAAAGTGCACCATAATCCTTTGTTCCCGGTCCTACCTGCATACGGTCAGCCACTTCTTTCTGTACCATAACCGTAATACTCTCAAGCGGCACATGGCTTTCAAATAAGCCCATGATGATCGGTGTCGTTATATAATATGGAAGATTCGCAACCACCTTGATCGGCCGTCCTCCGTTCTTCTCCTTTGCAAGTGCTGCAATATCCACCTTCAGGATATCTTCATTGATGATTGATACGTTGTCATATTCTTTCAGCGTGTCTTCAAGAATTGGAATCAGCGCACGGTCTATCTCAACTGCAGTTACTTCTCTTGCCGCACAGGCAAGGTACTGTGTCATCGTCCCGATTCCAGGGCCGATCTCCAACACGTAATCATCCTTTGTGATCTCGGCTGCACGAATGATCTTATCCAGCACATGCTCATCGATCAGAAAGTTCTGTCCAAATTTTTTCTGAAAATTAAAATTATATTTTTGCAGAATCTCAATGGTATTCTGCGGATTTCCAAGTGTAGGTGTTTTCATCTGTTATTCTCCTGATTATTCATTGCCTGCGTCTTAGATGCCGTACAGATCTCTCGCATTTTTCTCTGTCACAGCGATCACTTCTTCCGGACTCATCTCTTTTAACTCTGCAATTTTCTCAGCTACATACTGGATATAAGAAGACTGATTCCGTTTGCCACGGTACGGCTCCGGTGCCATATACGGGCAGTCTGTCTCCAGCACGATCTTCTCGATCGGGATCGCAGCTGCGACATCTTTTAATTTCTTTGCATTCTTAAATGTGACGACTCCACCGATTCCAATATAGAATCCCATCTTCACATATTCTTCAGCCATTTCACGTGAATAGGAATAGCAGTGAATAACTCCGCCAAGCCCCTGTGCATAATTTTTCATGATATACATGGTATCTGCGGCAGCTTCCCTGCTGTGGATAATTACTGGTTTCTTTACTTCTCCCGCGAGCTCCAGCTGGCGGATAAACCACTTCTGCTGTACCTCATGCGGTTCATTATCCCAATAATAATCCAGACCGATCTCTCCGACTGCAACCACTTTTTTGTTACAGCAGAGTTCTTTCATGTGCTGGATCTTATCTTCGTTAAGTTCTCCAACCTCATCCGGATGCACACCGATTGCAGCATAAACATGTGGATACTTTCCGGCAAGTGTCAAAACCTTCTCACAGGATTCATAAGTCGCACTTACATCCACGATTGTTCCAACTCCAAGATCCGGCATAGATTTTAAAAGCTCATCCCGGTCCTCGTCAAACTGTTCATCATCATAATGTGCATGTGTATCAAATATCATTTCCTTCGTCTCGCTTTCTTTTTACTGACTGCTCTCAGATGTTCTAAGTATACCACACATTCTTAGCCGCTGAATAGTCACTTTTTTTACTTGCTTATCCGGTTTCTTCTATGTATACTATAGATAGTGCAAATAGATCACATCTGCAAATGTATGGGGAATATATTTCTGAAGATTCTGATCAGATATTATAGGAGGATTTTAAAATGAAAGTATTTGACACTGTAAACAATGTCGAGCTGGAAGCCGACACAAAGAAACTTGTAGACATTATGGTAGACGGACGCCAGGTTGATGTATACCTGAAAGAAAAGAAGTCTGATGAAGACGGATACATGAGCTGGGATGTAGAGCATTGGTCAGCAATCGACAAAAAGCGTTTCATCCGCTGCTACTCTCTGGAAGGTCGTGTCCTCAGCGAGTCTACTGGTCACAACATCTATGACCTTTACAATGAATTCAAACCGGAAGATGCTTTAAAGGTAGAGCTCAGCTAATCTCTGCTGTATTCTACATAAAACGGTAATGAAATTCCGGACGGGCAGAACTTTCTGCCCGTCTTTTATTGTACAAAAATGTACTCTGATTCTGCACAATGTCTTTTCTGAGATACTTTTTCATTTCCTCTTGTCAAATCCGGCATACCGCGCTATAATTTTATTTGTACAAGTTCATATGTACCAGGGAGCTGGAGATTGCCGGCTGAGAGGGGATTTATTTATCCCGACCTGTAACCTGATTTGGATAATGCCAACGGAGGGAATGTATACCATGTATTTGATAGAGATGCCTCCGCATCTTTTATTTTTCACATGACATATCAGGAACACGAAGATGATGTGTTCAGTGATTACGGACAGCAGGAACTCCACTCAGGTGTGGAGTTCCTTTTTTGTGTATACAATGAGACAGGAAGTTCATTTTGAAAGGAGAACTCTACTATGAAACAAAATAATACAACAAAGAAACTCGCACTTGCCGGTGTTCTCACCGCGCTTGCAATCGTCGGAAGCTTTATCAGTGTACCGGTTGCCGGAAGCAAATGCGCTCCGGTACAGCATATGGTCAACATTCTTGCCGCCGTAACACTTGGTCCTGCATGGGGCGTTGGCATTGCATTCTGTGCAAGTTTACTCCGCAATCTGCTCGGCCTCGGAAGCCTTATGGCTTTCCCTGGAAGCATGGTCGGTGCTTTATGCTGTGGTCTTGTTTACAAAAAATGCCACATCTTAAGTCTTACCTGCCTTGCCGAAGCGATCGGAACCGGATTCCTTGGCGCACTTGCCGCTTATCCGGTTGCTTTGTATCTGATGGGAATTGCGCCGGCAGGACTTTTCGTTTATGTCGTTCCATTCCTTATTTCCACTGTCGCAGGAAGCATCCTTGCTTTCATCCTGATCACAGTTCTGGAAAAAGGCGGCGTTATGTCACAGATCAAAGAAGCATAATCATCATTCATTCTTACAGCACTTTGCTGTAAATGAAACCGCGTTACACCGGGGACACCACCTTGTATCGCGTAATAAAAGGCAGAGATTTTCAAATAAAATCCTGTTCATTGCCGGAAATTTTCCGACAAAGGCGTTAGCAATTCTATCATTCCGAACTGGAAGTGTACCCATCAGGCTGTGTCTGGTTTTTTTCGTGTACGCTGTCCGTGTTTTGCTGACGCCAGGCAGACTTTTACTTAAATTCTGCCGTTACTTTGTGAGATTCACACAAAAAGAATTGGAGGCAAAACAACATGAGAAATTACACAACCCAGATGGACGCTGCCAGAAAAGGAATTCTGACTCCTGAAATCGAAACTGTAGCAAAAAAAGAACATATGCCGGTTGAAAAACTGATGCAGCTTGTCGCAGAAGGAAAAGTTGCCATCTGTGCAAATAAAAAACATACCTGCCTTGATCCGGAAGGTGTCGGAAGCATGCTTCGTACCAAGATCAATGTTAACTTAGGTGTTTCCCGCGACTGCAAAGACTATGATATTGAAATGCAAAAAGTTATGAGTGCCGTTAATCTCGGCGCAGAAGCAATCATGGATCTTTCCAGCCACGGTAATACCCAGCCATTCCGCCAGAAGCTGACTCACGAATGCCCGGCTATGATCGGAACCGTACCGGTTTATGACAGTGTTATTCATTATCAGAGAGACCTGGCAACTCTTACTGCACAGGATTTTATTGATGTTGTCCGTCTTCATGCTGAGGATGGCGTGGACTTCGTCACACTTCACTGTGGAATCACAAGAAAAACCATCGAACAGATCAAAAAACATAAACGTAAAATGAACATCGTAAGCCGTGGAGGAAGTCTTGTCTTTGCATGGATGTGCATGACCGGAGAAGAAAACCCATTCTATGAACATTACGATGAAATCCTCGACATCTGCGAAGAATACGACGTAACTATTTCTCTTGGTGATGCCTGCCGTCCGGGATGTCTTGCCGACGCAACAGATGTATGCCAGATTGAAGAACTTGTACGTCTCGGAGAATTGACCAAACGTGCATGGGATCATAATGTACAGGTTATGGTAGAAGGACCTGGACATGTGCCGCTGGATCAGGTTGCTGCCAACATGAAAGTGCAGCAGAGCATCTGCATGGGCGCACCGTTCTATGTACTCGGACCTCTGGTAACAGATATCGCTCCTGGATATGACCACATCACTGCAGCCATCGGTGGCGCTGTTGCAGCAATGAGCGGAGCTGCATTCCTGTGCTATGTCACACCTGCCGAGCATCTTGCACTTCCAAATGTCGATGATACCAAGCAGGGAATCATTGCTTCTAAGATTGCAGCCCATGCCGCTGATATTGCAAAAGGTATCCCGCATGCACGTGATATCGATGACAAGATGGCAGATGCACGCCGTGTTCTTGACTGGGATGCACAGTACGCCTGCGCTCTCGATCCTGAAACAGCAAAGGCAATCCGTGACAGTCGTAAACCAGAAGATGACCACAGCGATACCTGCAGTATGTGCGGAAAATTCTGTGCTGTAAGAAGTATGAACAAAGCACTTGCCGGAGAATATATTGATATTCTGTAAACTTAAAGATTACTTGCAAAAGAAGAGAATCGGAAATTATCCGGTTCTTTTCTTTTTCACTAATTTTCGCTCTATTTGTTCTATAAAATATAGCACTTTGCCAGTGGTAAATTTTCGGGTTTGATGTATAATTATTACACAGCAAAAAGGATGCAACGGGAGGGAAAGGTTTATGAAAAATAAAATAATGTGGAAAGATGTTACTCTTATTGTACTTGCTATTCTCCTTATTTTTTCTATGTGCAGAATACATACACTCAAACAGTCGAACAAAAAACTGTACTCACAAAATCTGGAGCTGAATCACCAGCTTGCCACACTGAAAGAAAAGAATGCAGGTTTAGAATCAAAGCTGAACAGCGAAGAAAGTATCACAGATGAAAAAAAATCAGACAATTCTCAACATTAAAAATTGAGGAGAAGTTTCCAGATCCTGGATTCTTCTCCTCGTTTTTATTTATCCAATCATTTAATTAACAGATCTCTGCTCCTGCCGGCATCTTCTTCTCCGGTGTCATCAGCGCAAGATTACCATCTGCATCTTCTGCGCAGAGCAGCATACCTTCTGAAAGCACTCCGGCGAGTTTTGCAGGTTTCAGGTTCACAAGAACCATAACCTTCTTACCTACCATTTCTTCCGGTGTATAGTGTGCTTTGATTCCGGAAACGATCTGTTTTACCTGACTTCCGATCTTAACCTGGGAGCAGAGAAGCTTCTTGGATTTCTTCACTGCCTCACAGGCAATAACCTCACCAACCTGGAACTGAAGTTTTGCGAAATCATCAAATGTGATCTCTGGCTTCGCCTCAATATCTACAACCTTCTCCTCTGGCTTTTCTTCCTTCGGCTCTTCTTTCGGTGGATGAAGCTCGTTTACTTTTTCCATAACTTCTTTGATGTCCATACGGGCAAAAAGGATCTCCGGTTTATCTGTTACCTTGTTTCCTGACGGATACAGTCCGAATGTCTTAAGATCTTCAAGTGTACGTTTTTCTGTATTTAACTGAGCAAGGATGCGATCTGTGGTCTCCGGCATAAAAGATTCCAGAAGAGTTGCACCCATGGTGATTCCCTCAACCAGATTGTAGAGAACAGTTGCAAGGCGGTCTTTCTTTGCTTCGTCTTTTGCAAGAACCCACGGCATAGTTTCATCGATATATTTGTTGAGACGTTTGAACAGCGTGAAGACTTCTGTCATGGCATCTGCAACACGCAGTTTGTCCATTTTTTCTGCAACTTTGCCCGGAACTGCCAGTGCAAATGCTTTGAGATCCTCGTCAACCGGCTCAACAACCTTTGTTTTCAACAACACCGCCGAAGTATTTGTTGGACATGGAGATGGTACGGTTTACAAGATTTCCGAGTGTATTTGCAAGTTCGGAATTCAGTCTTTCTACCATCAGTTCCCATGTGATAACACCATCGTTTTCGAATGGCATTTCATGAAGTACGAAATAACGGACAGCATCTACACCGAAGAACTCAACAAGCTCATCTGCGTAAATTACATTTCCTTTGGATTTACTCATTTTTCCATCGCCCTGAAGAAGCCACGGATGTCCGAATACCTGTTTCGGAAGCGGAAGATCCAGAGACATCAGGAAGATCGGCCAGTAAATAGTATGGAAACGGATGATATCTTTACCGATAAGGTGAAGATCTGCAGGCCAGTATTTGTTGAATTTCTCACTGCTGTTTCCGTCGCAGTCATAGCCGATACCTGTGATATAGTTTGTCAGGGCATCCAGCCATACATATACAACATGCTTCGGATCAAAGTCTACCGGAATTCCCCATTTAAAAGAAGTTCTGGATACACAAAGATCCTGAAGTCCCGGAAGAAGGAAGTTGTTCATCATCTCATTCTTACGTGCTACCGGCTGGATAAATTCCGGATGTGTATTGATATATTCAATCAGTCTGTCTGCATATTTGCTCATCTTGAAGAAGTATGCTTCTTCTTTTGCAGGCTGTACCGGACGTCCGCAGTCCGGACATTTTC
>OIAT01000234.1_pt1 | contig 14770 bp, 19 predicted proteins | sample 1580801 | NCBI WGS metagenome assembly OIAT01 (sample SAMEA3882536, study PRJEB24775) | human gut metagenome | biome: human-associated habitat; feature: intestine environment; material: feces | place: Netherlands | collected 2009/2010
TTTGGGGACTGTCCTGAATTCATCCGGAACTAAACAAATTCCAATTTATCTAATTACTTACTTCGTTTTTTACTTTGTCTATTTCTGTCTGTGGTGCTTGCCCTGCTGGTGTGTAATATCCTTTTGCTTGTGCTACCTTAAATAATTCATATTGGAATGATTCGTCATTATTTCTTATCTGTTGTATTGTTTGTCTTAATTGCATATTTTCTGCTTCTGAAATAACTCCTTGATATGTTGTAAGCTCTGCTTTAACGCTTTCTAATATATCGTTAACCATGTATTTTTCTTCCATATTCTTACCTCCTAATTTAAAAATGTTAACAATTTTTGTTTTGTATTTAATGAATCTTGAGCAGCCTTTGTAAACATTTGCTTTATTTGTGGGTCAACACATTGTGATGCATATGTGTTTAGCTTTTGATATGATGTGTCGTGTGCACCTATTAAGTGCCTTAAATTTTGTAATTCTACTTGACTTAGTTCTGACATTAAAATCATCCTTTCCATTTTTTATTTAACAAGTATAGTGTTTACAAAAATTAATAAATTATTCAAAAAAATGTAATTTGTGTGAGGGGAATTCTAGGGACTGTCCCTCAAAATCACCAAACCTGGGGATTTTGGGGACTGTCCTGAATTCACAGCTATAGCAATTTCTACAATGCCTTCGGGTCGCCGTCCTCGGAGACCCGAAGACATCGCAGGCTTTGCAATATACATAATTTACAACACGTAAAATGCAGAGATTTTGAAAGAAAAACAGAGAAAAAAAGAGAAAATGCAAGCATTCCTAACATTAAAGGACTAAATAAAAGAATATACTTATTGCCAAAAATGTATAATTAAGGTAAAATATTATAGTGAAATTTTAAAAAAATAAGTTAGGAGTGTTTATTATTTTAAGAAGTATAAAGAATATATTTGTGCATGTTAGAAGTTCATTAAAAGTTTTATTTCTTATTATGATATCTACAGCATTAATAGTAGGACTAATATCTTTAGTATATAAACCAATGTACAGTGTAACTGTAAATGGAGAATTTTTAGGATATACATCAAATAAAAGCAAATTACAAAAGAGAATAAATGAATATATAGAAAGTAAGGATAACAGTAATGTTGCTTTTATAGATATTAAAGACTTACCTGAATATTCATTGTGTTTATTGAAAAAAGATAATCAAGCAAATGATGAAGAAATATTTGAAAAAGTAAAAAATTCAGGAACAACATATTATGAGTATTATGCAATAGTAGTAAGCAATGAAGAAAAGTACTATGTAGGAACAAAGGACGAAGCAGAAGCTATAATTAATGAGTTGAAATCAAAGAAAAGTACAAATATAAATAAAATAGCATATACACAAGTTCATTCAACAGAGATGAAAGAATTTACAGAAAAAGATAAAGTTGTAACAGCATTATATGTAAAACCAGTAGTTGTAGCAACATCAGCATATGCAACATATAAAGGACAAAAAATAGCAAGTACAGAAACACCATCATCAGCTGTTTTAGGAATAGGACTAATAAGACCAGTATCAGGAATAATAACATCAAGATTTGGTCAAAGAGCCAGTGGAAAACATACAGGATTAGATATAGCTACTTCAACAGGAACAACAATAGTTGCAGCAGCAGCAGGGACAGTAACTTATTCTGGAAATAATGGTGGAGGCTTAGGAAACTTCATAAAAATAAGCCATGGAAATGGTGTAGAAACAGTATATGGACATTGTAGCAAGTTATATGTAACAACAGGTCAAACAGTTGCACAAGGTGAAGCAATAGCGGCAGTGGGATCAACAGGAAATTCAACAGGACCTCATTTACACTTAGAAATAAGAGTAAATGGAGTAAGACAAAATCCACAAATTTATTTATATAAGTAAAAAGTTAAAAAAACCAGTTCACATTGAACTGGTTTTTTGTTGATCTTTGTATATAAATTTTCATTTATTATAAAATGCTTTAACACAATTAGATATAGCATTTGCTTTAAAAATTGCTTTTCCATATTCTAAAAGTTTTCTTTCGAATAAATCCGGATTATCAACAGTGTTTCCAAATTCGCTTATTTCACAATTAATTGCTTTTACAATAGGTAAATTAGATTTGTTAATATGTATGCATAAATAATATTTTGAATTATATAAGCTCAAAGAAACTTTTCTTAATTTTAAATATGTTTCACTGTTTAGATGTAAGCTTATATACTTACAAAACTCACAGTAATCATCAAATGAATTGAATGAGTATATTACTAAACTATTATTAATTGCAGATGTTTTTCTTTTTATTTTTAATTGTTTTTTTACTTGTTCCTTTTCTGGAAGCCTTGTAACAGTTAGAATAAAGTTCCCTTCTGGAACTGCAATTGCTTCAATCATTAATTTGTAATCTTTTGTATAAAAACCAACTTCTTTTTCGGCTTTATTTAACAAACTACAAAACAAAGCTTGAGATTCAGCAGAATTAGACATAAATGAGTGTAAATCTATATGCTCTTCTTCCAAATCGCTCAAATTTAAAGTGATTCTAATTTTATTCTCTGTCAATTTTTCAATTTTCAAAATAAGTAACCTCCGATATAAAGTATAATATTATTATAGCACCAATATATAATAATTTAAATAATAAAAATATGGAAATTATTATATCACATTATATTAAATAATTATTAAAATAGTGAAAGAAATTGTAAAATAATCCATAATAAATCCTTGAATTTACTTGAAAAAACAAGCAATTGCATATATAATATATTAGTATTTAACAAAGGAGAAATAAGGAGGAGCACAAATGGCAACAAGAGAAAAAAATATATGGATATTATTAGTATTTTTACTATCAGGTCTAGTAATAGGAGGACTTTTAGGAGAACTTGCAGCAAAGGTAGATTGGCTATGGTGGTTATCTTATGGACAAAGTTTTGGATTATCAACTCCGGTATCACTAGATTTAAATGTAATAACAATAACATTTGGGCTAATGTTTAAAATAAATATTGCAAGCATTGTAGGAATGGCAATAGCAATATTTATATATAGAAAAGTATAATGTAGAATTTTTTTAATTAAAGAATACAAAATGCATTGCTTTTTGTTGGGGGCAATTTATATTGAAAGGGCGATTTTATGAGACTAAAAATGAAAGAGCTTCCAATATTAGAAAGACCATATGAAAAATTAGAAATTTATGGAGCCGAGATGTTATCTAATGCAGAACTTTTGGCAATAATAATAAAAACTGGAAACAAAAAAGAAACTGCAGTAGCACTTGCCCAGAAAATATTAAATTTAAATAAAAATTATAACAAGAATGATTTAAGATTTTTGCAAGAAATATCGATAGAAGAGCTTACAGAAGTTAAGGGGATAGGAAAAGTAAAAGCAATACAAATAAAAGCAGTATCTGAAATTGCAAAAAGAATAACAAAGCCAATTACAAATAAGATAAAAATAAGTAATACAAAAGATGTGGCAGAATTAGTAATGTCTGAACTAAGATACGAAAAAAGAGAAATAGCCAAAGTTATTATTCTTAATAACAAAAATACTGTATTAAGAATTGTAAACATATCGTTAGGAGGTTCAAATTTTGCATGTATAGAACCAAAAGATGTATTGGCAGAGGCTATAAAAATGCAGGCACCAAAGATAATACTTATTCATAACCATCCAAGTGGAGACCCAAAACCAAGCAAAAGTGACTATAAAGTAACAGACAGAATATATGAATGTGCTGATTTAATGGGAATTGAATTGTTAGACCATGTAGTAATAGGGGATGGAATATATGAGAGTGTATTAATGGGAAAGGAAACGTGAGAAATATGTTATTTGGACTAAAATCAAAAGATATTGGAATAGATTTAGGAACAGCCAATACTTTAGTTACACTAAAAGGAAAAGGAGTAATATTAAAAGAGCCATCTGTTGTAGCAATAGATAGAAGAAGTGGCAATATCTTAGCTACTGGTTATGAAGCAAAAGAAATGCTTGGAAGAACACCAGAAACTATTAAAGCAGTAAGACCATTAAAAGATGGTGTAATAGCAGATTTTACTGCAACACAGTTAATGCTTAAAAATATAGTGTCAAAAGTATGCCAAAGATATAACGCAGGAAGACCAAGAGTAGTTGTTGGAGTCCCATCTGGTATTACAGAAGTGGAAGAAAGAGCAGTAGAAGAATCAGTTTTAAGAGCTGGAGCAAAAGAAGTATATTTAATAGAAGAGCCAATGGCAGCAGCAATTGGTGCAAATTTAGATGTAGCAGAACCTACTGGAAATATAATAGTTGATATAGGTGGAGGAACAACAGAAGTTGCTGTAATTTCCTTAGGAGGAGTTGTAATAAGTAACTCTTTAAGAACTGCTGGAGACGAATTAGACGAAGATATAGTAAATTATATAAAAAGAGAAATGGGACTAGCAATAGGAGAAACAACAGCAGAAGAAATAAAAATAGAAATAGGATGTGCATTACCATTAATGACAGAAGCAAGCATGGAAGTAAGAGGAAGAGATTTAGGAAATGGGTTACCAAGAAATGTTATAGTTACTTCAACACAAATAGAAGAGGCAATGCATGATTCAATAAATGAAATAGTAGAAGTTGTAAAAGCTACATTAGAAAAAACTCCACCAGAACTTGCATCAGACATAGTAGAAAAGGGAATAGTGCTTGCAGGTGGAGGAGCACTAATCAGAAATCTAGACAAATTATTAAGCCAAAAAACAGAAATGCCAGTATATATTGCAGAAGATCCATTAGAATGTGTTGTAAAGGGAACAGGAAAAACTTTAGAAGACTTAGAAAGATTAAAAACTGTTCTTATAAATGCGCGTAAATGTAGATAAACAATAAATAAGAAAGGATTACAGCGATGTATAGAAACAATAAAACAAGTATTATAGGTATAGTAATAACAATAATAGTATTGATTATATTAGTTTTGCTTACCAATATAAATACAAATAAACTTTCTGGTGCAGAGAATTTATTTAGTAAACTTGTAATGCCTGTGCAAAATGGATTAACGCATTTAAAAAATAAAATTGCAAAAAATGATTCATTTTTCGAAAACATAGATAAGCTAGATGAAGAAAATAAAAAGCTAAAAGAAGAAAATAGTGAATTACAAAAAAAATTACAAGAGTTAGAAATAATAAAAACTGAAAATGCAACATTGAGACAATATGTAAATATGGCAGAAAAGTATGCAGAATACAAAACTGTACCAGCATATATAATAAATAAAGATGTTAGCAATTTAAGTGAAACAATGGTTATTAATGCAGGAAAATCAAGTGGAATAGATGTAGATATGCCAGTTATTACAGAACAGGGATTAGTTGGCTATATTATGTCTGTAACAGAAAATACTGCAAAGGTCCAACCAATAATAGACCCAGCAACTAATATAAGTGGGACAATAACAACATCAAGAGATAGTGTGATTGTAAGAGGAATTTTACGGAAGCAGTAACACATTAAAATTAATGTATATTCCAACAGATGCCGACTTAGTTTTAGAAGATACAATAGAAACCTCTGGATTAGGTGGAATATATCCAAAAGGAATACAAATAGGTAAAATAAAAGAAATAATAGAATCAAAAAATATAACAGACAGATATGCAATTGTAGAAACATCAGTGGATTTTTCAAAATTAGAAACAGTATTGGTAATAACAAAGTAATATAAAAGAAAAGGAGATATATTATGAACAATGAAATCTATGTAACACCACTTGCTGGAAGATATCCAAGTAAAGAGATGAACAAAATTTGGTCAAGTGATTCTAAATATTCAACATGGAGAAAACTTTGGGTTGCACTTGCAGAAACAGAAAAAGAGCTAGGAATTGATATAACAGACGAACAAATTAATGAAATGAAAGAAAATGTAAATAACATTGATTATGATGTAGTTGCAAAAAGAGAAAAAGAATGTAGACATGATGTTATGGCACATGTTTATGAATTTGGTACAAAATGCCCAAAAGCAAAACCAATAATACACTTAGGAGCAACATCTTGCTATGTAACAGATAATACAGACGTAATTTTAATGAGAGAAGCTTTAAAAATTATAAAAGCAAAATTAGTTAATGTAATAAATAATCTAAAGAAATTTGCAGATGAATATAAAGGAACAACTTGCCTAGGATATACACATTTTCAACCTGCACAGCTAACAACAGTTGGTAAAAGAGCAACACTTTGGATGCAAGATTTGTTAGAAGATTTAGAAGAACTAGAATTTGTAGAATCAAGAATGAAACTTTTGGGTTGCAAAGGAACAACAGGAACACAAGAAAGCTTTATGAAATTATTTAAAGATGAAGAAAAAGTAAAACAAATAGATGGAAAAATAGCAAAGAAAATGGGATTTGACAAAGTATATGCAGTATCTGGACAAACATATACAAGAAAGTTGGATTCAATAGTATTAAATTGCTTATCAGGAATAGCAGAAAGTGCATCAAAATTTGCAAATGACATGAGACTTTTACAACACGAAAAAGAATTAGAAGAACCATTCGAAAAAGGACAAATTGGATCATCAGCAATGGCATATAAAAGAAATCCAATGAGATGTGAAAGAATAAATTCACTTTCAAGACATGTAATGGTACTTTCAAATGATGCAAAAATAACAACTGCAACACAATGGCTAGAAAGAACACTTGATGATTCTGCAAATAAGAGAATATGTGTGCCAGAAAGCTTTTTAGCAACAGATGCAATATTAATCCTTTACGAAAACATATCATCAAATATTGTAGTATATAAAAACGTAATAAAAACAAATATGATGCAAGAACTTCCATTTATGGGAACAGAAGAAATACTTATGAATGCAGTTTTAAAAGGTGGAGATAGACAAGAATTACATGAAAAAATAAGAGTATACTCAATGGAAGCTGGAAGAGAAGTAAAAGAATTTGGTAGACCAAATGATTTAGTAGATAGAATAGCAGCAGACGAAACATTTGGACTAACCAAAGAAGAAATTTTACATATATTAAATCCAGATCACCTTTGTGGAAGAGCAAAAAATCAAGTAACAGATTTTATAGAAGAATGTGTAAATCCAGTACTAGAAAAATATAAAGACTTAATAAACGAAGAAAAAGTAGAGATAAATGTCTAGAAAAAATGAGACAAAATAGGACAGCCCATTTTTGTCTCATTAATTATAAATAATAGAGGAAAATATGAAAATAATAGATTGGTTTAGAAGAATTAGACTGCGAAAAAGATTACTAATACCTAGCAGGAATCCTGATTACGAAGATTCAATTAAGCAAGTAAAAGAAAAAATTATAAACAGTATGCAGGGCAGAGAATTTAGCAAAATTGAAGAGGCTTATTATGTATATATAGAATTAGGGAAAATTTTATCAGAAGATCCTATTAATGCTTTTGGGGAAGTTGAAGAGAGAAGAGGCCTATTCAATAAAAAAATAGGGAAAGAACTTCAAGGAAATTGTAAAGCTATAGCGGAATTATATGTAAGTATATTAGGAGATATAGGAATAAACTCGGATTTAATAAAAGTAAATGAGAACCCAGGAGCACATGTGGACGCAGTATTAAATATTGAAGGAAAGAATTATATAACTAATCTAATAGGTGATTTATCAAGAATAAAAACTGCAAAAAGAGTAAATTCATTTGCATTTAATTTAGAGAATAATAGAAATATTATGTATTCACCAACATATAAAGATAGAGTAAAAAAATGTTATAACTTATCCTTCCTACCAAGAGAAGAAATAGAAAGAATGGATAAAAAATTAGGATATAGTTATAGTAACGAAAGTGAAAAAGATAATAATAAAAGAGGTATATATACAGAGGATGTATTTGAAAGAATAAAACAAGAATTAGCAGATCCAGAGAAGTTTAAAAAATATGTTCTAAAAGGAAGAGAAGATGTACGAGAAGAAGATATATTCAAATATAAATTAGAATTTCTTTTAGAAAATATGGATAAGTTTTCCACATATAATTCGAATGCAAGATATTTGGAAAATATAAGGTATTACTTTTATACACTAAAAAAGTTTTTTTCGGAAGAAGAGGCAAAAAGAATAAATATGTATGCATGTGTGAACAATGGTGACTTTTCTAAAATACATTCTATTGTAAAATTAAGACCATCAGAAAAATCAAAAGGAGAAAATACATATTTTGCTTATAATAATACCGATAGAAAATATAAAGAAATTTCAAGAGAAGAATTAAAAAGATTTGTAGATAGGGCAAAAGGTTTAGAGATAATTGGTGAAATAGACAACAAAGAACAAATAGATATAGAAGAATTAGAGTTATAAAATGAGACAAAAGAGGAGTGTTCCCTTTTGTCTCATTTATTTAAAATTTCTTTCCTGTTATTTTTTCATATGCTTCAATATATTTATTTCTTGTAGTCTCTAAAACATCTTTTGGAAGTTCGGCAGGAGGATTGTTTCTATATCCGTTATTTGATAGCCAGTCTCTTAAGTATTGCTTATCAAAACTTTTTTGACCTCTACCTACTTCATAATCGTCAAGGGGCCAGAATCTACTAGAATCAGGAGTTAAAACTTCATCTCCTAAGACTAAATTACCATTTTCATCTAACCCAAATTCAAACTTTGTGTCTGCTATAATTATTCCTTTAGAAAGAGCATAATCAGCACATTTTTTATAGATATTAATTGTAGCATTTTTTACTTTTTCAGCAAGTTCATCACCTAAAATTTCTTTACATCTTTCAAAAGAAATATTTTCGTCATGATCTCCAAGTTCAGCCTTTGTAGAAGGCGTAAAAATTGGTTCATCTAATTTTTGACATTCTTGTAAACCTTCTGGCAATTTAATATTGCAAACAGTACCAGTTTTTTGATATTCTGCCCAACCAGAACCTGTAATATATCCTCTTACAATGCATTCAACTGGAAGCATTTTTAGTTTTTTTACTAGCATACTTCTATCTTTAAATTCTTCTTTTCTAAATTCGTCTGGAAATTCCTCATAATTTGTAGTAATTATATCATTTGGTATAATATCAGAAACAAAATTAAACCAAAATTCAGATAATTTATTTAGAATTTTTCCCTTATCCAAAACAGGATTTGGCATAATAAAATCAAATGCAGAAATCCTATCAGAAACAACCATCATAAGTTTATCATCATCTACTTCATATATTTCACGAACTTTACCACTACTAATTTTTTTCATAAAATAACAATCCTTTCTAAATTAATAATTCTCATAACCTACATCTTGTAATTTTGCATCTTTTTCCATAACAGCATCTTTTAATCCAGCTTTAAAATCAGCTAATTTATTACGTATATCTTCATTTGAAATGCCTATTATTTGAGTTGCTAAAATAGCTGCATTTTTTGCGCCATTTATTGCAACTGTCGCAACAGGAATTCCAGAAGGCATTTGCACAATTGAATAAAGTGAATCAATACCATTTAAAGCCTTAGAATGAATAGGAACACCAATTACTGGGCATGTATTTACTGCTGCAAAAATTCCAGGTAAATGGGCTGCACCACCAGCACCAGCAATAATTGCTTTAACACCTCTATTTTTAAGATTTTTTGCGTAATCAATTGCTTCATCTGGGCATCTATGAACAGATAAAATTTTCATCTCATAAGAAATTCCCATATTATCCAAGAATTTGGCACTATCTTTCATTATAGGTAAATCAGAATCACTACCCATAATTATTGCTACATCAATATTTTTTTCCATTTTTCCCTCCCAAAAAATAAATCTGAATTAATTATATTATATAAAATTATAATATACAACAAAAAAATATAATTTGACATGAAGTGTGAAGTGAGAGGTTTGAAGTGTGATGTGTTAAAAAATCAACGGCACCAATTTACATAAATAGGAATATATTATTAATATAGTAGGAGGAATAGCATGAAAGAAGTTTTAAGATTAGAAAATATAAACAAGACATATCAAGCAAAAAATGGGGAAATAGAAGCTTTAAGAAATATAAATTTTAATGTAAATGAAGGCGAATTTGTTAGCATAATTGGACCAAGTCGGATGTCGGAAAATCAACATTACTTTCAATAATTGCAGGGCTAGAAGAAAAATCAAGTGGAAAGATATATATAGATAATGTAGAAACAGAAAATGTATCAAACAAAATTGGATATATGCTTCAAAAAGATAGTTTACTAGAATGGAGAACTATATATAACAATGTGGTTTTTGGGTTGGAAATAACAAGAAGAAAAACTAAAGAAAATGAGCAATATGTAAAAGATCTATTAAAAAAATATAATCTTTATGAATTTAAAGATAAATACCCATCTCAATTATCAGGAGGAATGAGGCAAAGAGTGGCACTAATTAGAACACTTGCAATAAGACCAGAAATTCTTCTATTAGATGAAGCTTTTTCAGCTCTTGATTATCAAACAAGAATAATGGTAACAAAGGATATATACAAAATTCTAAAAAACGAAAATATTACCACAGTAATGGTAACACACGATATATCAGAGGCTATTAGTATGTCTGACAGAATAGTAGTACTTACAAAAAGACCAGCAACTGTTAAAAAAATTGATACAATAGATTTTGAAATAGAAGGAAGAGATCCTATGAACTGCCGTAAAAGTCCAAAATTCAGTAAATATTTTGATAGCTTATGGAAGGAGCTAGATGTTGATGCAAAAGAAAAATAATTCAGAAGAAAGAAAGAAGTATCTAAAAAAAATTAGATTAACAAAAATATTAACATTATTTACACAAATTACAGTAGCTGTTGCATTTGTAGCATTATGGGAGATACTAGCCAATAAAGGAGTAATAGATAGCTTTATAACAAGCCAACCATCTAGAATGCTAAAAACCTTTATGAATTTATCTCAAAATGGACTATTAGAACACTTAGGAGTTACATGTTATGAAACAATAGTAGGATTCTTATCTGGAGCTATACTTGGAGTGATTATTGCAATAATACTATGGTGGTCAAAATTCCTATCAAAGGTATCTGAACCATTTTTAGTAGTATTAAATAGTTTACCTAAAATAGCACTTCGGACCGGTAATAATAATATGGGTAGGAGCAGGAACAGGCGCAATTATAGTAATGGCATTGGCAATATCATTAATAGTTACAATTCTAGAAATATTAAATGGTTTTTTAAATACAGATAGCGAAAAAATAAGAATGGCAAAAACCTTTAATGCAAATAAATTGCAGATATTAACAAAAATAGTAATACCAGCAAATATTTCTACATTTATAAATTCGTTAAAAGTGAATATAGGGCTTTCATTAGTCGGAGTAATATCAGGGGAATTCTTAGTATCAAAAGCAGGACTTCGGCTATTTAATAGTGTATGGAGGTCAAGTGTTTCAGCTAGATTTAGTAATGGCAAGTGTAGTAATACTTGCAGCTGTCGCAGCAATTATGTATGAGGCAGTAGTCCTACTAGAAAAAATAATTTTAAAAACAAAAAAATTTGGATAAATTGATTAGTGCCAATGGGGACGGGGAATTTTGGCACAAAATCAAAATTCAAAAGAATAGAAAAACAAAATAAGTTATGTTTGTGCCAAAATTCCCCGTCCCCATTGGCACATTTTTTGATTAATTTTCGGACAGCCTGCCATTCCTTTTTACACAATAAATGGGAGCAGTAATGCTCCCTATAATATATTTAATTCATATAATCTTTTAATTTTTTGCTTCTACTTGGATGTCTTAATTTTCTTAATGCTTTTGCTTCTATTTGTCTTATTCTTTCACGTGTTACTTGGAATTCGCGTCCAACTTCTTCTAGTGTTCTTGCTCTTCCATCTTCTAATCCAAATCTTAGTTTTAATACTTTTGCTTCTCTTGGTGTTAGTGTATTCATAACCTCTTCTAATTGTTCTTTTAATAATGTATATGCTGCTGAATCTTGTGGTGCTGGGCTGTCTTCGTCTTGTATAAAATCTCCTAAATGGCTGTCGTCTTCTTCTCCTATTGGTGTTTCTAGTGATACTGGATCTTGTGCAATTTTTTGAATTTCCATTACTTTTTCTACTGGTATTTCCATTTCTTGAGCAATTTCTTCTGGAGTTGGTTCTCTACCTAATTGTTGTAATAGGTGTCTTGATGTCCTTATTAATTTGTTAATTGTTTCTACCATGTGAACTGGTATTCTTATTGTTCTTGCTTGATCTGCTATTGCTCTTGTAATAGCTTGTCTAATCCACCATGTAGCATAAGTACTGAATTTATATCCTTTTGTATAATCGAATTTTTCTACTGCTTTTATAAGTCCCATATTTCCTTCTTGAATTAAGTCTAAGAATAGCATTCCTCTTCCTACATATTTTTTTGCAATACTTACTACTAATCTTAAGTTTGATTCTGCTAATTTTTGCTTTGCTTCTTCGTCTCCATTAATTACTCTTTTTGCTAGTTCTAGCTCCTCATCAAAACTAAGTAATGGAATTTTTCCTATTTCTCTTAAGTACATTCTAACCGGGTCATCAATATTAATACCATCAAAGTTCATTGTATTAATATCTTCTACCTTTATGTCTTCTACTTTTTCTAATTCTTCAACATCTGGTTCTTCATCAAAATCGTCTTTTAAAACATCTACTCCCATTTCTTCAAATGCGTCAAATACTTTATCTATTTGTTCTGGGTTTATATCTCCTAATTCTGTGGCAAGTTCTCCATATGTTATTTTTCCTTTTTCTTTGGCTTTTTCTACTATATCTTTTACTTTTTTAGTTTCTTTATTTGCATTATCTGTTTTTGTTTCATTCTTTTTTGCTTTTTTATTATTTGCTTTCAAATCTTCAATAATTTCTTCATTATCTTTTTTTGTTCTTGCCATTATTTTACCTCCTATTTAATTTGTGCCAATTTTATAATTAATGTGTGCAATTCTTTTTCCAATTCACTGGCTTTTTCTTTATCTAAACTAGCATTATTCAGACTCTGTATAATTTCGTTTCTTCTTGCCATTAGTTTTTCTTTTTGATAATTATTTATTACATCATCTAATGCTTTTTTATTATCTTCTATTTCGTAATCATCCGCCATAATTCCTGTTAATGCATTTACAACTTGCTCGTCATCTGCAAACATATCTACTAAGCTATTTATATTACTATTTCCTTTTTCAAATTCTTCATACAATCTTCTCATTATTTTTTGATTTGCTTCACTTTTGAAGTCATTTGGATTGATAATGTCTTTTATTTTGTTATATACCTCTTCTCCTCCATCTATTAATAATGAAATAATTATATTTTCTCTTTTTTCTAGTTCTGGATTTATTTCTTTTTCTTGTCTTTTTATTGTTGGTTTTCTAATACTAGAGCTTTCTAATATTTTTGCTCCTTTATTATTTGAATATTCATTTTTATTTATTTGTGCATATATTGCTTCTTTTGATATGTTATAGTCACTTGATATTTTGTCTATATATATTTCTTGTTCAATTTTGTTGTCTACTCCGCCTAATATTTTTGCTATTTCATTCATAAATTTTATTTTGTCATTTGTATTTTCTATGTTTAAACCTTTTTTTAATACTTTTATTTTAAATTCTACTAATGAAATTGCATTTTCTACTAAGTCATTAAATCTTCCATTTCCGTATTTTATAACATATTCGTCTGGGTCTTTTGCCCCTTCCATCTGAAGTATTCTTATATCACACCCTAAATTATTTAGAATTTCTAATCCTCTAAGTGTTGCTGCTTGTCCTGCTGAATCTGAATCATAAGATATAATTACTTTTTCCGCATATTTTCTAAGTAATCTTCCTTGTGCTTCTGTAAGTGCTGTACCACATGATGCAACTACATTATCTATTCCTCTTTGGTGTAGTGATACAGTATCCATATATCCTTCTACTATAATTAGCTTTCTTGTTTTTGTATTTTTTGCTACATTTAATCCATACAAGTTTCTTGCTTTACTATAAACTATATTTTCTGGTGAGTTGATATATTTTGGAAGTGAATTATCTAATACCCTTCCTCCAAAAGCAATAAACCTATTTCTTATGTCTTGTATTGGAAATATCAGTCTATTTTTAAACCTATCTACATAATTATTTCCTTTTTTTATTACTAAATCTGATGCAAGTATTTCTTCTTCTGTAAAGCCTTTTTCTTTTAATAATTTATATAAAACATTGGCGTTTTCGGCATAACCTATACAAAATTCTTTTAATGCTTTGTTATCTAGTTTTCTCTTTTTTACATATTCTTGTGCTGGCTTTGCTTGTGGTTTATATAGTGTTTCATGATAATACATTGCAACTAATTTATTGATTTCGTATACTTTTTCTTTAAGTTCTAATCTTTTTGAATCTACGTTATTCTCTAATGTTGGTAATTTTATTCCAGCCCTATCTGCTAAAATTTCTAGACTTTCTTTAAAATCCACATTCTCTATTTTACTAATAAAATGAATTACGTTTCCACCTGCCCCACATCCAAAGCAATGGAATATTTGCTTGTCTGGTGACACAGAAAAAGAAGGTGTCTTTTCTTTATGGAAAGGACACAAACCGAAGAAATTTCTACCACTTCTTTTTAATATTACATATTGTGATATTATATCTACTATATCGTTGCTATTTCTTATTTCATCTATTAATTCCTCACTATAACGTACCATTTTTCTACGCCTTTCTTTTACATAATTATATTATTCGACAACTAATTTTCAAATCCTTCATATATTGTTTTTCCT
>OIAT01000235.1_pt1 | contig 14621 bp, 15 predicted proteins | sample 1580801 | NCBI WGS metagenome assembly OIAT01 (sample SAMEA3882536, study PRJEB24775) | human gut metagenome | biome: human-associated habitat; feature: intestine environment; material: feces | place: Netherlands | collected 2009/2010
ATGGGCACATTTCTGCCCGCCAAAACCGTGTCTGCCCTTGTCAATCGATGGTAACCTTATTGAATTATTACGGATCGTTTATCAAAAACGCCGCCCCCTACACCCGTCTGCCGGAAATGCTTTGCGCCGTAGGGTAAGGCGCTTACTTCTCCACGATGACCTTGCCCTTGTTCCGCTCCGCCAGACCGTCGCGCACCCGCGCCAGGGTGGCGGCAAAGTCCAGGGTGGTTTGCTCGCCGCTGGTCATATCCTTGCAGGCGATGACGTTGTTTTTCACCTCGTCCTCGCCCAGGAACACCACATAGGGCACGCCGGTCTTGTCGGCGTAGTTCATCTTGGCCTTGAACTTTTTTTGCTCGGTGTACAGCTGGGTCCGCACGCCGGCGTCTCGCAGCTTTGTGGCCAGTGTGACGGCGGCGGACAGGTCCTCGGTCATGGGCAGGATCAGTACGTCCGCCGGAGCGGTGGGCAGATCGCCGTTGAGCATTCCCTGCTCGCCCAGCACGTAGAACAGCCGGGTCAGGCCGATGGAGATGCCCACGCCGGGCAGCTGCTTGTCGGTGTAGTATTCCGCCAGGTTGTCATACCGGCCGCCGGAGCAGACGGAGCCGATCTCCGGGTGGTCCAGCAGCGCCGTCTCGTACACGGTGCCGGTGTAGTAATCCAGGCCCCGGGCAATGGTCAGGTCCACGGCAAAGTTCTCCTCCGGCACGCCGAAGGCGGACAGGTATTTCACCACGGTTTTCAGCTGGTCCAGGCCCTCGTCAAACGTCTCGTTCCGGCCGGCGTAGCCCTCCAGGGCGGAGAGTACCTGATCGTTGCTGCCGGTGATGGCGATGAATTTCAGGATCTCATCGGCGCTTTCGGCGGACACGCCCACCTCGTCGATCAGCAGGGTACGGACCTTCTCTGCGCCGATCTTGTCCAGCTTGTCCACGGTACGCATGATGTCGCCGGCCTTGTCGGTCAGGCCCAGCATGGCATAAAAGCCGTTGAGGATCTTGCGGTTGTTCACCCGGATGCAGAAGCGCCTGAGCCCCAGCTCACTGAACGCACGGTAGATGATGGCGGGCATCTCGGCCTCGTTGGTGATGTCCAGCTTGCCGTCGCCGATCACGTCGATATCCGCCTGATAGAACTCACGGAAGCGGCCGCGCTGGGCGCGCTCGCCCCGGTAGACCTTGCCGATCTGGTAGCGGCGGAAGGGGAAGGACAGGTCGTTGTAGTGCAGGGCCACATACTTGGCCAGCGGCACCGTCAGGTCAAACCGCAGGGCCAGGTCGGCGTCGCCCTTGTTGAAGCGGTAGATCTGCTTCTCCGTTTCGCCGCCGCCCTTGGCCAGCAGCACCTCCGCCGCCTCGATCACCGGGGTGTCCAGCGGGGTGAAGCCGTACAGGGAATAGGTGCGGCGCAGGATGTCCATCATGCGCTCCATCTGCTGCTGCGGCTTGGGCAGCAGCTCCATAAAGCCGGACAGGGTCCGGGGGGTCATCTCAGCCATTTTCCGTCTCTCCTTTATCTTCGGTGGTTTCGTTTTGCTCGTTTGTCTCCGGCAGCTCCTCCGCACCGGGCGTTAGCGTGTGGGCGGCGGCCTCGCGGGCGGCCTCGGCCTCCGCCTCGTGCTTCAGCTCCCAGGCGACCTCGCGGTAGATATCATCCAGGGCCCGGCCCTTCTTCGCGCCGATGCGCTGGCCGATGACACCGCCGACTATGGCCAGCGCCAGGCCCGCATACCACAGCCCCGGCACAATGACAGGCAGCAGCAGGCCCGCCAGCGCACCGAACCAGACGCCCAGCTCCTCGCAGTGGCCCCGGACGGCGTGGTAGGCACCTTTTTTCTCCCGGAGGTGCGTCATTCGCTTCAGCTGCGCCAGGCACATACCGACCCGCAGCAGCGCCAGCGCCGTCAGCGGGATGAAGATGTCCCGCACGTGGTTGTTGATGAAGTCCAAAACAGCCTGCATAGCGTTCTCCTTTGTGTTTGTGTCGGCGGCGCGGACGAAAAAACGCTCTCGTCCCTGCATTGGGACGAGAGCGTAAAACACTTCGTGGTGCCACCCAAATTCGGCCTTGCGGCCCTTTTTGCTCCTGTTACGGGGAGCGCGCCGTGGATGTTTCCATCCCCGCTAACTCGCTGTCTTCACCTGTGCCTTGCCGCGGTGCGCTTTCAGCCGATGGCGCACCTCTCTTGCAGCGGCGGTGTACAGGCTACTCCTGCGAGGTCTGCACGGTTATCCCTTATTGTATGCGATTTGCCGATGGTTGTCAAGCCGTAAAGGGCTTGTTCTTGGGGTTGACGATGTCACGCCAGTCCAGGTCGCCCCGGTCCAGACCCAGCACCAGCATCTCGGCGGTGGCCAGGTTGCTGGCAAAGGGCACGTTGTTCTGGTCGCACAGGCGGGAAATATACGTGATGTCTGCGTCCGGCGTTTTCTGGTTGGGGTCACCGAAGCACAGCACCATATCGATCTCATTATAGGCGATGCGGGCGGCGATCTGCTGTCCGCCGCCGTGGGCGAAGGACAGGAAGCGGTGTATGGTCAGCCCGGTAGCGTCGGCGATCTGCTGGCCGGTGCGGGCGGTGGCGCAGAGGGTGTGCTTGGCCAGGATGCCGCAGTAGGCGGTGCAGAACTGGACCATCAGCTCTTTCCGGTTGTCGTGTGCCATCAATGCAATATTCATGGAGGGCTCCTTTCCTTATATCTTCATCAGCGGGGTTTTCTGCCCCATGATGCGTTTCGCAATGTTTTCATAGGCCCGGGCGGCGTAGTAGTTCTGCTCCCGCAGCACCAGTCCGCGGTTCAGGCAGTAGGGGACGTCCGGGTCCTCCGGTATCACGCCCAGCAGCGGCAGGCCCGCCGCGTCGATGGCGTCGTCGATGGTGGTGTGCAGCTGACGCAGCACCTTTTTGGACACGCGCCCCACCACCAGATGCACCGTCCCGCTGGGAAAGGCGGACAGCTCTGCGGCGGTGCGCTGGGCGTCCCGCATGGCGGACACGTCCGTGGTGGTGATGACGATCACCTGGTCGGCCATGCACGCTGCCATCTGGAAGCCCTGGCCCAGTCCGGCGGGCGCGTCGATCAGGCACCAGTCGTAGCTTTCCCGTATCTCACGCGCCAGCGCCTGCAGCTTCGGAACCGACAGGGACAGCGGTCGGTCGGCCATGGGCGCGGTCAGCAGGGAGAGGGAGGGGTATCGCTCATGGGGCACCGCCGCCTCATGCAGGGTGCAGCGGCCCTCCAGCACGTCGGAGAAGTCCATCAGCGCCCGGTCGCTGAGCCCCAGCGCCAGATCCAGGTTCCGCAGGGTGATGTCACAGTCCAGGCACAGCACCCGCTGCCCCATGTGGGCCAGTGACAGCGCCACGTTGGCGGTGAAGGTGGTCTTGCCGGTGCCGCCCTTGCCGGACGCCACGGCGATGATCTTGCCCATGGACTTCCTCCTTTCACGGGCCGCCTATACCAGCGGCGCTTTTTTGATCCGGGCAAAGGCCCGGGGAAATTGCTTCGGTGTGTGCTGTGTTTTTTCGATGGATACGATGCGGTGCACCACGTCCGTCTCCGGCACGGTGTAGTCCGTGACGCCGGAGAGCTGTCCGCCCAGCTGGGCGATGGCGCTGCGGGCCTGCCGTATCTCCTCGTCGGTGGAGACGGACTTCATGGCGGCGAACTGTCCGCCTACCTTTACCAGCGGCAGCGTCAGCTCGCACAGTACGTTCAGCTGGGCCACGGCACGGGAGGCCGCCAGATCGAACTGCTCCCGGTGCTGCGCGGCGAATTCCTCCGCCCGGGCGTGGACGCAGGTCACATTCTTCAGGCCCAGGTCCGTCTGGACCTCCTTCAGGAAGTCCACCCGCTTGCCCAGACTGTCCAGCAGCGTGAAGCGGGCGTCCGGCGTCAAGATCGCCAGCACCATGCCGGGAAAGCCTGCGCCGGTGCCTACGTCGATGACGCGCTTGCCGGACAGGTCCAGCTGCGCCGCCAGCGCCGCGCAGTCCAGTAGGTGCAGGGTGGCAACGTCCCGGGGCGCGGTGATGGCCGTGAGGTTCATGACCTTGTTCTTTTCCAGCAGCAGTTCGGCGTAGCGCGCCAGCTTGTCCGCGGCGGCGGGGTCCAGGTCCAGGGCCGTCAGGCCGGCGGTCAGGAGGTCCCTCATTTCTGCTGTGCCTTCAGCAGGTCGCGGATCTCGGTCAGCAGCTCCTCGCTGGTGGGAGCCGGTTCTTCCTCCTCCTGCGGCTCCTCGTTCTTTTTGCCCAGCTTGTGCAGCTGGTTGATGGTCTTGACCATCAGGAAGATGACGAAGGCCACCAGAACAAAGTCAATGACCGTGCTCAGAAACGTGCCGATGCCCAGGGTAACGGCCTCGGTGACCACCTGGCCTGCCTCGTCCAGCACCTCCGGCTTCAGCACGATATTCAGCTGTCCCAGATCCACGCCGCCGATGAGCAGGCCGATCAGGGGCATGAACACATCGTTCACCAGAGAGGTGGTGATCTTACCGAACGCGGTACCGATGATCACGCCGACGGCCATGTCCATTACGTTGCCGCGCATGGCGAATTCCTTGAATTCCGCAAAAAACTTCTTCATGTGTAAAAGCTCCTATACTAAAAGTATAATTACGGACAACTATTACGATACGCTATCAGTGCAGCGGTACCAGGCGCTCCTTGCCGCCCATGTAGGGCTGCAGCACCTTGGGGATGGTCACGGAGCCATCGGCCTGCAGATGATTCTCCAGGAAGGCGATCAGCATACGCGGAGGTGCCACGCAGGTGTTGTTCAGGGTGTGGGCCAGATAGGTCTTGCCGTCCTTGCCCTTGACGCGGATGTGCAGGCGGCGGGCCTGTGCATCGCCCAGGTTGGAGCAGGAGCAGACCTCGAAGTACTTCTGCTGGCGGGGGCTCCAGGCCTCGATGTCGCAGCTCTTGACCTTCAGGTCTGCCAGGTCGCCGGAGCAGCAGTTCAGCTGACGCACGGGGATCTCCATGCTGCGGAACAGCTCCACGGAGTTCTTCCAGAGCTTCTCGTACCAGTCGGCGCTCTCCTCGGGGCGGCAGACCACGATCATCTCCTGCTTCTCGAACTGGTGGATGCGGTAGATGCCGCGCTCCTCGATGCCGTGGGCGCCCTTCTCCTTGCGGAAGCAGGGGCTGTAGGAGGTCAGGGTCAAAGGCATCTTGCTCTCGTCGATGGTCTGGTCGATGAAGCGGCCGATCATGGTGTGCTCGCTGGTGCCGATCAGGTACAGGTCCTCGCCCTCGATCTTGTACATCATGGCGTCCATATCCGTCTGGCTCATCACGCCCTCCACCACGTTGCCGTGGATCATAAACGGCGGGATGCAGTAGGTGAAGCCCTTGTCGATCATAAAGTCACGGCCATAGGCGGTGACGGCGGAGTGCAGCCGCGCGATGTCGCCCATCAGGTAATAGAAGCCGTTGCCGGATACACGGGCGGCAGCGTCCATATCCACGCCGTCAAAGCGCTCCATGATCTCCGTGTGGTAGGGGATGGGGAAGTCCGGGGTCTTGGGCTCGCCGAAGCGCTCCACCTCTACGTTGCAGCTGTCGTCCGGGCCGATGGGCACGGACTCGTCGATCATCTGGGGGATGACCAGCAGCAGCTTGTTCATGGCGGCCTCGGCGTTGGCCTTCTTCTCTTCCAGACGGGTCATGCGCTCGGCGTTGGCCTTTACGGCGGCGTTGTTGGCATCGATCTCTGCCTGAAGGGCGGCCTTCTCCGCCTCGTCGGCGCACTTTTTCAGCCTGCCGAACAGGGGACCGTTGGCCTTGGATAGTTTGTTGCGCTCGGCCTTCAGGGCCTCGCCCTCGTTGATGGCCTCGCGGCGCTCGCTGTCCAGGGCGATGACCTCGTCCACCAGGGGCAGCTTGGCGTTCTGGAACTTCTTGCGGATATTCTCCTTTACCAGGTCCGGGTTCTCCCGGATAAACTTGATGTCAAGCATATTCTATACCTCTATTCGATGATGTTTCACGTGAAACGCTTATCGCTTTCCCAGCTTCTCCAGAGCCTCCAGCAGGGCGTTCAGGTCCTCGGTGCCGTAGTATTCCAGCTCGATGCGCCCCTTCTTTTTGCCGTTGACGATGCGGCAGGGGCGGCCCAGCTTTTCGCCCAGCTCACGGGCGGCCTCCTCAACATAATTGACGGAAAGCGCGTCCTTTTGGGGCTTTTCTTTTTTCTCGGCGGTGAGTTTTTTCACCAGCAGCTCCGTCTGCCGGACAGAGAGGGCGTCCTTGACCACGGTCTCCGCGGCGGCCTGCTGCTGTTTGCTGCCCAGCGTCAACAGGGCGCGGGCGTGTCCGGCGGAAAGCCGTCCGTCCTCTACCATGGCCCGCACCGGCTCGGTCAGCCCCAGCAGGCGCAGGGCGTTGGCCACGGTGGGGCGGGACTTTCCCACCCGCTGCGCGCACTCGTCCTGGGTCATGCCGTATTGCTCCGTCAGCACCCGGTAGCCCTCGGCCTCTTCAATGGGGTTCAAGTCCTCTCGCTGGAGGTTTTCGATCATGGCCAGCTCCATGGCCTTGCGGTCGTCGGCCTCGATGACCACCACAGGAACCTGTGTCAGCCCGGCCATCCGCGCCGCCCGCCACCGCCGTTCACCGGCGATGATCTGATAGTAGCCGGATTGCAGCTTCCGCACGGTCAGCGGCTGGATGATGCCGTGTATCCGGATGGAGTCCGCCAGGTCACTGAGGGCCTCCGGCTCAAAGCTCTTTCTGGGCTGGGTGGAGCAGCTCTCCACCTGGCTGATGGGCAGCAGCAGGGAGGAGGCGCGCTCGTCCTTGGCGGCGATGACGTCATCACCCAGCAGTGCGCTCAGTCCCTTGCCCAGACCTTTTGTGTTCGCCATACCGCGTCTCCTTTCAGCAGTTGTTCTTCCGCAAAAATTCCGCCGCCAGCGCCGTGTATGCGTCCGCGCCCCGGCAGGTCTTGTCATAGGCGGTGATGGGCTTGCCGTGGCTGGGCGCTTCGCTGAGCCGCACGTTCCGCGGGATCACGGTGCTGTACACCTTCCCGGCAAAAAACCGCTTCAGCTCCTGGGCCACCTGAATGGACAGGTTAGTGCGGCCATCGAACATGGTCAGCAGCACGCCCTCGATGTCCAGCCCCGGGTTCATGCTGCGCCGCACGATACGCACGGTGTTCATCAGGTCGCTGAGTCCCTCCAGCGCGTAATACTCGCCCTGCACCGGGACCAGCAGACTGTTGGCGGCGCACAGTGCGTTCAGCGTCAGCAGCTCCAGCGAGGGCGGACAGTCGATGAAGATGAAATCATAGCTGTCCGCCACCTGCCGCAGCGCGGCCTTCAGCAGGAACTGCCGGTCATCCATGCTGATCATCTCCACGCCGGCGCCGGCCAGCGCCTTGCTGCTTGGCAGCACGTCGCCATAGGGCGTGGTCACGATCAGCTGGGCCGTCTCTGCGCCGTTGATGAGCGCATCGTAGACGCCGTTGCTGGTGGTCTTGTCCACGCCCATGCCGCTGGTGGCGTTGGCCTGGGGGTCAAAATCGCACAGCAGCACCCGCTTGCCAGCGGCTTTTACGGCAGCGGCCAGGTTCACGCAGGTGGTGGTCTTGCCCACGCCGCCCTTCTGATTTACGATCGCAATGATTTTCGCCACAGCAAATTCCTCTTTCTGTCTGAGTTCATTATGATAGTATATACCACCTGCATGGAGGGTTTCAAGAGGGAAAATGCAAATTTTCGCCCTTTTGTTTCACGTGAAACATAAAGGGACAAAAACAGGGCGGCTGTTTCACGTGAAACAGCCGCCCCATTCCTCATATCAGTATCACGCCGTTCAGCGGCGGCAATGTTAGATGTGCTTTCCCGTCGATGACCAGAAATCGCTGTCCAGTCACTGCGTCCTGTACGGTGGGCCGGTCCCAATCCACCGCCACCGGCAGGGGAGAGGGGCCTGCGTTCAGCGCCGTTACCGTGCGCTCGCCTCCGCGCTCACGCTCGATGGCCAGAGCGCCGCCTCGGGCCAGCAGATAGCGCAGGGCGCCCGAGCGCAGGCTCTCCCGCGTTCGCCGCAGCTGTCCCAGAGTGCGGAAGAAGTCCGTCAGCGCCGCGTCCTCGCTGCCCCAGGGGAAGGCGCCCCGGTTCAGCGGATCCTCGAAGCCCTGCACGCCGGCCTCATCGCCGTAGAAGAGGGTGGGAGAGCCGGGGAAGCTGTAGAGCAGCATTCCCGCCAGACGGAGCTTTGCCAGGCCCCGGGCCAGCTCAGTGGGGGAGAGGCGGTACGCCGCACGCTCCGCCTTGGTTTTCGGTGTGCCCTCCGCGCCCAGCAGCGTCAGAATGCGCGCTGTGTCGTGGGTGCCCAGGAAGTTCATGGCGCCATAGAAGGCGAAGGGCGGGTAGTTCTCACGAATCGTCTCCATGCTGTCGCGGAAGACCGCGGCGTCGCCGCCGGCCAGCCAGTTCAGCAGGGCCGTGCGGAAGGGGTAGTTCATCAGGCCGTGGACCTGGCGGCCCAGCAGGTATCTGCGCCGTTGGGAGTAGGCGATCTTGTTGCTGCCGTCCTCCCAGACCTCGCCCAGCAGGTAAGCCCCGGGCTTTTCTGCGTCGATGGCCGAGCGGATACCCTCGATAAAGTCGCCGGGCAGCTCGTCGGCCACATCCAGCCGCCAGCCGTCCGCGCCGCAGCGCAGCCAATGCCGGACCACGCTGTCCTGATTGCCGAAGATGAAGTCACGGTAAGCCGGCTGCGCCTCATTGACGGCGGGCAGAGTCTTCACGCCCCACCAGGCGTCGTAGTCCGACGGCCACGGGTGGAAGCTGTACCAGTTGTAATACTCTGAATTCTGGCTCTGGGCCGCCCCCGGCTCCGGATAGTAGCCCTCGGCGTTGAAGTACCGGCTGTTGCTGCCGGTATGGTTGAACACGCCGTCCAGTATCACACGCATCCCACGCTGATGGGCGGCGGTGCACAGGGCGCGGAAGTCAGCCTCTGTGCCCAGCAGCGGGTCGATGGCCCGATAGTCGCCGGTGTCGTAGCGGTGGTTGCTGGCGGCCTCAAAAATGGGGTTCAGATACAGTGTCGTCACACCCAGGCCCGCCAGATAGTCCAGCTTCTCCGTGATGCCCTGCAGCGAGCCGCCAAAGAAGTCGCGGTTGGTGATCTGCCCGTGCTCGTCCGGAAGGAACACCGGCTGCTCGTTCCAGCCGCGGTGCAGCCACCGGTGCCCGGGCATATGGCTCACGTCCGGCATGGATACACGGCGGAACCGGTCCGGGAAGATCTGGTACGTCACACCGCGCCCGAACCAGTCCGGGGCGGGGGAGGGCTCGTATACCGTCAGCTGCCAGCGTGCCGCCTTCTCCGGCGCGTCCTGCACGCCATTTTTGCCGTACCACACGCAGCGCCCGTCCACGTCCGTCAGCCGGAAGCAGTACCAGCACAGCTCACCGTCAGCCGGCGCGGTGTATGTGCCGGCGAAGCCGCCCTCCGCCGGCGGCAGGGCGCACGTGTCCTCCGTGCCTGCGAACTCCCGGAGCACCAGCAGCTCGCAGCCGTAGTAGGTGTCGTCCGCCAGCGCAAAGCGTATTTCGGCGCCGCAGGGGACGGCGCCGAAGGGGTCTTTATAATGTTTGTCTCTCGAATTGAAATAGGGTCCCATGTGTGCCTCTTGTCTCTATAACAGATTTACCGCATCAGCGCGTCCTCGCCGGCGGCGGTGGCGCCGGTGCCATCCCGGGTGAACCAGGCGTTGATGATGTCCACGGCCGCATTGGCCAGCAGACTGCCGCTGCCGCCCTTCTCCACCACGATGGCGATGGCGATCTCCGGATCGTCATAGGGGGCGTAGGCCACAAAGGTGCCGTTGGCGATATCCGTACCCACCTGGGCCGAGCCGGTCTTGGCGCCGGCCTCCACCACACAGCGGGAAAAGGCGCTCCGCAGGGAGTCGTAGGTCAGATCGTGCATACCCTTGGTCACCGCCGCCATGGTGCTGTCCGAGATGTTCAGGTCGTTCAGCGGCCCCTTGCCATATACGCCGACAACTCGTGAATTATCATAAGATTTTACGTTTTTCAGAAGATGTGCCTCGTAGTGCTCGCCGCCGGATACCAGCGTAGCCACATAGTTGGCCAGCTGCAGGGGGGTGAACAGGTTGTAGGACTGGCCGATGGCCGCTGTAATGGTCTGGCCGTCGGTCCACTCACGGTCGTGGGCCTCCGCCCACTCCGGGGAGGCCAGCACGCCGCTGACGTCGCCGATCTCAATGCCCGTGGACTGCCCCAGGCCGAAGGCTGTGGCGTACTCGTCCAGCTTCTTGATGCCTGTCAGCCGGCCCACCTCGTAGTAGAAGTAGTTGCAGGAGTCCACGATGGCCTGACTGACGTTGATGCGCCCGTGGGTGGTGTGGGCCTGCCGCCAGATCCAGCACATGGGCTGCGGGTCCACATAGTAGGTGTAGATACCCTTGTCTTCGATAATGGTGCTGGGGGTGATGATGCCCTCCTCCAGCGCCGCCACGGACGTGCACAGCTTGAAGGTGGAGCCGGGGGCGTACACGCCCTGGGTGGCCCGGTTGAACATGGGCAGGCGTTCGTCCTTCACCAGCTCATCATAGTCCTGGTTGAACGTCTCCAGATCGTAGGTGGGGTAGCTGGCCATGGCCAGTACCTCGCCGGTGCCGACCTGAATGACCGCCGCCGCGCCGCCGCGCTCGTTGCTGTCCTTGTCGATCATGCCCTGAATGGTACTGGCCAGCGTGTCCTCCACCACCTGCTGCAGGTCGATGTCGATGGTCAGCGCCACGGTGCCGCCGGGCTGAGGCTCCCGGGTGTACAGCTCGCCGGTGATCTTGCCGTTCTCGTCGGTGGTGATGAGCCGCTTGCCGTCATTGCCGTGGAGATATTCCTCAAAGGCCTTCTCCACGCCGTCCTTGCCCACCAGGTCATTCATATTGTAGCCCTTGTCGGCGTAGCCCACATAGCCGGTGCTCTCGTCGCTGCGCCACTCCTCCTGCCATATGGCGCCCACGGTGCCCAGAATGTGCGCCGCCAGCTTGGTGTTGTACACCCGCGCCGCCGCTGTCTTGATGGTCACGCCCCGGTACTTTCCGTCGGTGATGCGGCCCAGCAGCTCCGTGGATACATCCTCGGCAAAGGTGTAGCTGCTGCGCCCGTCCAGTTCATACCGCACGCCCACGATCAGACGCGCCTGCGAGTCGGTATAGCTGTCATCGACCTTGTAGAGCTTCCGCATAGCGGCCAGCACTTCCGCGCTGCCGCCGTCCGTGGGCAGCTTGTTGCCGTCCAGATACTCCCGGAAGCTCTCGGTCAGGCTTTTGCTGGTCAGCTGGGGAGAGGACCCTGTGGTCATGGGCAGGGTGTCGTTCCATGTGACGCCCTGCTCCTGACACAGCTGTATCAGCTGCCAGATGGCGCCGTTCAGCGCGGCCTCGTCCTTGCCGAAGCTGCTCTTGTCTACCACCAGCGTATAGGCCAGCCGGTTGCTCACCAGCACCTTGCCATTCCGGTCGGTGATGATGCCCCGGGAGGCGGTCACCGTTTCGCTGGCGGTGTTGCTGGTGATGGATCTGGCCCGATTTTCGCTGCCGTGTACCACCTGTGCGTCATACAGCACCGCAAAAAACAGCACCAGAAACGCACAGAAAAACCCCAGCAGCACATATACCCGCCGCCGGGAGGGGTGAGGATTTTTCATCATAGCTCGGTTCTCCTATGGTCATTCGCTCAGTGTCCGCCGCTGTGCCCACCGGAACAGCGTGTGCGCCGCCGCCGCGAAGGGCAGCGATACCGCCAGCTCCCTGCCCAGCAGCAGGCCCGCCGCGGTCAGCCCCGCGCCGCTGTGTCCCGCCAGCACCGCCATGTGCAGCAGTCCGCAGAGCAGCATACATACGCCTGTCGCCACCAGCGAGCACACCACGCCCGCCATGATGACCTGCCCGCTCAGCAGCCACGCTGCCGCCGCGCCAAGCAGGAACGCCAGCGCGTAAAAGCACGGCAGGCCCGCCACCGGCGAGAGAAGGTCGCACGCCAGCCCGAAGAATACCGCGTACAGCAGCGCCTGCTCATTGCGCTCCAGCGTGGCCGGTATCACCGCGATGGCCGGCAGCAGGAACGGGTGCACGCCCCATACCCGCACGTATACCAGCACCAGCCCCTGCAGCAGTGCCAGCGCCAGCGCGCACAGACAGTACAATATCCACTTCAGCAGTATCGCCCGCCGTGTCATAGCCGTCCTCCGTCATTGGATCACGTCAAAATCCGTGATGATAAACATCTCCTGTATCGCCGCCACATCGCACTTGGGCGAGAGCACCGCGTACCGCGCCAGCCCGCCGTCATCCGTCTGCACGGACTCCACCGTACCGATGACCAGACCGGCGGGATAGTAGCCGCCCAGCCCGGAGGTGACGATCACATCACCCTTGATCAGGTTCGCGCTGTCGCTGAGGTATTGCAGCCGCAGCCGGCCTTCGGCCATCAGCGCCAGGTCGCCGCCGGCCACCGCCGTCTCACCGGTGCGGAATACCCGCGCGCTGAACTGGGAGTCCGTGTCCAGCACCGTGGACAGCCGGCACCAGTTCAGGCCCACGTCTGTGACCACACCCACCAGGTTCCCGGCGCTGTCCACCGCGCAGTCGCCTATGGCCACGCCGTGCTGACTGCCCCGGTCCAGCACCAGCGTGCTGGCCCAGTTGGACACGTCGCGCTGGGTGACGCGGGCCGCCTCGAACACCAGGTCGCTGCGCTGCTGCCGCAGGCCCAGCAGCTGGCGCAGCTCTTTATTCTCGGTCGCCGCCGGCTCCATCTGCCGCAGCTGCTCCTCCAGCTCCGCGATCTGCTGCCGCAGCTCGTCGTTCTCCTGCTGCAGGGTCTCCACGTCCTCAAACCGCTGGCTGATGCCGCCGACCCAGCCCGCCACGGCGGAACCCGCCGCCCGGAAGGGCGAGGCGATCACGCCCAGGGCGTTGTGCAGCAGCCCCGTTCCGGAGCTCAGGGCCGACACCACGCACAGCACCACCGCGATGGTGGCCGCCGCAGCCAGCAGCCATATTCCCGTTTTCGTAAAAAATCGCTTCATGTGTCGTTTGTTCCTCTCTGAAGTCTCCCCCGGCAGGGGAGGCGGCAGCGCACCCTCTCAGAGGGAGCGAAAGGGGCATTATCCCAGCAGCTGTATCCCGAAGGCGCCCAGCATCTCCGCCAGCAGCACCACCGGCAGCCCCATCACGTTGAAAAAGTCGCCGTCGATGCGCTCCACCAGCAGCGCGCCCTGTCCCTGTACGCCGTAGGCCCCGGCCTTGTCCATGGGTTCACCCCCGGCGATATAGGCCTTCAGCTCCCGCTGTGTGGCCGGACGGAAATACACATCCGTGTGCTGGGCGCGGGTCAGGGCTTTCTCCCCCTGCCGCACCGTCACACCGGTACAGACGGTGTGGCGCCGACCCTGCAGGGCCGTCAGCATTTGCAGGGCCTCCGCCTCGTCGGCGGGCTTGCCCAGCTTCTTGTCGTCCAGAAACACCATCGTATCCGCCGTGATGACGATCTCGTCCGCGTCGGACGCCACCGCCTGGGATTTCTCCCGGGAGATGTAGCACACCGTCTCCTCCGGCGTCAGCCCGGCGGGGAAGTATTCCTCCACCTCCGGCACCCGGACGGTAAAGTCGGTGATGCCCATCCGACGCAAAAGCTCCTGCCGCCGGGGGGACCCGGAGGCCAGCACGATCTTTGCCATATACGTCACCTGCCTGTGGAGCCGAAGCCGCCGGCGCCCCGGTCCGTCTCGTCCAGGTCCTCCGCCACCGTCACCGTGGGCTGCACCACCGGCACCACCATTAGCTGGGCGATCCGGTCCCCGGGCTGCACCGTGTACGGTTCACGCCCCAGGTTTACCAGCCCCACGCCGATCTCGCCCCGGTAGTCGCTGTCGATGACGCCGAGGCAGTTTGCCGGACGGAGGCCTTGCTTGGAAGCTAAGCCGCTTCTGGCAACAACTGCGCCGAACGTGCCCTCCGGCAGGGCAAAGGAAAGACCGGTCGGCAGCATGGCCGTCGCGTGCGGCGGGATGATGAGCTCTTTGTCGCCGTCCAGGCAGGCATAAAGGTCATAGCCGGCGGCGAAAGCGGAGCCGCGCGTGGGGAGCTTTGCGCCCTCGCGCAGCAGCTTGATCGAAACGTTGGACATGGGGGAAAACCTCCTTTTTTTGCATGCGAAACATTATAAAGCCTGTGCAAAAGAAAAGCAAGCGCGGTGCAAAAAGGGAGGATCTGGCATAAGAATAAGAATTTTCCCTTGCCAAACAGGGGGAGTTCTGCTATTATACTATGATGTAATGTTTCCGCCTGATGCAGGCGCTTACAAAACGACAACCTTTTTTGGAGGCTCGGATAGATGGCAAAAAACAACGATAAGCGGGCAGAACGCATGGCCAGAAGCAATCGCAACGTCAATCGTGCGATCACGGTGCTCATGGCCGGCGTCATTGCTGAATTTTATCTTTTGATGGTGAACAACTACTATGTCAAAGGCGGCGTCGGTCAGGTGCTGACGATGATGACTGTGCTTCAGGTCATCGACTACATCGGCTGTGCGCTGTTCGGCGCGGGCCTTGTCGT
>OIAT01000238.1_pt1 | contig 14554 bp, 9 predicted proteins | sample 1580801 | NCBI WGS metagenome assembly OIAT01 (sample SAMEA3882536, study PRJEB24775) | human gut metagenome | biome: human-associated habitat; feature: intestine environment; material: feces | place: Netherlands | collected 2009/2010
TATGACCGTGGTGTATGGCAGCCGGTACTGGAATATTTCCTTCCGATCCAAATGTGTCACATGCGTGTGAGTGAAAAGTACCGGGTATGGCATGATCTGTGCCACGATGACGACGCACGCATGGCACCTGTGAATTACAACCATTTTGACGGCTATGTACAGGGACCTTCTACACTGACGAAATACCAGCCCGGTGACAGGGTTCCCGGACTCAATGTGGGCGGCTGGCACGATGCCGGTGACTTCGATCTGCGTGTGGAATCCCAGGCTGGAGAAGCTTACAATCTCGCTCTTGCCTTTGAAGCATTCCATGTGGATTACGATGCAACCACCATCGATCAGGAGCATAAAATTACCGAAATCCATCAGCCGGATGGCAAGAATGATATTTTACAACAGATTGAACATGGCGTGTTAAGTGTCGTTTCCGGCTACCGCGCTCTGGGACGTTTGTATCGCGGCATCATCTGCAATGATCTGCGCCAGTATGTCCTTCTGGGTGATCCTTCTGCCATGACCAAAAATATCGCAGGTGATGAGGATGACCGGTGGGTATTTACCGAAGACAATTCTCCCAGACAGCTTATGACGGCTTCACAGCTTGCCGGTGCATCCCGTGCATTAAAGGGATTTAACGATGATTTAAGCAGAGAAGCCTTACAGGATGCCATGGAACTTTATGAAAGTACTGTTGGAGATCATCCGGTAATCGAAAACTGCACCTCCTTCCCTGCTGCCACCGATGGAAATAGCAAGACGGAGCTTGCGAGAATCCATGCTGCTGTCGAGCTTTTCTTAACGACAGGAGACGATTCCTATAAGACCTATCTGCTTAACCGGTGTGATTTTATTGTAGAAAATATCAAGACGCTCGGCTGGATCATCTGCCGCGTGGTTCATAAACTGGATAACCTGGATTTCACAGAAAAAATCCGCAAAGCCCTGACTGGGCTGAAGGCTTCTATCGATGATGAGAGTAAAGAAACTCCTTACGGAATCCCCTACCGCCCGTTCATCTGGGGCGCCGGATGGGGGATTCAGCGGATGGGAGTCGAATATTATTTCCTGCATGAAGCCTTTCCGGACATCTTTGAACCGGATCTGATCCTGTGTGCACTGAATTTCATATTAGGCTGCCATCCCGGCTCGAATACCTCTTCCTTTGCATCCGGCGTCGGGGCACGCTCCGCTACCGTTGCCTATGGAATGAACCGTGCCGACTATTCCTATATTCCGGGCGGCGTGATCTCCGGTACGGCACTGATCCGTCCTGACTTCCCGGAGCTGCTTGAGTTTCCGTACCTATGGCAGCAGGGAGAATATGTCCTCGGCGGTGGTTCCTCTGATTATATGTTCCTGGTTTTAGCGGCCCGGAAGGTCTTACTTGAAAATAAAGGTAACTATTCAGAATAGTTACAAATAAAGAAAAATAAAATGCAACGCCCGGACAGAAATGTCCGGGCGTTAATTCCGTATCCTTGTTGATTTCCATGGCATTTTATCCGTTCGACAGATTTACGACCCAGCGTTCCTTCTTCATCTCATGTGTGGCAACGATAATTTTACCAACATCCAGTGCTTTCACTCCAAAGTACATCATAACCGGACTGGCATTGGTAAAGAATGCCAGAATGAGAAGCATTGGAATCATGACAGCCGTCGTTCCGCCGTCTACAAAAAAACCGACCTTCGTATCTCCTCCTGCCCGGCATACTGCAAGCTGTGTATTCACATAGGTCCACAGTGGCATGAAAAGTGCCATCAGCAGAAGCATTGCCCGGCAGATATTCTGTGCATCAATGCTCAAATTTCCGAAAACAACCGGTACAAGCAGAACGGTCACCACTCCGACAAGACACATTATACATCCAAATATGATTGCTGCGGAAAGCATCCACGTCTTTTCTTTCCGGGCATCATCCAGTTCATTCCTTCCCAATGATTTACCAATCAGGACTCCTGTTGCAGTCGTAATCCCATCAAAGGAAATGAAGAACAGATTGGCAATGGAAAAGCTTGCTGCCATACCGGATACGACTGCTGCATTTCCCCTTCCATTATAAATTGCAGCCGTAAAGCTTTCTGACAGAACCCACATCATCTGGGATATAATCAGGAGTGACCCTTTCTTCAAAATCCGTCCAAACAATGCCCAGTCAATTCTTTTAAAGACGGAGAAGCTGATAAATTCCGGGCGTTCCTTGATGGTATAACCAATTAAGAGCAGCATTTCCACTGTCTTTGCAATGATGGTTGCATATGCTGCACCCTCTACCTCCAATCTCGGCATTCCCAGATGTCCATAGATCAATACCCAGTTCAAAAATGCATTGGATCCGGCAGCAATCAAAGTGATGACCAGTATTACCCTTACTCGTCCAATCTCCCGATAGGAAGAAGACAGAATGGAGGAAATCATCATCTGGATTCCTATAAATCCCATCAGATACATATATTTCTGTCCTTCCTCCAGGATCAGCTCTGCCTGTGAATTACCAATCACCATAAGACTTAAGACAGGTCTGGTAAAGACAAATGTTGCAAGAAAGTAAAATATACAGGTTGAAAGCGATGCAACCACCTTAAATGCAACGCTCTGCCGCATTCCCTCCCTTTGCTTTGCTCCAAAATACTGTGTCAGAAAAATTCCTCCGGACGCACAGATCATATTCTGCATTACCATAAAAATAAAGCAGATCTGCCCGGAAATATTCACTCCGGACATCTTCACATCACCAAGGCCAGCTACCATAAAGCTGTCTATCAGTGATACCAGACTCTGAATCAATGCCTGCAGCATCACGGGTATTCCAATTGCCAGTGCCTCCTTATAAAAGCTCCAGCTTCCAAAACGTTCCTTCATCCTCGTTCTCATTGCCATTCCTCTCTTCCCTTACAACTGTGCCGTTCCCACATTTACAAACATACTCCTTGTTGTTTATCACAGCATATAATATAATAATATCTTGTATAGAACATTTTTTCTACATAAAAACCATATATTTATATCAAAATATATCGTATTGGAGAGATATTATGATAAAAGATAACGATTTCTTTACAAAACGAAATGATCACTCCCAGATTATTGAATACAACAACCCGCAGTTTGAATGTTTTTCATCAAGTGCCTACTTTTCTGCTAACCAGCACTATTTTGTTCCCGATCACTGGCATGAAGATCTGGAATACCTCTATGTCGTGGAAGGAGAACTGGAATATCACGTAAATGGCCAAAATATCATCATCCACGCCGGCGAAGGCATCCTGGTTAATTCCAAACGAATTCACTCCAACCGATCCCTTCCCGGAAAAAGCTGCGCTTTTTACTGTGCCATTGTTCATCCATGCCTGCTGTGTTCCACCCGATATATCCAGCAGACCTATCTGTTTCCCGTAATTTCACCCAATTCCTTTGACTACCTTTTATTATCATCCGGGGACTGGACAAAACAGATTATTGATGAGCTTGTACGTATGTTTGAGTCTCCCGATATTAAAAACATTGAACTGGAAATTCTGGAATCTTTTATCCGGATGTTTAAGATCCTCTATGCCCATTTGGAAAAGGCAGTACTTCCCTCCCCTGTTTCCGCTGCCCGGATCGGTACCTTCAAATCCATGCTTCTTTATATTCAGGAGCATTACCATGAAAAAGTTTCTCTTGAAGAAATTGCTGATGTAGGAAGTGTAGGAAAAACTCTTTGCGCCAAACTCTTTCGTACCTATACCTCCAAGACCCCCGGGGAATACCTGATCCATTACCGCATTCAAAAAAGTCTTGATCTTCTGACCTACACTCGTGACAGCATTACCGATATTGCTTATGCTGTCGGATTTTCAAGTGCAAGTCATTACACCAGGACTTTCCGGGATATTATGGGGTGTACCCCGCTTAAATACCGCACTAATACTGTTGAAGATACTGCAAGTTATCATCTTGTCAGCCGTGATAACATTTAGAAAACACCTCCGGAAGAAAAGGAATCCCTTTCTCCCGGAGGTGATACTGATTATATTGTTATTCATATGGATGCATCTGCATTATTTCACGACCTTCACAACCTGTTCTGCACCGGCTTACAGCGTAACGGTAACCTCTGCACTTCCGGAAAGGCTGATTACAGTATCCTTGCCTTCGGTCTTCACATCACCTGCAGATACGGAAGCAGCTGCCACATTTACAAGGCGGACAGCGTAATTCCTGTCGCTCTTGACGGTAATATGGATCTGATTTCCTTCTCTCTTTGCAGTCATGGCAATCTCTTCCTTCTGATCCATGCCATAAACAACTGCTTCTGCATTCTTGCCATCCTTTAATGCATAAAGCCGTAATTCTGCGCCATCGCCATAATCGTAATCCGGCTTGTCATCATGTGCACCTATTGCTACGATAGAGTTCTCCTTCACCATAAGAGGAATGCTTAAGTAGCCGTGCTTTTCGGTAATCCATCCACAGCCTTCCTTTTCTTCTCCGGTAAAGAAGTCGGTCCAGGTTCCCTTCGGCAGATAGTACTCAGCCATGCTCTGGTCGTTGAAGATCGGAGCAACCAGAAGGTTATCACCCAGCATATACTGCTTATCCACATAATGACAGGTTTTATCCTCGGTATATTCCAGAACCATGCTTCTCATGGTCGGAACACCGGTAACGGAGGTTTCAATTGCGGTCTTGTAAAGGTAAGGCATTAAGCGCGCCTTTAATCTGGTGAAGAAACGAACCACATCTACTGCTTCATCATCATAAACCCACGGTACTCTATAAGAGGAACTACCGTGCAGTCTGGAATGGGAAGAAAGGAGTCCGAATGCTACCCAGCGCTTATAAACATCTGCGGTAGAGGTATTCTCAAATCCACCAATATCATGTGCCCAGAATCCGAATCCGCTCATTAACAGGGACAGACCGCCGCGAAGGCTTTCTTCCATGGATTCATAATCGGACCAGCAGTCACCGCCCCAGTGTACCGGAAACTTCTGACCGCCAACAGTTGCGGAACGTGCAAAGAGAACAGCCTGTCCTTTGCCTCTCTTACGCTCTAATAATTCGTAAACACACTTGTTGTAAAGATAAGTGTAGTAGTTGTGCATCTTCTTCGGATCGGAGCCATCATGGTAAACCACACCTTCGGAAGGAATTCTCTCACCGAAGTCGGTCTTGAAGCAGTCAACGCCCATATCAAGCAGAACCTCCAACTTGCTCTGGAACCACTGATAAGCTTCCGGATTCGTAAAGTCTACGATTGCCATGCCCGGCTGCCACATATCCCACTGCCATACCTGACCGTTCGTTCTCTTAATAAAGTAGCCCTTTTCCATACCTTCATTGAAAAGTACGGATTCCTGTCCGATGTAGCTGTTGATCCAGACGCAGATGTTCAGTCCCTTTGCCTTAATTCTCTTAAGGAGTCCTGCCGGATCCGGGAATACACGGTTATCCCATACGAAATCACTCCAATGGAATTCCTTCATCCAGAAGCAGTCGAAATGAAATACACTCAGCGGAATATCTCTGTCTGCCATTCCCTGGATAAAGGAATTGGTCGTCTCTTCATCATAGTTTGTTGTAAAGGATGTGGAAAGCCATAATCCAAAGGACCATGCAGGCGGCAATGCCGGTTTTCCTGTAAGATCTGTGTAGTTCTCGATCACACCCTTAATGTCATCTCCGTAAATAATATGATATCTGATCTCTTCACCTTTCACAGAGAATCCCACATTCTCAACCTTTTCACTTGCAACTTCGAAGGAAACATGATCACTGTGGTCTACGAATACGCCATAATGTTTGCTTGTTACATAGAACGGAATATTTTTATAAGAAATCTGAGAAGCTGTACCGCCATCTTCATTCCAGATATCAACAACCTGACCGTTCTTTACAAACGCTGTAAATCTCTCACCCAGACCATATACACATTCTCCAGGTGCAAGAGAAAGCTCTGTCACCATATATGGCTGATACTGTGCTGCCATATAGTTTGGTTCCGGGAATTTTGTCAGCGTAGCTCTGTCATATTGCATATAGCCAAGATTGCGGAATCCGATGTTTGTGAGAACTTTTCCGTCTGCTTCATATGTAATCTTAAAGTCTTTCAAGTCCACTCTTACTGTCATTCTTCCGGCTTTCATCACAGCTTCATCTTCTGTAATCTCAACCTCTGTTTCCTGCGGATCCTCATTCAGCTCATACCTTGGCTCACCTTTTACATAACCTTCATAATGATAACTTCTTACACTTATGATATCTTTACGTACAGAAATAAATTCTGTAGTGATAGTTCCAACATCCAGAGCACCGCCTCTGTCTGTGATCTGGCGGAATGGAGAAACAATTCTCATTCCTCCCGGAATTGCCTCCGCTGTAAAAGCCTGCATCGCATAGGATGCGTTTGCGCGTTCATTTTTCTCCCAGTAACCTTCTGTGAACTTCATTCCTGATCCTCCTTGCTTTTAATCTTATGATTTGCTTATTTTCCGAAATTGAAACTCTTTCAGTACCTCGCGGGATAACGGACTGCTGAATAATTATCTGATACCAGTATACATCATGATTCTTTTTCTTACCAGCAATATAACCCAATTTTTATCTGTGCAAAAAACAAAATCTGTATATTGCATAAAAACAAAAGATTGTGGTAATATTCTTCAAAATATACACGTTCTACAAGTATATCTATTTTGGCACCAGGAGGTAAGAAAATATGTGCACAGCAGCAACTTATAAAACAAAAGATTTCTATTTCGGCAGAACCCTTGATTATGAATTTTCCTACGGTGATGAAATCACCATCACACCACGAAACTACCCATTCCATTTCCGTCATTCTGATAAAGCCCCTGACTCTCACTATGCCATCATCGGAATGGCTCATGTGGCCGGAGACTATCCACTCTACTATGATGCCATTAATGAAAAAGGTCTCGGCATGGCAGGTCTGAATTTCGTAGGAAATGCAGTCTATGCAGAACCAGTATCGGACAAAGAAAACGTAGCCCAGTTCGAATTCATCCCATGGATTCTCAGCCAGTGTGCCACCTTAAAAGAAGCCCGCCAGAGGCTCTCAACTATGAATCTCACCAACACACAGTTCAGTGAGAACTTCCCATGTGCTCAGCTCCACTGGATCCTCGCAGATGCTTCCGGCTGCCTTGTTATCGAATCCATGCAGGACGGCCTCCATATCTACGAAAATCCTGTAGGGGTACTAACCAATAACCCACCCTTCCCACAGCAGATGTTCCAGCTTAACAACTACCAGTCTCTCTCCCCTCGCCAACCAGAGAACACCTTCGCTCCAGAATTAGAACTCCAATCCTACAGCCGCGGTATGGGCGCCCTCGGCCTCCCGGGAGACCTTTCCTCCGCCTCCCGCTTTGCCAAAGTTGCCTTCACAAAAATGAACTCCAGATCCGGCGACTCCGAACTCGAAAGCGTCAGCCAGTTCTTCCACATCCTCGGCTCCGTAGATCAACAGCGTGGCTGCTGCGAAGTAGCAAAAGGCAAATATGAGATCACTCTCTACACTTCCTGCTGCAACACAACAAAGGGAATTTATTATTATACCACCTATGAAAATCATCAGATCAATGCTGTCGATATGCATCGTGAAAATCTGGATACAACAGTCCTAATCCGATATCCTGTACTCGCAAAACAGAATATCTGTTTCCAGAATTAATGTGAAGCACTCTATACCTGTGGCAATTTCGACAAATATTCTTTAATTATAGCCATTGCCATTTTTCAGTTCTGTACGGTATAATAAAGACAAATTATTGGTTTCAAAAAGAGGTAATAACAATGGTACATTTTTTTGATATTACAAAGTTCAACTTATATAAAGAAGATAACCGGCGCGAAGTAAAAAAAGCAAATGGCGGCCTTCCTTCTTCTTTATGGGAGACTTACTCTGCTTTTGCAAATTGTTATGGCGGCGTAATTATTCTGGGAGTTGCCGAAAACAAAGATGGAACCTGGAGAACTACAGGTTTAAAAAGTACAGACAGGGACAAGCTGTTAAAACATTTCTGGGATACAATCAATAATCGAAAAAAGGTCAACGTAAATCTTCTATCTGATCAGGATGTAGAGATATATGAGAAGGATGAAGATACTATCATCGTGATTTATGTTCCTATGGCAAACAGAGAACAAAAACCTGTGTATATTAATGATGATATATTTGGCGGAACATTTCGAAGAAATCACGAAGGAGACTATCATTGTACCAAACTTCAGGTGAAAGCCATGCTCCGCGACCAGACAGACAACACTATGGATATGGATGTACTGGATGATGTTCCAATAAGCGACCTAAATTATGAAACCATTCAGGGATATCGCAACAGACATCGAGCCCTTAAACCTGCACATCCATTTGGCCGTTTAAATGATTCTGAATATTTACGCAGCATAGGAGCTGCTGCCATTTCCAATATTGATAAATGCCTTCATCCAACAGCTGCAGGAATGCTAATGTTTGGAGATGAATATAACATTGTACGACATTTCCCTGAATATTTTTTAGATTATCGTGAAATTCTGGATCCAACTATACGCTGGACCGATCGCTTACAGTCAAGTTCCGGTGAATGGTCCGGTAATATATGTGATTTTTACTTCCGAGTATATAATAAACTTGTTAAAGATATCAAGGTACCTTTTAAAACAATCGATGGAAACCGTATTGATGATACTCCCGTACATGAAGCATTGAGGGAAGCCCTCGCAAACTGTTTGATAAATGCAGACTTTTATGGTGTTCGAGGCATTGTAGTCCGAAAAGAAGCTGACAGAATAGTATTTGAAAATCCAGGATATTCCAGAACAGGAAAACAACAAATGAAAAAAGGGGGAATTTCTGATCCTCGCAACAAAGTACTCATGAAAATGTTTAATCTGATCAATATCGGCGAGCGTGCCGGCAGCGGAGTACCCAACATTTTTAACACATGGGAGGATCAAGGCTGGGTTGAACCAGTTATAGAAGAACAATTTGATCCAGACAGAACTCTTCTGATTCTTAGCTTCGATAAAAAACAAGCGATAAAAACAAGCGATAAAAAACAAGCGATAAAAACAAGCGATAAAAAACAAGCGAATAAATCCTGTCATAAAAAACAAAACCAAAAAACTTTGGAAAATATAGAAAAAATCAGAGAGTATTTATCTAAAAACAATATCTCAAAAACCAGTGATATTGCTGAATATATTGGATTAAGTCTTCCGCGAACCCGGGCTATTTTAAAAGAAATACCTGATGTATCTCCAATTGGAAATAATTCAAACAGAAAATGGACTCTGCAAAAATAATTTTCACCAGCCAAGAAATAAGTCAGAACATGGTACAAAGCAATAAAAGCATCTACGGAAAGCCTTCATCAGACCATCCAAAGATGCTTTTTATTGATATATTTTGTTTCTTTAAATTTCTTTATGACTCGTAACCCTAAGTCGTGCCATAGCTCTGGACAGAGCCAACTGATTCATATGATACTCCTGAATACTCTGCTTCTGTCTCATCTGCTCTTCTGCTCTCTCTTTCGCTTCCTGTGCCCTGCGGATATCAATCTCCTCAGGACTCTCTGCCGTCAGACAGAACAGCTTCACACGGTTATTGATCATCTCCACAAACCCACTGCTCACAGCCAGAACATGCTTTGTGCCATCAGCTTCCTCGAAACGCATTTCTCCAGGAATGATAGCAGCAACAATATTCTCATGCTGTGCCAGAAAGGCCTGCTCACCGTCAACAGCCGGGATTGTCAGAGTTTTGGCACGTCCTGCAAACGCCAGCTTATTACTGGCATAAATCTCAAGACCAAATGTATCTGCCATAAAATCCGCTCCTTATTCCTGACCCATCTCAGTCTTTGCTTTCTCGATGACATCCTCAATTGTACCAACATTGAAGAAAGCATTTTCCGGATACTGATCCATCTCACCATCAACGATTGCCTTGAATCCACGGATGGTTTCTTTCAGAGGAACATATTTACCCTTGATACCTGTGAAGTTCTCAGCTACATGGAACGGCTGAGAAAGGAACTTCTGGATCTTTCTTGCACGGAATACAGTGCTCTTATCCTCTTCAGAAAGCTCTTCCATACCAAGAATAGCAATGATGTCCTGAAGTTCTTTATATTTCTGAAGGATTTCCTGTACTTTACGTGCTACTTCATAATGTTCTTCACCTACAACATCCGGCTCCAGGATACGGGAAGTAGATTCCAACGGGTCAACGGCCGGATAAATACCCTGCTCTACGATCTTTCTGGAAAGAACGGTTGTTGCATCCAGATGAGCAAATGTAGTTGCAGGAGCCGGGTCAGTCAGGTCATCGGCAGGTACATAGACAGCCTGTACAGATGTTACAGAACCATCCTTAGTAGAAGCGATACGTTCCTGAAGTTCACCCATCTCAGTAGCCAGTGTTGGCTGATAACCTACGGCTGAAGGCATACGTCCAAGAAGGGCGGAAACCTCGGAACCAGCCTGTACAAAACGGAAAATATTATCAATGAAAAGAAGCACATCTCTGTGTTCCTCATCTCTGAAGTACTCAGCCATTGTCAGTCCGGTTTCAGCAACACGCATACGGGATCCCGGTGGCTCGTTCATCTGTCCGAACACTAAGGCTGTTTTTTCAAGAACACCGGACTCTTTCATTTCTGACCATAAGTCGTTACCTTCACGGGAACGCTCTCCAACACCTGTGAAAATGGAATATCCGCCATGCTCTGTGGCAATGTTCTGGATCAGCTCCTGAATCAGGACTGTCTTACCAACACCGGCACCACCGAACAGACCGATCTTACCACCTTTTGCATATGGTGCAAGAAGGTCGATAACCTTAATACCTGTTTCCAGGATTTCTACAGCCGGTTTCTGATGTTCGAAATCCGGCGGATCTCTGTGGATGACCCATTTCTGTTCTCCCTCAAGGGAAGGACCGTCATCTACTGTATCACCAAGTACGTTAAATAAACGTCCCAGTGTCTTATCACCTACAGGAACCTTAATGCCGCTTCCTGTGGCGATGACTTCTCTGTCACGCTGTAAGCCTTCGCTTGCGCTCAGCATAATGCAGCGTACCATATTGTTTCCCAGATGATGGGAAACTTCCATTACACATCTTTTACCGTTGTTCTCTACCTCAAGGGCATCCTTGATCTCAGGAAGATTTCCATCTTCAAAAACAACGTCTACAACAGGTCCCATAACCTGTACAATTTTACCTTTGTTCATCGTCGTCACTTCCTTTTTTGTGCTTTTGCACCGCTGACAATCTCAGTGATTTCCTGTGTGATGGCAGCCTGACGCGCACGGTTATACTCAATGGATAACTCCCTGAGCATCTTCTTTGCACTGTCCGTAGAGGACTGCATTGCCATCATTCTGGCATTATTTTCACTGGCATAGGCTTCTACAAGACATCCATAGATCAGACCAGTCAGGTAATTTGGGATCATGGTATTCAGAAGTACATCGGCTGATGGTGACAGCACGATTTCCTCCTGTGGCATGTCCGCAAGCATTGCCTGATTTGGCAGGAACTCTGCTTTCTTCAATGGAAGAAGCTGCATATTCACCGGCTCCATGGCAACTGCACTCTGCATCTCCGTATAGAAAATACGGACTTCGTCCAGTTCTCTGTCCAAGAACGCTCTGACAATCTCCTCTGAGATCAGACGCGCTCTGTGCATGGTCGGTTTCTGTACTGTATATGGAAAGTTCTCTGCGATATCCATATGTTTCTTCGTGAAATACTGACGGCCTACCATACCCAGCACATAAAGCTTGCAGTGCTCATGCTCTGCCATAAACTGTTCTGTCATTTTCTGGATATTATGGTTATAGGCACCTGCCATACCCTTATCACCGGTAACTACGATACAGCCGATCTTACGGTCTTCCTCCGCAATCTTATGACGGATACTGAAAAAAGGATGCTCTGTATCCGGCATATGACGCAGGATTCGGGAAATTGCTGCCTGCATATTATAGTAATACGGCTCTGTATCGGACAGGATTCTTTTGGCCTTCTGCATCTTGGATGAAGAGATCATATACATGGCATTGGTGATCTTCATGGTGTCCTGAATGCTTTTCATTCGAGTCTGAATCTCTTTCGTACTGCCCATATCAACACCTACCTGCTCTTATCTGCAAATTCTTCTGCCACTTTCACGATCTTTTCTGCCAGTTCATCCGGAAGCTGTCTCTTCTCCTCGATCTCTCTTCCGATTTCCGGATAAGCACTGTCAAAGTAGTCCAGCATATCTCTCTGATACTTCTTCATCTTCTTGGTTTCCACGTGCATCATTGCCTTGTGTGTTGCCGCACAAAGAGTGATGACCTGCTCATGAAGACTTAACGGGCTTGAAAGCGGCTGTTTCAGAAGTTCCATAAGTCCACTTCCGTATTTCAACTGCTGAGTTGTAGCCTCGTCCAGATCAGAACTGAACTGTGTAAAGATTTCCATCTCACGATACTGAGCCAGATCGATACGGACACTTCCTGCTGCTTTCTTCATGGCTTTTGCCTGTGCAGCACCACCAACTCGGGATACGGAAAGACCTACGTTAACCGCCGGACGCATACCGGAGTTAAACAGGTCACTCTCCAGGAAAATCTGACCATCTGTGATGGAAATAACGTTTGTAGGAATATATGCGGAAAGGTCACCTGCCTGTGTCTCAATGATAGGAAGTGCAGTGATAGAACCACCGCCGGCCTTTTCATTCAGACGGCTGGAACGCTCCAGTAATCTGGAATGGAGATAGAATACATCTCCAGGATAAGCCTCACGTCCCGGTGAACGTTCCAGAAGCAATGACAGTGCACGATATGCAACTGCATGCTTGGATAAATCATCATAAACCATTAATACATCTTTTCCCTTATACATAAAGTACTCAGCAAGTGCAGTACCTGCATAAGGAACAATATACTGAAGCGGTGCACAGTCACTGGCTGTGGAGGAGAATACTGTTGTATAGTCCATAGCACCATGTTTCTCCAGAGTAGATACGATCTTAGCTACTGTGGAAGCTTTCTGTCCGATCGCAACATAGATACAGATTACATCTTTGCCTTTCTGGTTCAGAATGGTATCCAGTGCAACGGAAGTCTTACCTGTCTGTCTGTCACCGATAATCAGCTCACGCTGGCCACGGCCGATGGGGAACATGGAGTCAATAGAAAGAATACCTGTTTCCAGAGGAACTGTTACAGATTTTCTGTCAATAATTCCAGGTGCCGGATTCTCTACCGGACGATACCCGTCTGCCTTGATCTCACCTTTACCATCGATCGGCGCTCCCAGAGCGTTTACGATCCTTCCGATAAAAGCGTCACCTACAGGCACACCTGCCTGCTTCTGGGTTCTTGCTACCTTTGTTCCTTCTTTGATTCCTGTATCTTTACCGAACAGGATACATCCGATGCTGTTTGCACGGATATCCTGAACCATTCCCTTGAGTCCGTTTTCAAATACTACAACCTCACCATACATGGCATGGTCAATTCCGTATACGGTAGCAATTCCGTCACCTACGGAGATAACCGTTCCCACTTCCTGATTCTGGCTGATCTCATCATAATTTTCTATTTCTTCCTTCAGAATAGAAATAATCTCTTCTGGGTTAATTGCGCTCAACGATTTCACCTCCGGGTCAGTTTCTGCTGCAGCATACGATAACGTCCTCGCATGCTCCAGTCAAATTCACGTCCGTCTGCCTGAAGGATAAATCCTCCGATCAGACTTTTGTCTTCTATCATTTCTATTTCGGCGCTCTCTGCCTGAAATTCCCGGCACAAAAATGCTTTGATGCCTTCGAGCTGCTGAGCTTTCGGCGGCGTCACATATCGAATCACTGCATGAAGGATACGTTTCTGTCTCCGGCATATTTCCTCATAATCTTCAAAAATTTCTTCAAGAAGACTTATATTTCTGTGTTTGCAGGCAACCTTTATGAAATTTTTCATTTCATCAGGAATTACCCGGTCAATCACTCTGCTCTTTGCCTCAAAAGACACCAGTGGATTCGCGAGACTTTCTTTAAGCCCCGGAACCTCACGGAATATTTCTTTTGTTGTCTGTACGGCTTCTGTCGAAACAGAAAGCTCGTACAGTGTTTTTGCATAATTAACGGCGGTCACTGTCATCCGGATCACCTGCTTCTTCTATAAATTGATCATATAAGGATAAATCCTGATCTGCTCCACTGTTCTTACCAATGATCTTGGCTGCTGCCTCCATGGCAAGGGATGCTACATCGCCTTTCATCTGACGCATTGCATTCTCACGCTCCATGCGGATATCTTCCTGTGCCTTTGCAAGCATCGCATCCACTCTGGCTTCTGTCTCTTTGACAGTGTTTTCTGCCTGTGCCTTCGCTTCTTTCTTTGCCTGCTCCATGATCTGGTAGGATTCTTCTTTTGCGGATCTCAAAGCTCCCTCATACTGTTCCTGAAGTTCCTTTGCATTATCCTGTCGTTCCTTAGCTTCTGCAAACTGCTGGTCGATCATCGCTTTTCTCTGGTCCA
>OIAT01000239.1_pt1 | contig 14547 bp, 8 predicted proteins | sample 1580801 | NCBI WGS metagenome assembly OIAT01 (sample SAMEA3882536, study PRJEB24775) | human gut metagenome | biome: human-associated habitat; feature: intestine environment; material: feces | place: Netherlands | collected 2009/2010
CCGAGGCCGATTCGGACGTGCTGGAACTTGCAGCCGGACGTCGCCAGGACCAGATTGCCGGCAACCGTCTGCTGGCAGACCTGGCCGAGAAGCCCGCGATCCATCGAGATAATCTGATCGTCTTCGCCTAACCAATTGACGCTGCAAACGCTCCTAAGCGACAATCTGACGTTCAATCGTCGGGCATGACCAAAAGGTCAATGCCCTCCTCTTTCACGTCACCTTGCTCGCTTAGGGGCGTTTTCGCTTTCCGTCCTCTACCTGCGATGGCCGTAACGCCGGCATATCGTAAGTTGCGGTGAAATAGGGATGGTTTGGCGGCTTTAAAGCCTTTAACAGTCCCTATTTCACCGCAACTCGTTGAGGCGGCGGGGTCCCACTGCGGCACTTGGGGACGTCCCTTTTGTGCCGGCAGGTGGGGACGCTCCTTGCTAGAAGATCTGACGCAGGTCTCCGCGGTTGAGGGCTTCATCGAAGACGTGCTTGAACACCACGTTGCCGTGAAGGCCATCGTGCTCAAACTCATTCGTCACCCAGGCATGTGAGTTGCCAATGCGGCTCAGCGTATCGAGCTGCAGGCCCGAATCCACGTACATGTCTTCGAAATACACCGCGGCCTGGAGCGGCACTTCGTTGCAGGCCAGGCGCTGCGGGTCGTAGATCTTGTCCCAGCTGGTGTCTTCCATCAGCAGATCCATGGCGGGCTTAAACGGCTTAAGCTCGGGCATCTGCTCAAACATCCACGGGAACATGGCCTCGCCGGTAAACATGAGCGGGCGCGCGAGCGTGTCGAACTCGGCGCGGTGTGCCTTCTCTTCTGCCGCGGCCCAGCGAATGGGCATGGTGTCGCCATCGGCGTAGATGAACTCCTGCAGCGTCCAGTACAGCGGATTCGTGCGCGTGTTGGTGCGCTCGAAGGCGCGCATCAAAAAGCTGTCGGATACCGAGGAGCCGCAGCTCAGCGTACCGTCGCCAGTAACAAACGCGTGATCGATAATCCAATGCATACGCTCAAAGCTCGGCTTCATGCCAAAGTCGCTGCCCATGAGCTGTAGGCGCTCGACCGTCATCGGCGAGCCGTCGGGCAGCACGGGCTTCTGAGCCTCGAGCGCATCGGCCAGGGCTGCCACGTGCTCGACGTCAGCGGGATAGCGGTCATAATACTGCTGCGTCTTGGCAGCCATGCGCGGGAAGGTGTGCTCGTAGACCTCGCTGGCGCTCGCCGGCACGTGGGGGATGCCGCCGCAGGTAAAGCTTGCCGCCACGCCTTCGGGGAAGAGCGACAGATAGCTCAACGTCAAAAAGCCGCCGTAGCTCTGCCCGAGTGTGGCCCAGGGCTTGCCGCCAAAGCCCACCAGGCGCAGGTACTCAAAATCGCGCACGATGGAGCTGGCGAGGTGGCGCTTGAGGAAGTCCGCCTGCGAGCGGGCCGCATCGGCTCCTGCTGCCTCGGCGCGATCGCCCAAGGCGGCAATCGCGCGCCCGTCAACACAGCTGCTGCGCCCGGTGCCACGCTGGTCGGGCAGCACGACGCGGAAATGCTTAACGGCCTCCTCGATCCAGCCATCGCTTATGGGCGACAGCGGACGCGGGCTCTCGCCGCCGGGGCCGCCCTGCAAAAAGAGGAGGAGCGGTAGGTCGTCGTTGATGCGGTCGGGCGCGCAAACCACGCGGTAGAAGAGCTTGATGCTCTCGGGCGCGCCGGCGATGGGTGCCGGCATAGCGCCGCGGCGCATGGTACTGCCGACGGCCAGGAGCATCGGCTCCAGGCCGCGCCAGTCAAGGGGGACGTCGATGCTGTGGTCCTCGACGTAAAGGCCGGGGACGTGGTACGAAGTGATGAGGGCCATGTGAGTCTTCCGTTCGTTGCGGTGTTTCGGGTTGACCAATTCTACCGCCGCGGGCGAGGCCATGCGCAAATCGGCTACCATGGTTGCAAACTTCTAGGAGAAAGGGCCGCCCATGTCGGTCGATATAGCCACGTATGTCCACGATCTTGCCGTTGCCGCCAAGGCAGCGTCGGCCTCGCTTGCCACGGCGAGCGATGAGCAGCGCCAGGAGGCCGTGCGCGCCATGGCCGCAGCACTGCGCAACGGTGTCGACTCCATCGTCGCCGCCAACGAGCTCGATATGTCCGCCGCGCGCGATGCGGGCACCTCCGCGGGGCTCCTCGACCGCCTGCTGCTGACGCCCGAGCGCGTTGAGGGCATGGCCGTTGGTCTGGAGAAGCTCGCTGAGCTGCCCGATCCCGTGGGCCGCGTGCTCGACCATCGCGTGCTTGCAAGCGGTGTGGACCTGACCCGCGTGAGCGTGCCGTTGGGCCTGGTCGCCATGGTCTACGAGGCGCGCCCCAACGTGACGGCCGATGCCGCGGGCATCTGCATCCGCACCGGCAACGCCTGCATTCTGCGCGGCGGTTCGCTGGCCTATCACTCGTGCGCCATGATTGCCGAGCTACTGGCCGATGCCCTCGAGGCGCAGGGCTTCCCGCGCGAGGCCGTCTCGATGATCGAGTCTACCGACCGCGAGGCCACCGGCGAGCTCATGAAGCTCCGCGGTATTGTCGACGTACTCATTCCGCGCGGAGGTGCAGGCCTGATCCAGCGCTGCGTGCGCGAGTCGCTTGTGCCGGTGATCGAGACGGGCACGGGCAATTGCCACATCTACGTGCATGAATCCGCCGACTTCGATAAAGCGCTCAATATTATCGTTAATGCCAAGACCCAGCGCGTAGGCGTGTGCAATGCCGCCGAGTCGCTGCTGGTCGACCGTGCTGTGGCCGATGCGTTTTTGCCCGCGGTCGTGACCGTGCTGCATGACCACGGCGTGCTGATTCACGGCGACGAGGCAACCTGCGCCGCATGCGCCGATGCCGGGCTTGTGGAGGGCGATGACTACGTCGCCGCGACTGAGGAGGACTGGGGTCGCGAGTACCTGGCGCTCGAGATGAGCGTGAAGGTCGTGGCAAACGAGGACGAGGCCATCGCACACATCAACCGCTACGGCACGATGCACTCCGAGGCCATCGTTGCCGAGGATACGGATGCTTGCGAGCGCTTCCTCGATGCTGTCGATGCCTCGGCCGTGTACTCCAACGCCAGCACTCGCTTCACTGACGGCGGCGAGTTTGGCCTGGGTGCCGAGATCGGCATCTCGACCCAAAAGCTCCATGCCCGCGGCCCCTTTGCCGCTGAGGCCCTCACCACCTACAAATATAAGCTCCGCGGCACCGGCCAGGTTCGCCCCTAAACCTACCAAAAAGGGACAGGTTTATTTTGGCAGGTTTTATCTGCGGTTTTGCCGGGCGACGCGTTCGCCCGGCTTTTTCCTCCGCATGCCTTTTCTGCCTTTCGGCTTGAGCCGCGGCGATATACGATAGTGACACCGTGTCTTAGCACCGACTCACCTGGAGGTATTGCCATGTCCCAGACGCTTTCCGCCGGAATCACCCGCGACCGTGCGTTCGAATTGCTCAACAAGCACAACAAGGACCCGTTCCACATCACCCACGGCGAAACGGTCGAGGGCACCATGCGCTATTTTGCGCGCGAGTTCGACCCCGAGAACGAGGAGTTTTGGGGCATCGTCGGTCTGCTGCACGACCTGGATTGGGAGGAGCATGAGGACGACCCCATTAACCACACCATCTATGCTGCCGAGATTCTTGAGGGCGAAGGTGCGTCTCCCGAGCTCATTCGCGCCATCCAGACGCACACGTCGGACTTCAACACCTCACTACCCAAGCCCGAGCTGCAGATGGAAAAGATCCTGTTTGCCTGCGATGAGCTCACCGGCCTGATCGGCGCTGCCGTCATCATGCGCCCGAGCAAGAGCGTTATGGACTTTACGACCAAGTCGCTCAAGAAGAAGTTCAAGGACAAACGCTTTGCCGCCGGCTGCTCGCGCGACGTGATTTCGCAGGGCGCCGAGATGCTGGGTTGGGAGCTCCCCGAGCTCTTCGACCGTACCATCGCGGCCATGCAATCCTTCGCGCCCGATCGCGACACCTTCCAGGCCTAACCTGCCAAAATAAACCTGTCCCTTTTTGGCAGGTTAGTTGAGGGCGGCTTGGGCTAGGCGGGCTTCGGCGGCCTCTTCGGTGACGCCCAGGGCCACGGCGAACTCCTCGATGGAGCGGCGCTTGGCTTCCTTGAGTACGCGCATGTAATAAGAGCTGGGCTTTTTATCTGCTTCCTCGGCCTGGCGAATACGGTGCATCATGGTTTTTGCCACACGAACCGTCTCGGGCGCGCCCAGCTTGAGCTGCTGCTTAAAGTGCGTCTCCTCGAGCGAGCTGTTGCGCTCGGTAAAGGTGTCGCACTCCAACTCGTCGTAGTGGCTCAGCAAGTGCTCGGCATCTTGCTGGGAGATGGCGGCATGCAGACGGTCGGCCTGCGCCACGGGGTACATGAGGATCGTCTGCGCATGTCCCTGCTTGGTCTCGAGCAGCAGCATGGGCTGCGGTGTGTCGTCCCTAAAACCGACGACGGTGCAGACTCCCTGGCCCGGATGAATGACGTGTTGACCGATTGAGAACATGCTACCTCCAACTTATACGAATTTACGTATGTCTAGAATAACACGCTGACGTGCGCAAACCCGTACTTTATGCAGGAAAAGCACACAACTCCGATAGGTTAGAGTATTCGATAAATAGAACGGCTTATTCATACGTTTATGCATTTCCAGAACCTGTATAAACAGCAGGCAAACCGGCAACTTTGTACCGTCGCGCAAGAGCGGTAGTCATTTTTGTGCATATGCAATATCTATTAGCTTTACCCTGCGACAGTAGTTACCGCTTGTGATAGAGTGCTACAAACTCTGGCTTTTGCCCTACGAGTGACCAAGAGCTCGGGGGCTTTAACACAAGGAGGATCTATGCCCGAGAAGATTGAAGAGCTGGTACGCGCTGCGCTTGCTGCGGCCCAGGAGGCCGGCGACCTTTCCGCATTTGAACTTGACGATTGCGCTATCGAGCGACCGGCTGACACTTCTCATGGCGAGTGGACCTCCACCATGGCCCTGAAGTCCGCCAAGCTGGCTCATTGCGCCCCGCGCAAGATCGCCGAGGCCGTCGTTGCCCATATGCCCGAGGACCCCGCAATCGAGAAGGTCGAGATCGCCGGTCCTGGCTTCATCAACTTCTACCTCTCCGTTGCCGTCAAGAACGCCATCTTTGGCGAGGCCCGCGAGAAGGGTATGGACTTCGCTAAGTCCAACGTCGGTGGCGGCCTGAAGACCCAGGTCGAGTTCGTCTCCGCCAACCCCGTCGGCCCCATGCACATCGGCCATGGCCGCTGGGCCGCGCTGGGCGACTCCCTTTGCCGTGTTATGGACCACGCCGGTTACGACATCCAGCGTGAGTTCTACATCAACGACCACGGCTCTCAGATGAACACCTTCGGCAACTCCATCAGCACGCGCTATATGCAGCTTGCCGACATCATCGCCAAGCAGGGCGTGGATATCGACGAGGCTCACAAGCTGCTGATCGCCGACCGTGACGCCTTTGTTGCCGATGAGAGCGACGAGCACCCCGAGACCCATCCGTATCAGGACAACTTTGCCGAGACTCTGGGCAAGGACTCCTATGGCGGCGACTACATCATCGACGAGGCCGCCGAGTTCTGGCGCACCGACGGCGATAAGTGGGTCAACGCCGATCCGCAGGAGCGTATGGAGAGCTTCCGCGAGCGCGGCTATGTAAAGATGGTCGACAACATGCGCGACCTTTGCCATGCCGTCAACTGCGACTTCGATCGCTGGTTCTCCGAGCGTTCGCTGTATGTTAAGGACACCGAGGGCGAGACCGCCGGCACCTCCGCCGTCGACCGCGCTTTTGAGAAGCTCGACAAGATGGGCTATCTCTACACCAAGGACGGCGCCCTGTGGTTCCGCTCCACCGATCTGGGCGATGACAAGGACCGCGTCCTGATCAAGTCCGATGGCGAGTACACCTACTTCGCCTCCGACGTTGCCTATCACTGGGATAAGTTCCAGCGCGTCGATCATGTCATCGACATCTGGGGCGCCGACCACCACGGCTACATCGACCGCGTCCGCTGCGTCTGCGACGCTCTTGGCTATCCCGGCAAGTTTGAGGTTCTGCTGGGCCAGCTCGTCAACCTGCTGCGCAACGGCAAGCCCGTCCGTATGTCCAAGCGCAAGGGCACCATGGTGACCCTGCAGGAGCTCGTCGACGAGGTCGGCTCCGACGCTGCTCGCTACACGCTCATCTCCAAGAGCTCCAACCAGATGGTCGACTTCGATATCGAGGCCGTTAAGAAGCGCGACAACTCCAACCCGGTCTATTACGTGCAGTATGCTCACGCTCGCGTGTGCTCCATCCTGCGCCGCGCCGCCGACGTTACCGCCGAGCAGGCCGCCGAGATGGGCATGAAGGCCGTTGCCGAGAAGGCTATTGGCGAGAACGTCGATTACTCGCTGCTGACCGACCCGACCGAGCTCGCCCTTTCGCGTAAGCTCAACGAGCTCACCGACCTCATCGCCAGCTGCGCTCGCGATCGCGCCCCGTTCCGCCTGACGCACTTTGCCGAGGAGCTCGCCGGCGACTTCCACAGCTTCTACGCCGCCTGCCAGGTTCTGCCGAGCGAGGGCCGTCCCGTCGACCCCGAGCTTTCGCGTGCCCGTCTGGCCGCTTGCGACGCCGTCCGCGTGACGCTCGCCCTGGTGCTCACCCTTGTTGGCGTTTCCGCTCCCGAGCAGATGTAAGCTGCGGGTCATTTAACCGTGTAGGTTCGGCTTTGCTGAGCCCTATAAGCCCGATCTCCATGCGGAGGTCGGGCTTTTTGCAAACGCCGACGTATTGACGAATTTGGAACTGCTGGAAATACGAAACTATGCCGGTTTACTACGATGAATATGAGAAATTCCAACCACGCCAGCTTTTCGCAAAAAAGTGCAGGGCATCTACCTGCGGTTTTAGTTCAACAAGTTTCGGAGTGGTCGCGGTTGAGCGATTCATCGTAGTAAACCGCCATAGTTTTGGCGGAGGCAGTCAGATTTGTGGGTGTTAAACCAAAGAGTGCCCCTTTTGACTAGTCGTTTAAGAGCGTTCCCAATGACTAAGTTGCAGGTGGCGGCGGTTGTGTTACACTAACGCTGCGTATATGACGCAATCATCTCGATACAGATCAATGATGTCCGTCGTTTTGAACGGAACTAGACTGTTTAGCCGCCCTGAAGGTTTATGCAGGGAGCATGTGATCACAGGGCTTGAAAAGAAAGTTGAGCAAACACTGTGTCTGATCAACAGCAAGAAAACGAAATAACGACGACGCAGGCCGCTCCCGCTGCACCGGTTGCGTCGGACCAGGTCGCGGTGCCCGCGCAAGCCTCGGCTCCTGAGACGCCTAAGGCTGCTTCGACGCCTACGCCTTCAACGGCTGAGAAGGCCGTGCCTGCAACTGGTGAGGAGGCTGCTCCGGCAAAGCCCAAGCGTACGCGCCGCACGGCCAAGTCTGCTGCTGACGGCGAGGAGGTCACCAAGCCCAAGCGTCGTACCACGCGCACGACGCGCGCCAAGCGCACCGTTGCAGCTGACTCCTCGGCGCCGATTTCCGATGAGGTCGCGCAGGCACGTGCGTTGGCGCAGATTAGCGAGGCTCAGGTGGTGCGCGCCCGCCGTCGTGCTGCCGAGCGCGAGGCCGCGGCTCTGACCGAGCTTGCAGCTCCGTCTGCGCCCGAGACACCTGCCGCCGACCAGCCGACCGAGAAGCCGGCACCGCGCACACGCCGTCGCACGGCTGCTAAGGCCGAGCAGGTTGCCGATCAGGTAACCCTCGAGCTCACCGAGGCTTCGGTTCGTTCCGCGGCAGGGGAGGGCGCATCGCCAGCTGAGCCCGCTGCGCCTGTCGAGGCCAGCGAAGTTCCCGTTGTCGATCCGGCTTTGCGCCCGCACCGTCGCGGTCGCAAGCCCAAGGCCTTCGTCGAGGCAGAGAAGGCCGCAGCCACAGCTGCAGCCGCTCGGGATGCTGCGGCGACCGCCGAGTCTGCAACCGCTGCCGATGCACCCGTCCAGGATGCTACGACTTCCGAGGCCGCTCCCGCCGATGTCGAGCCCGCCGACGTCCGTCCTGGTCGCAGCCATCGTACTGCTGCTAAGCGCACGTCCAAGGCCAAGACTGCCAAGAAGGGTGCGTCCGAGGATTCCGCCGAGACGACCGCCGATGCATCGACTGATGCCGCCGAGCCCCAAGACGTCGAACAGTCTGCGTCCGAGAAGCCCAAGCGCGGTCGTAAGAAGTCCGCTAAGGCCAAGGCGTCCGAGCAGCAGGCCGAGGCCGAGCTGCAGGGCGATTCCAAGGCCGAGGCTAGCGATGATACTGCGGCTAACGCCGATGCCGCCGCAACCGATGGCGCCGCGCCCGCCGAGGCCGAAGACGGCGCTCGCCCCAACCGTCGCCAGCACAAGCGCAACGACGAGCGCAACGAGCGCAAGGACGAGCGTAACAACGACCGCCGCAACCGCCAGCGCGATCGCAAACAGCGCAACAAGGAGCGCAACGCCGCCCCCACCGAGCCCACGCTTTCGCGTGAGGAACTCGCGGCCATGAAGGTCGCCGAGCTGCGCGAGAAGGCCAAGGAGTTCGAGATCGAGACGACCGGCAAGAAGAAGGCCGAACTCGTCGAAGAGATCTACACCACCGCTGCGAAGGCCGAGGGCTTCCGCGACATCAAGGGCATCCTGCAGATTCGTCCGGACAGCTCCGGTATCATCCACGCCCACGGTTACATGAAGTCCAACGACGACGCCTTCGTCCCCGCCTACCTCATCCGCTCCGCGCGTCTGCGCACGGGCGACGTCATCGAGGGCTCGCTTCGTCCTTCGCGCGGCGGCGACAAGCGCGCCGGCCTCGCCAAAATCACGACCGTCAACGGTCTGGACCCCGAGCAGATTCGCAACCGTCCCAAGTTCGGCGACCTCACCCCGGTCTATCCCAACGAGCCGCTGCGCATGGAGCACGGCAAGGACTCCATTACCGGTCGCGCCATCGACATCGTGTCGCCGATCGGCAAAGGTCAGCGTGGCCTGATCGTGTCCCCGCCCAAGGCCGGCAAGACCACGATCCTCAAGAAGATCTGCCAGTCTATCTCGATTAACAACCCCGAGGTGCACCTCATCTGCCTGCTCGTCGACGAGCGCCCCGAAGAGGTTACCGATATGCAGCGTTCCATTAAGGGCGAGGTTGTGGCGTCGACCTTCGATATGCCCGCCGACAACCACACTCGTGTGGCAGAGCTCGTCATCGAGCGCGCCAAGCGCATCGTGGAACTGGGCGGCGATGTTGTAGTGGTGCTCGACTCCATCACGCGTCTTGCCCGCGCCTACAACTTGGCGGCGCCCGCCTCAGGCCGCATCCTTTCGGGCGGCGTCGATTCGGCGGCACTGTATCCGCCCAAGCGCTTCCTGGGCGCAGCCCGCAATATCGAGAACGGTGGCTCGCTCACCATCCTGGCCTCTGCCCTCATTGACACCGGCTCCAAGATGGACGAGGTCATCTTTGAGGAGTTCAAGGGCACCGGCAACATGGAGCTCAAGCTCGACCGCGACCTGGCCGACCGCCGCATCTTCCCGGCTATCGACCCCGTTGCCTCCGGTACGCGTAACGAGGACCTGTTGGTTGACGAGCAGATGCGTCCGTTTGTCTTTGGCCTGCGTCGCATTCTTGCCGGCATGAACAACACCGAGCGCGCAGCTGCGTCGTTTATCAAGGGTCTTAAGGGCACCAACACCAACCAGGAGTTCCTGGTGCGTTCGGCCAAAAAGCACAGCGACTACGAGCAGACGTTCTAGGTTGTCATCCACACGCAGCGATAGTCATCAATGCAATAAAGGGTCGGGGCTTTGAGCCTCGGCCCTTTTCTATATCGCCGCTCCGCGCTTATTTTTGACCATAAGACTGGCAAGCAGCAGGTTTCCCGTTTCAATCCGACATCGTCGCTTGCAATCGACAGGGCGGTTTCGCATAATAGCTTTTAAGCTTCGCGACGGATAACGCAGATGAAACGAACCATATACCGTTGCTTTGGGGCATAGCCCCGCTTCATCTTCTCTCGCGCAGCCAACTGAATGATGCGATTTGGGTGCTGGAAGATGGGGAGAGCTCATGGCTTCTTCTGATGCAACACAACGAGCAGTCCTTGCCGGACTTTCGTGCGGGATCGGCCTTGCCGCTCCCGTGGTTATGTATGCCGCGACGCTGCCGTTTTCGTCTGTGAACGAGACGGTCGTGGCGGGTGCGGTTCCCTTCGCCGTGGGCGCGGTGGCGGGCGTGGGCATCTATGCCGCCTCGCTGGGTATCTCCGAGTATCGTGCGCAGCGTGAAGAGCGTCTGTTCCAGCCCGATGCCATGGGCGGTGCCGCCAATCTCAATCAGCATCAAAGCGAGTTCAAGACCGCCTCGATTTCAGCTCAGCAGCAGGATGCGACTCCTTACGCTGCGGCTTCTGATTCTCAGGCTCAGGCGGAGCAGTCTACCTCGGCATTCCTTTCCGGCCTGACTGGTGCGTTCCAGCGCCGTCATGCCGATGATGGTGTCCCTACCATCGCTCGAGCCGCAGATGCTATGGACGAGGACGAGGCTTGGTCCATGATCGACAGTATGCTTGACGACGATTCGCCGGTGAGCTGCGACCCTGCACACTCGCGCGACGTCTATCAAGTCGCCATCGACGAGCTCACCAACGGCGGGCAGACCGGCTCCTTCAATCGCGACGACATCGCCGCCGCGGCACGCGCCGTGTCTGGCTCCCAGGCCGCCCCTGCGGGCAGCACGGCGGCTTTCGTGGCACTCGTCGCCAACGCGGCAGCCAATAACGCCTACAGCGCTACCTCGGCGGACGCGAACGCTTCTGCCGACAATTCGTACGTTGATGAAGCCATGGCCGCGGACGAGGAGGCCGTTGCCGCCCGCCGTGCCGCCGAAAGCTCGCTGTGGGGCGCTCCTGCCCAGCAGCAGGCGGCTGAGGCTGCGCCGTACAATGTAAACCTCGCCAGCATGCCTATCATCTCCGGTGCCGCGGATATCGATTTCGATGACCTCGATGAGCCTGCAGCCATCACCGCATCGATTGATGCCCAAGATCGCATCGACACCGGCGACCTTCCGGATGCCTCACTCGAGGTTGATGTCCCCATGGCTGATTACTCGGGCCACGAGGACATGTGGGCCGCCGCCACCGCGATTCTGGATGAGATTGACGAGCCTGCTCCTGTTGCAGCCCCCGCTCCCGTCGCTGCCCCTCAGCCTGCTGCCCCCGCCTATGTCGGCCGTCACAGCGCTGTGTTCCCCGAGGATACTGCCCGTATCTCGCGCGAGAGCATCGAGCGGGCCGAGGCTATTGCCGCCGGCATTATGGAAAACCGTCGTCACGAGCGCGTCAATCAGATCCTCGAGGAGGAGATCGAGCGCCTGCAGTCCTCTACCGCCAAGCGTACGGGCCGTGCCTACCTGAGCGTTATCGAGGGCGGTACCGCCAGCTTCGCGCCGCTCCGCGCGGAGGCATAACTTCTGCATGGTTAAGATCAATCGAAAATGGGCGGTCGTGACCTGCCTGATGGCGGTCTTGATCTGGGGCAATTCGCTGGTTCCCGGCTCGGGGTCGGGCTCGCTGAGCCTAACGGTCATGGAAGCTATCCGCGGTTTCCTGCACGGCGTGGGACTTCCATATGAATGGGTGACCAACTTTGTTGTTCGCAAGTGCGCGCATTTTACCGAGTATATGGTGCTCGGCATCTTGGCAACGCACGCCTTTGATTTTGAGGGCCGGCGCACCTTTGACGTGCTGCTGCCCACGGCGGTGTTCCTGCTGCTGATTCCTTCGATCGACGAGACGATTCAGCTCTTTGTGCCGGGACGCGCCGGCATGATCACCGATGTGATGATCGACTGCTGTGGAGCGGCAACGGGCGTTGTGCTCCGATATCTACTACGATCGCTCATATGTGCCAAAAAGGCCGCCTAGGACGTATGCTTGGTGCTAGGTGGCCTTTTTTATTAGAGGGCTTATATAGGGCGTGGTGGCGTCGTTCCGTAGGTTGGATTTGCCGGGCGCGCCACGCCCTGTGGGTGCGTCTGTTACTGAAGCGCCTGCGCGCCCAGGGCCAGGCAGCCCATGATGCCCTGCTTGCCCTCAAGGCTGTTGTTGACAATATAGGTATCGATGTCGTTGACCTCGGGCGTGACGATATAACCGTTGAGCATCTCGGCGCACTTCTTGCGCGCGAGCGGCACGATGGGGGTGTGGTCGGCCACGCCGCCACCGATGATGATCTTTTGCGGCGCGTAGCACAGCGTGTAGGTCATGAGCGCCTGTGCCAGATAGCCTGCGAGCAGGTCCATGGCCTCCGGGTCATCGGCCATGTCTCCGGCGCTCTTGCCATCCCAGCGCTTTTTAACGCCGGGGCCGGCGATGAGACCCTCGAGGCAATTGTCGTGGAAGGGGCAGGCGCTGTGCTCGCCAATGGTGTCGCGCGGGTCGCGCGTGACCAGGATGTGGCCGGCCTCGGGATGCATCATGCCGTGTACGAGCTTACCGCCCGAGAGCACGCCGGCGCCCACGCCGGTGCCGATGGTCAGATACACAACGTCAGTGAGGCCCTGGGCGCAACCAAAGGTGACCTCGCCCAGGCAGGCGACGTTGACGTCGGTGTCGTAGCCGCAGGGGATATTGAGCTCGTTTTGGATAGTGCCCAGCAGGTCAAAGTAGCGCCATGCCGTTTTGGGCGTCTCCAGGATCTTGCCGTATTGGGGCGAGGCAGGGTTGACTGCGGTGGGGCCAAATGCGCCGATGCCCAGCGCGGAGATGCCCTTGTCGGCAAACCATGCGTTGACGGCCTCAACGGTCTCCTGCGGGGTCGTGGTCGCGATCTGCTCGCGCTCTAGGACCGTACCGTCCGCATAGCCCGTGGCGCAGACCATCTTGGTGCCACCGGCCTCGAGCGCTCCGATAAGCTGCTGCTCTGCCATAGTATTCCTCTCTCTGGGACGAGTTGCTCCGTGACTAAAGTATAGAGCTCTAAACCATTTAAGAAAGCGCTATAGAAAGAAGCCTCGCAACGCGGCGGGCGGTGCGGGGCTTCTTTGGTTGCTTTAGTTGCCGGGCCGTCCTTACCCGCGCGGCTTGATTTTATCACGTAGCGACTTGAGGTTCTCCAGCGCCGCGTTAAGCGTCTCGTCTCGCTTGGCAAAGTGGAAACGAATCAGATGGTTGACGGGCTCGCGGAAGAAGCTCGAGCCGGGCACGGCGCCCACACCCACTTTAGACGCGAGGTCTTCACAGAACTCGAGGTCGCTGTCATAGCCAAACTCAGAGATGTCCATCATGACGTAGTAGGCGCCCTGCGGCACGTTATGCTCAAGACCGATGCTGTCGAGTTCCTGGCAGAACAGGTCGCGTTTGGCGGTATAGAGGTCAAGGACCTCATCGTAATAGCTGTCATCGAATTTGAGGGCGGTGACGACGGCTTCCTGCAGGGGAGCGGCGGCGCCCACGGTGAGGAAGTCGTGGACCTTTTTGATGCGCTCGGTGATTTCGGCAGGGGCGATAGTGTAGCCCAGACGCCAGCCGGTGATGGAGTAGGTCTTGGACAGCGAGCTGCAGCTGATGGTGCGCTCAAACATGCCGGGCAGCGTGGCCATATAGACGTGCTCGTGGGGCGCGTAGACGATGTGCTCGTATACCTCGTCGGTAATGCAGTAGGCGTCGTACTTTTTGCAGAGGTCGGCGATGAAGGTGAGCTCCTCGCGCGTAAAGACCTTGCCGCAAGGGTTGGAAGGGTTGCACAGGACGATGGCCTTGGGGTCGTTGTCGCGGAAGGCTGCCTCGAGCGTCTCGCGGTCAAAGTCGAATGTGGGCGGGTTGAGCGGCACGTAGATAGGCTCGGCACCCGAAAGGATCGTGTCGGCGCCGTAGTTCTCGTAGAACGGCGAGAAGATGACGACCTTGTCTCCGGGGTTCGTAACCGTCATCATGGCGGCCATCATGGCCTCGGTGGAGCCGCAGGTGACTACGATATTCTCGTTGGGGTTTACCGACATGCCCATAAAATGCTCCTGCTTGGCGGCAAGCGCCTCACGCATGGCCTGGGAGCCCCAGGTGATGGAGTACTGGTGATAGAGCGGCTTGGGGTCGCTGGCGATGGCGCTCAGGCTGTTGAGCAGCTGCGTCGGGGGATCGAAGTCGGGGAAGCCCTGCGAGAGATTGACAGCGCCGTACTTATTGGAGATGCGTGTCATGCGGCGGATGACCGAATCGGTAAATCTTGCCGTGCGGTTGGAGAGTTCTTTCATGACGGTCCTTTCGAGGATTTGCAGTGGGGCAAGTTTACTCCTATGAAACCGGTGGGATTTGCTCGAAATGGTCTCGAAAATCTCTTTTCAAAATTCTTGAAAATTGGGGCTTGCATCGCGTGGCGTTCCTTGCAATAATAGTCGAGCGCGAAGCGCACAGGACACGGTGGGTGTAGCTCAGTTGGCTAGAGCGACGGGTTGTGGTCCCGTAGGTCGAGGGTTCGAGTCC
>OIAT01000250.1_pt1 | contig 14143 bp, 14 predicted proteins | sample 1580801 | NCBI WGS metagenome assembly OIAT01 (sample SAMEA3882536, study PRJEB24775) | human gut metagenome | biome: human-associated habitat; feature: intestine environment; material: feces | place: Netherlands | collected 2009/2010
TCTCAGTCACTACATTTGAGAAGAAATCATCATCAATCTTCAGTTCATTTCTTCCCTGCTCAAAAGTAATACCAAATACATCCTTGTGTTCAGTCGGTGCCGGAACATAATTCGGATCGATCTGGATCACATTGTAATTACCTTTCTTTTTCTGTGCAAGAATCTCCAGTGCTTCCGGTTCATATCCAGGTGCGATCACTCCATCCGACACTTCTCTCTTGATCAGTCTTGCCGTATCAACATCACAGACATCAGAAAGCGCAATAAAATCACCGAATGAAGACATACGGTCTGCACCTCTTGCACGTGCATAAGCGCTTGCAAGCGGAGAAAGTTCTCCAAGGTCATCTACCCAGTAAATTTTTGCAAGAGTTTCATCCAGTGGCAGTCCGACTGCAGCACCTGCCGGTGACACATGCTTAAAGGAAGTTGCTGCCGGAAGTCCGGTTGCTTTTTTTAATTCCGATACCAGCTGCCATCCGTTAAATGCATCCAGAAAGTTAATATATCCCGGACGTCCCATCAGAACTTTGATCGGGAGATCACTTCCGTCTTTCATATAGATACGTGACGGCTTCTGATTCGGGTTACATCCATATTTGAGTTCTAATTCATTCATGATTCCTGCTCCTTCTTCACCTTTGTATACTATTTATTCTTATTGATGATCTTGCTTTCGTATGTTCCTGTCTCAATATCAATATATCTTACAAACAGAGATACTTTATTATCTGCATTCAGACTGTTCCAGAGTGTGTCTGCAAATGTGTCCATATCATCCGGAATTGCAACAAGCTTTGGTTCTCCTTCAAAACTCGGAAGCGGATTTCCATCACACTTGTATGTGTGGATAAAATGTCCTTCTCCGGCTACCGGATTCTCATATGCAAAGGTGTAACGGTTGCATGCATCCGGATTTCCGTTATTGCTCTTCAAAATGGACATTGCATAGTTATATTTTCCGTTCTCAATGTGCATGATACCGGAAATACGTGGTGTGTAGTTTGGTCCATCCGGTTCAAATTCACGGCTTCTAAGGGACTGTTCAAACGTCATCTGTCTGTCCATACCTTCATAAATTGTATCAGTCTGATCTCCGTTTGTAACGATCGTCTTATTGCCGAGTACACGCACCGGTGCGTAGATAATTAAGCTTGGGTCTGTCAGCTTTGACTCGTCAAATGCCTGTGTGCGGATTCCTTCTCCTTCTTCTACAAAGACACGATTACGGCTGTTCTCACTTCTTCCCATGATAAAATAAGCTGTTACCGCTTTGCTTCCGTCGGCAGACTTTCCGATGATGATCCCTCTTCCAGGATAAGAATTGCTCTGCAGTTCTTTTTCAATAGATAACATTTCCATGCTTCAATCTCCTTTTATAACTTGTACTTATGTTTGCACATTTATTTATCACTATTTATTATAACTCATAATACCACTATATTTCCAGTCTTTCTGTAAATTTTTTTTCAAGTTCTTTTAAAACATCATTTTCAAGACCACCGTTCCATGGTAAAATGTTAGTAAAATAACAATTCAAATTTGGGGATTATTTACAAAAGAGAGGTTTTACTTCATGAGTAGAAACAGAAAAATGGATTTTGCAGCCGGGATACAGGATGGCATTCCCATCTGTCTCGGCTATATTGCAGTATCATTTACCTTTGGTATCATGGCAAAAAATGCAGGACTTTCCACTTGGGAAGCCGTTCTGCTTTCCCTTACAAACCTGACCAGCGCCGGGCAATTTGCTGGTCTGTCACTGATTACGGCATCCGCATCCTATTTTGAAATGGCATTCACCCAGTTCATCATCAATCTCAGATATTCGCTGATGTCCTGTGCCCTTTCACAGAAAATTGATAACCACTATCCTTTTTTCCACCGTTTTCTTATCGCATACGGTGTAACGGATGAAGTCTTCGGCGTATCCGTATCCCGCCCCGGAAGGATTACTCCATGGTATTCTTACGGTGTGATGGCACTTGCCGCACCTGGCTGGACACTTGGCACTTTCCTCGGAGTAGTATCAGGAAGTATCCTGCCTGACCGGATCGTCAGCGCACTGAGCGTTGCATTGTATGGAATGTTTATCGCAATCATTATTCCTCCGGCACGTGATAACAGGATCATCGGAACCATTGTCGTGATTTCCATGGCAACAAGCTTCCTTTTCGCAAAGGCTCCTGTGCTATGCCAGATTTCTTCTGGCTTCCGAATCATTATCCTTACGATTCTGATTGCCGGAATCGCAGCGTATTTCTTCCCTGTAAAAGAAGAAACAAATCCAGAAGATAAGGAGGATTCTTCCGTTGAAGCATAATCTTTATATGTATATCTTCATCATGGCAGCCGTCACCTATCTGATCCGCATGCTGCCACTGACGCTGATCAGGAAAGAGATCAAAAATACTTTTATAAAATCTTTTTTATATTATGTACCTTATGTAACTCTGGCTGTTATGACCTTTCCGGCCATTCTGACAGCCACCGCCAATATCTGGTCTGCCGCCATTGGTTTTGCGATTGCACTGATTCTTGCATGGAACAGAAAAAGTCTGATCTGTGTTTCCCTTTTTTCATGTGCCGGCGTATTTCTTGTTGAATTATTAACCGGACTGTAGACTGTAAGGCAGATGATCTGAATAAAGGAGGCTTTCTTATGTGGACCAAAAGTTTTTCACGTTATACCCACATTTTGCTGGTCTGCTGTTATCATTGGCGCACAGATCAGCATCTCGCTTTTTGAAAGCGATTTTCGTGTTTCCATCGGAATTTTTGGCATTTTCATGTCTCTGATCCTTTTTGGGAAATATCCGGTTCTTCCGGTCACAGTGATAAGTGCCCTCTGTGTTTTCTTTTCCCGTACACTGATGCACTGGCTTCGCTTTGGCAGTTGGAATCCACAGAGCTATTTTCCGGAAATGTTTTTCTATCTGGTCTACGGAATCCTTTTTTTCCTCTACTGCCGTAAAAATGACTATGAACTTTCGACGTATTCCCTACCCTGGATGTTTCTTTTTGACTATCTGGCAAATATAACAGAACTGCTGTCCCGTATGGGTATGGACGCTTTTTCTTTTCAGTCCCAGGCAGGTGTCCTTCTGGTTGCGCTTCTGCGTACTGCACTTGCAGGTCTTCTCCTGTTCTGTCTCAGCCATTACAAGTTCAGTCTTCTGAGTGCTGAACATGCACGGAGATACCAGAATCTTCTTCTTTTGATCTCTGAGCTTAACGGCGAAGTTGTTCTGATGCAGAAAGGCACACATATGATAGAGGACACCATGAGCACCGCATACCGCCTTTACCACGATATGAGTGAACGGAATATAGACGAATCCCTCACCCGCACTGCACTTCAGATCGCACGGGATGTCCACGAGATCAAAAAAGACTACAATTTGATCGTAAGAGGACTTTCCTCTTCAATGAAAGTAAATTCTGAAAATGACGGAATGAGCCTGGATGATATCCTCACCATTCTGAAAAGCAGCCTGGATGCATCCCTTCCAAAAGGGAAACGACTTTCTTTTAATATACAGCTGGAAGAAAATCTTTATACACAGAACCATTATCTTCTGCTCTCAATCTTCCGCAATCTTTTCAACAATGCAATTGAAGCAACAAACGGAAATCTGGTCGAGCTTTCTGTCCGTCAATCCTCCACGGATTCTTCTTATGTTATTGAAGTTGAAGATCATGGGCCCGGAATCGATCCGGAGGATATGGAACAAATTTTTGAACCTGGTTTTTCCACAAAGATCAATTACGAAACCGGCGAAGTCAATCGGGGACTTGGCCTTAGCCTGGTAAAGGATTTTATCGAATTCCGCCTAGGCGGAACCATCCGGGTAACTTCCGTTCCCGGAAAAACAGTTTTCACACTTACTATACCAAAAGAGAAATGGAGCGGTTTATAAATGAAATTCTATCTCATTGATGATGATAAAAATGTACTGCATATATTAAAACGTATTATACGGGACCGGGGACTTGGAGAGATTGCCGGAACTGCAGAAAACGGTGTGGATGCACTCACGGATCTTCCTCTTATAAATCCAGACATCGTAATTGTTGATCTTCTGATGCCGGAAATAGACGGAATCACTTTCGTAAAACGTGCCCGCTCTTATGCACCGGATCTTACTTTTATTATGCTTTCCCAGGTTGCATCCAAAGATATGATCGCAGACGCCTATTCTGCGGGCATTGAATTTTATATTCATAAGCCGATCAACAGTATCGAAGTAGAATCCATCCTCCGGAAGGTCAGTGAATCCCTGACCGCCCGCCGGACATTGCAGCAGGTACAGACGATTTTCCAGACCCAGCAGAATTTTGTACAGCCACAGGGATTTATAAATGATACAGCTGAAAAACCTTATATTATCCGGTTAAAAGGAATTCTCCAAAAGCTTGGCATCACCGGCGAACGTGGCAGCAAGGATATCATTTCCCTTGTCGATTATCTGATCCAGCATAACCAGAAAGTTGACAATGTCACTTTAAGCGAACTTTGCAGCCGGTTCAGTGACAATCCGAAATCCATGGAACAAAGGATCCGTCGGACAGCCAACATGGGAATGGTCAACCTTGCCAACCTTGGTCTTGAGGATTACGCCAATGACACGTTTACAACCTACTCCAACTCCCTGTATAACTTTGAACAAGTCCGAAGGGAAATGGATTTCATCCGTGGAAAAAGTGTACGGCACGGCAATGTGAAAATTAAAAATTTCCTGAATGCACTGATTCAGGAATGCACCGAGAGGGCCTGATTTTCAGGTCCCCTCCTGCTTCTTATTTCATCTCTTTACGTAATTTTTTTATTTATATATTTTCCCTATAATTCATTATCACTTATAGTTACCGTCATTATATACAATAAATCTATCCCGTATTTGTAGTTTTTTCCAAAAATAAATTTCATTTTGATACTTTTTGTATCTTTTTGTAACTTCCATTTTATTATGTTATCACGATAACTGATGCGAATAAATATAAATTTTAAGGAGGATATCATATGTTAACAATCGTAAAAGGTATTGGTTTACTGCTTCTCACTTTAGCCTGTTTCTCTGTATTCAGCCTGAAGTTTCCAAAAGGATCAGAAGCAATGTCTGGAATGGCTAATGCAGCTGTTGCTTCGTTCCTGGTTGAAGCTGTTCACCATTACATCACAGGTGATTTATTAGGAATTGCATTTTTCTCAGAACTCGGAACCGTATCCGGCAGCTTCGGGGGAATCGCTGCAGCTACTTTAGTTCCGATCAGTATGGGATGTAATCCGGTACTTGCAGTCGTTGCAGGTGTCGCAGTTGGAGGATACGGAATCCTTCCTGGTTTTGTAGCAGGTTATATTGTAGGCTTTGTAGCTCCGTTCCTGGAAAAGAAACTTCCAGAGGGTCTGAATCTGATCGTTGGTGCTCTTGCAATCGCACCGCTCGCAAGAATTATCGCCATCGCAGTTGATCCGGTCGTTAATTCAACACTGCTCAACATCGGACGTATGATTTCTGCCGCTGCTGAACAGTCTCCAATTATCATGGGATTCCTGCTCGGTGGTATTATGAAGATGATCTGTACCTCACCACTCAGTTCTATGGCCCTGACTGCTATGCTCGGACTTGATGGACTTGCAATGGGTATTGCAGCATTTGCATGCGTTGGTGGTTCTTTCACAAATGGTATCATTTTCGACCGTTTAAAACTTGGCGAACGCAGTAATGTTATCGCGGTAATGCTTGAACCTCTTACACAGGCTGATATTATTACACAGAATCCGATCCCGATTTACGGATCAAACTTCTTTGGCGGCGGACTTGCCGGACTTGCAGCAGCTATGCTCGGCATTATCAATAACGCCCCTGGAACAGCATCTCCGATTCCTGGACTTTTAGCTCCATTCGGATTTAACCCACCACTTAAGGTTGTAGCTGCAATCGTACTTGCTGCGATCGGCGGATCTTTAGCTGGATTTGTTGGTTCTATCGTGTTTAAAGGTTTTGCAAAAACACCTGCAGATATCAAAGCATCTGAAAAAGCTACTGAAACAATTGTTCCGGAAGTTGCTATCGCTGCTGAATAATCAAAATGACTATTTCAAACTGCTTGTTTATATAGCCCTTAAAGAAGAAAAAGACTCGAAAACTTTTGTTTCCGGGTCTTTTTCAATTTACGGGAAATTATATTTCTCACTCCAGTGTTTCTTCTATATCTGCATTGATTCCTCTGTGTTCAACCGAAGTTGAAAATACGATCAGTGTCTTTGTTCTTCCAAATCGCTGCAATTCTCCAATAAATTTATCCAGCTCTGTTGTGCTTGGAAACAGTACTTCCAACACCATAGAATATTCTCCGGTCACACAGTTGCATTCGATCACATTTGAACACTTTCTCACAAACGGATAAAACACATTTTTTTCCTCCGGCGAAACCTCCAGATTGATCAGTGCCTTGATATGATATCCAAGTGCTTCCGGATTCACCTGTGCCTGATAACCGAGAATATATCCTTCTTTTTCCATCTTTTCAATCCGCGCTGATACAGCCGGTGTAGACAGATACACCTTCTCTGCAATCTCTTTCAGTGGACATTTGGCATTTCTCTGTAAAATATTCAAAATTGTACGATCCACTGCATCCAGTTCATGATTTTTCATCTGCACTACCTCTTTCTGACATCCCATTTATACTTTTGACCCCTTTGATACCAGATTGCTACGTGCTTTGCACTCCTGCAAGTCAAAAAAAAAGATACTCTCTGCGTTCTTCTCCGCAGTAAAGTACCTCTTTGTACAAATATTTTCACTCTTTAAATATGTTAAAAATAATAGCATTCCTTTTTCTTCCTGTCAATAAAAAGACATTTATTTTTTCCTATTTTTCCTATTTTGATTTGACATTTGTCCTACCACGTGATATTCTGAAATTGTGTTTTAGATAAGATTTAGATTTCACATATTTTTGTAAATCATTAACATCTGTCTGATGACTTACAAAAATATGTGATTTTTATTTTTATCGGCATCATCAATTTTTTAGGAGGTACTACTAATGAACAAGGGTACAGTTAAGTGGTTCAACGCACAGAAAGGCTACGGATTCATCACAAACGAAAGCACCGGAGAAGATGTATTCGTACATTTTTCAGGAATCGCGGGAGAAGGATACAAATCTCTTGAAGAAGGACAGAACGTTACTTTCGATATCACAGAAGGAAACCGCGGACTTCAGGCTGTTAATGTAACAGTTGCGTAATCGCTGCAAAAGATGCTAGAGTAAAAAACCCGGCTTGTGTATTACTCCACAGCCGGGTTTTCTATGTTATAAATATGCTTTGCCGGAATTACCCAAGCAGTTCTCTATATATTCGCATTACATTCTTACAGAAGATTTTCTCGATCTCGCTCTCTGTAAATCCATTCTTTTTAAATACATCTTCCAACTTTTCCATATCTGCCGGGGATGCAATCTCCAGTTCTCCATTCATACCATCAAAGTCTGAACCAAGTCCTAAAGCCTCTATTCCCGCCATATCACGGATATATTTTGCATGTGCCACAATATCCTCCGCTCTGCTCACAACCGTCTCTCCGTCTTTCCAGTCGCGCAGGAAATATGCATAATAATTCAGCCCGATCACACCGCCTCTTTCCCCGATCGCTTTCAGAAGTTCATCATTCAGGTTTCTCGGATGACTGCACAAATGTCTCGCGTTGGAATGGCTCGCTACAAAAGGCTTCTTTGTGAACTTTAACACATCCCGGATTCCTGCATCGTTTAAATGTGCCACATCGATGATCATTCCCAGGTTCTCCATCTCTTCCAGAAATTCAATCCCACGCGCTGTAAGCCCATATCCGGCTTCTGAAAAGGCTTTTCCGGCAAATTCTCCGCCAGTCGCTTTTGCCGGATATCCAAGCTGATTCGGATAGTTCCAGGTCAGAGTCATCATCCTTGCCCCCATCCGGTAAAAGTCTCTTAAAAGGGCAGGATCGCCCTCACAGATTTCTCCTTCTTCCAATGTCAGCAACGCTGACATCCTTCCATTCTTCCGGTTTTCTTCAATCTCTTCATACTTCGTGACCGGCCGGATCCAGTCTTTATTTTTCTCCATTTCCCGATAAAATACATCCGCCATTTTCATTGCATAACGGAATGGACTTCCTGCAAGCATCGGATCCTCCAGATCCAGAAAAATGGCAAAATTCTGAATCAGATAATCCCCCTTTTTCATCCGTTCAAGATCCACATTTAAATTATTTTTACGAAGTGAAATCTCTTTTCCCTGTTCCTTTCCTCTCAGAATCGCTAAAATTGTATCACAATGCATATCTGCTACTTTCATTTTCTATTCCCCCATCTTTTTCTTTCTTATAATATCTACCGTATGTGATCCCGCACCAACCAGTTCCGGGCGTTCACACGTAGTCAGATGATAGTCAATAAACGTCTGGAAAGTCTTTTCATCCATCGTATTTAACACCTGACGCATATAATCGGATGGCCCATCCGCCGAAATAATCTGGAGCCGTTCCATTCCTGCTGCTTCATTGTAGCTGTCAATATCCTCCAGACGCACATAATCATACAAATCTTCCGGTGAAGGACATACCCGGTAATTCGCATCCAGTTTGCCATTTTCCAGGCATTCCTGTATATGGTTCTCCCGGAATCCATACACCAGAACACTGTACTCATTCATTGTATAAGCCACCAGGATCGTGCCCTCATCCTTCAGAACACGCTTCGCCTCCATCAGCGCCTTCACCTTATCTTCCTTTGTATAAAGGTGATACATCGGTCCGAACAGGATGATCAGGTCAAATTCCTTATCCGGAAAACGTGACAGCTTCAGCGCATTTCCCTGATATGCTTTCACAGAGCTGTTCTTCTTTTTCAGAATTCCCAGATTGTATTTTACCAACTCTACCGCCGTCACATCGTACCCTTCTTCGGCAAGCGCAACACTGTAGCGCCCGGTTCCGGCTCCTACATCCAGAATCTTTACCTGTCCATGCTCCCGCTTAGGAAGATATTTGTGAATGTACTTCATTGAGGTGATAAATTCTACCTGTCCGTGGCGGCTCTTAAGCCGCTTCTCTTCGTTGAATTTGTTATAATATTTTTCAAGCTCTGTCATCATAAATCTATTGTATCCTTTATTTTTATTCTAGCGCTGCCGCTCTCCGGAATAAAATAATTCCGATCACGAACAAGACAGCGATCATCCCCACACCAATATTGATATTGCCGGTAAGCTGCGAGATCAGGCTCACGATCGTTGTTCCCATAAAGGACGCGCCTTTTCCGCAAATATCCATTAAGCCGAAAAATTCACCTGACTGGTTCGCCGGTATAATTTTCGTAAAGTAAGATCTTGAAAGCGCCTGCACACCTCCCTGGAACATGCCTACCCAGACAGCAAGAACCCAGAACTGCCACTGGTAATGCAGAAAAATCGCAAAAATTGCCACTCCAAGGTATGCCACGATACATACTGTGATCAGCTTTTCTGCAGAATATTTCTTCGCAAGTCTTCCGAAAATAATCGCAAATGGGAAAGCTACGATCTGCGTAAGCAACAATGCAAGAAGAAGTCCTGTACTGCTAAGTCCAAGTGCTGATCCATATGCAGTTGCCATATCAATAATCGTATAAACCCCGTCAATATAAAAGAAAAACGCCAGAAGAAACAGAAAAACCTTCTTCTCCTTCTTTACATTTTTCAGAGTAATGCCGATTCTTTTGAAGCTTTCTGAAAAAGCATGCTGCTTCTTTTCTACATAATACTTCTGGTGATAAGTTTTCAAAAGTGGTAATGTCATAATTACCCACCATAGCGTGATGATCACAAAAGAAACCATCATTGCTATCTCCATTGTAATCCCAATCTTCCCTGCATTTAACACAACCAGAAGACAGATTACAAACGGTACACAGCTTCCGATATATCCCCACGCATAGCCCTGGGAAGAGACTTCATCCATCCGGTCTTCCAATGTCACATCGACAAGCATGGAATCATAAAATACCAGCGTTACGGAATATCCGACCTTTGCAATGACAAAAACTACCAGAAAGGCCAGCCAGTACTTTGCAAATCCCAGTGCGACTGAAGCAATTGCCCCGATTCCAAGTACAATTGTAAAAACTGGTTTTTTATAGCCTTTTGTATCTGCAACGGTTCCAAATACCGGTCCTGCAAGTGCTGTAAGTAAGGTTGCAATGGATACTGCATATCCCCAGTATGCCAGATACTGTACATCCGAAAGTCCCTGCTTTCCTGCGATATAGTTGAAATAAATCGGTAAAATGGTTGCTGCCAGAAGTGTAAATGCAGAATTTCCGACATCATAAAGTATCCAGTTTTTCTCCTGTTTTGTCAATTTTATTTTCATTTAACGTATCCTCCTTGCCTGGAAACTGAGAACCAAATGTATAGGCATATACAGAATCTAATGTGGCGTTTCCGTCCAGAAACGGTTTGTATTCGCAGATCAGTTTGTCTGCCAGTGGAACTGCTTTTTCATAAAGATGAAGCAGTCTTCTTATCTGTTCCCTGCAGGATTCATTCTCATGATACTTGATAATAAACCCATGAAAATCATAATAAAGCCCTGCCACTTTAAGTGCTGCATAAAGTGCCATCCGCTTTATTTTAGATGGACAGACAAGAATCCTGTCATAAAATATCATTCCATTCAGTGCTTTTTTGACTTCCTTTGCTGTAATTCCGCGATAAAAATCTTTTATAATTATCGCATTTTTCATAGAAGGAACAATATGTCCGGTCAGTCTCCTGCTCACTGGATTTTCTCCGTTCATAATCATCAGCTTACGATCCAGCTCGCCCTCCACTGCAATATGTGCAAGACCAGTCTCTTTTACTGCCTGTTCCACGTAACCATGACAGATTTCATCCAACGCAAAGTGGCAGAGCACTCCATATACATAAGCCAGATGCTTCTCATACTGGTCGTGTGTATGTAAAGCCTTCGCTGCATGAACGAAGAACTTTGCCCCGCTCTCGTTATGTATACGGTTTCCCAACTGATTGACCTTGTTCTTGCCAAGCGGTCTGTAATAAAAAAGAATATCCGGTCCATGAAGTCCAATATTAAAAAGCTCCGGATATTTATCAATAACTTTTCTCTCATATCCGCTTAATCTGCCCCTGATCTGCTGTCCAAAAATGTAATGTGCATAAGTTGACGGCATATTATCCCATCCTTCCTCTTCTGAAACATATTTTATGATGATGTCGGGGCAAAAGGTCAGAAAGCCGATGCAGGCTTGCTTGCAAGAGGATTTTCGACCTCTTGACCCTGGTATCATTATTTTATTATAGACGTTACACTTTGCAGGCTCTATCTTACTTCTGTAAAGCTTATATAACGGCTTTGTAAAAAAGAATGTGCCTTGCACATTCTCGCGCCGAGCGCAGTCGCTTGCGACATTCTTCATCTTCGTGCGAGTGCGCATCTCCGGCACGTAGTGCCTTTTATTTCATAGGAAGTTCCTTCGGAATTTCCTATAAAATAAAAAGTATTGACAAAAATGATACGTTCTAAATAAATAGTAACACAAAAAGGCCTTTCAGGATAGTCCCGAAAGGTCTTCTGCACGACACTTTTAAAATACTTTCATCGTCCACTTGCTCATATCCCACACCTCATTTACCACATCCTGATAGAATTCCGGCTCATGGCAAATCAGAAGAATACTTCCTTTGTATTCCTGAAGCGCTTTTTTCAGAGAATCCTTTGCATCCACGTCTAGATGATTGGTCGGCTCATCCAGGATCAGCAGATTCGTGTCCTTGTTGACCAGCTTACAGAGTCTTACCTTTGCCTGTTCACCACCACTCAGTACCCTTACCTGGCTCTCAATATGCTTCGTAGTGAGTCCGCATTTTGCAAGGGCAGAACGCACCTCATACTGGGTAAATGACGGAAATTCCTGCCACAGCTCTTCAATACAGGTTGTCTTGTTTTCTCCTTTAACTTCCTGTTCAAAATAGCCGATCTGAAGATTTTCCCCAAGCTCACACTCGCCGGAAATTGCCGGGATCAGACCAAGTACACTCTTCAAAAATGTAGTCTTTCCGATACCATTTGTTCCGACAATCGCAATCTTGTGTCCTCTTTCCATCTGGAAATTCAGCGGCTTGGAAAGTGGTTCATCATAACCGATTACAAGATCCTTTGTTTCGAATAACATTTTCCCCGGAGTCCGTCCGTAACGGAACTTAAATTCCGGTTTCGGCTTTTCCGCTGCCAGCTCAATTACATCCATTTTATCCAGCTTTTTCTGACGGGACATCGCCATGTTTCTGGTGGAAACACGCGCTTTATTTCGGGCAACGAAGTCCTTTAGGTCATCGATTTCCTGCTGCTGCTTACGGTATGCCGCCTCAAGCTGCGCCTTTTTCATGGCATAGACCTCCTGGAATTTATCATAATCCCCGACATAGCGTGTCAGCTCTGCATTTTCTACATGGTAAATCAGATTGACCACGCTGTTAAGGAAGGGAATATCATGCGAAATAAGGATGAAGGCGTTTTCGTATTCAATCAGATAGCGTTTCAGCCATTCGATATGATTTTCGTCCAGATAGTTGGTCGGCTCATCCAGAAGCAGGATATCCGGCTTTTCCAATAACAGTTTTGCAAGAAGGACTTTCGTTCTCTGTCCTCCGCTTAAGTCTGTAACATCACGGTCCAGACCCAGCTCCAGAAGTCCGAGTGCTCTTGCCACTTCCTCTACCTTTGCATCGATCGTATAGAAATCGTGCAGGGTAAGCTCATCCTGAATGGTTCCGAGTTCGTCCATCAGACGGTTCATCTCTTCTTCATCTGCCGTTCCAAGCAGATCACAGATTTCATTCATACGCTGTTCTTTCTGAAGCAGCGGATCGAATGCAGATTTTAACACGTCACGGATGGTCATTCCCTTTTCGAGGACCGCATGCTGATCCAGATATCCTGCATGTACATTCTTAGACCATTCTACTTTTCCTTCATCCGGCACAAGCTTTCCGGTCACAATATTCATAAAGGTAGATTTTCCCTCTCCATTGGCTCCCACAAGCCCGATATGTTCTCCTTTTAAAAGCCGAAAAGAAACATCTGAGAAGATGGCTCTGTCTCCGAAACCATGTGTCAGATGTTCAACATTTAATATACTCATAAATTTCTCCCTGATTATTCACTTTTTTAATTTGAAAAGATGCCAGCAAACTCTCTGCTGACATCTACATTATAACGTTTCAACCAGAACCTTGCAATCATAATATATTCCGGTTTGATTCGTACATTCTGTATTACATCTGCATTATATCGCTTTACAGAAAATACTCCTCTTCATCCCGCCATACTTTTCCTTCGTCATCACCTGTTCATACTGTAATTTCAGGAATGTATTCACACTTGCCACATTGTCCGGATGTGCCGTTCCAAGCAGATAATGATATCCCTGTTCTTTCAGAATCTGTTCTGACTCTTCCATCATCTTTCTCTGCAACCCCTGTCCGCGGTATTCTTTTCTTACCATGGCAATCTCCATATGTGCCGACTGCTTTCGCTGTTCTTCATCAAATTTCAGATCGTATCCGAGATTCTCATCCCCAAGATTCTTTGCCCGTGCGATAAAGACACCTGCCAGTCTGCCATCACACATTGCCTTTAATCCAAAGCCACCGGTCATCATATAGCTTGTTACTTCCTCATCGCTATCCAGACTGAACCATTCCTTATTCGGAAGTTCACTATAGATTTCATGGATCATTCGAAGAATATCCGGTATATCCTGCTCTGTTACAACTGCTATCTCATTCATATATCTTCTCCGTTCATTTTTGTTGTTTACAGTATCATACTGTAAATATGTTCATCTGTAAATAGATGAACTTTTATCGAATATGCAATGCAAAAAACCCCGTGGGACAGCTTCTTCTGCCTCACGGGGTTCTCCTTTTTCCACTAACCGTTCATTCTATCTACAGAATGCATGACGGTTCAAATGTTCCGGTAAACTTCCATGTCATATCTTCTTCTGCCGGAAGATACGTTACATTCGGTCTCCATGTTCCAACTACTACATTTTCCGAATTCACCCACAGACAATATTCTTCTCTGTA
>OIAT01000283.1_pt1 | contig 12993 bp, 16 predicted proteins | sample 1580801 | NCBI WGS metagenome assembly OIAT01 (sample SAMEA3882536, study PRJEB24775) | human gut metagenome | biome: human-associated habitat; feature: intestine environment; material: feces | place: Netherlands | collected 2009/2010
TCCTGCGTGACGCGGTACTGCTCCGCCGTCAGCGTGTCCCGGATGGTCTCCGCCGCGGGCTTCCGGTAGTCGCCCGGATCGATGCGAAGCCTGGAGAACAGCTCCATCTCCGCCCGGGGGATGTGGCAATAGCCGTTGGGGTTCTTTTCCAGGTAGTTTTGGTGATATTCCTCGGCGGGATAGTAATTCCTCAGCGGACCGATCTCCACAAAGAATTTCTCGCTGCGGCCCCGCTCGATGTCCGCGATGCGCTCCACCGTTTCCCTGGCTTTGTCGTTGGTGTAGTACACGCCGGTCTGATACTGGCTGCCCCGGTCGTTGCCCTGCCGGTTCTGCACCGTGGGGTCTATGACATAGAAGTAAGCCAGCAGCAGGGCATCCAGGCTCACCTGCTCAGGGTCATACTCCACCCGAACGGTCTCCCGGAAGCCGGTGTCGCCCTTGCAGACGGTCTGGTAGGTGGCATCCGCCTCGCAGGTACCGTTGGCGTAGCCGCTCTGGGCGTCGATGACGCCGGGGATGGATTGCATCAGCTGCTCCATGCCCCAGAAGCAGCCGCCTGCCAGATAGATGACATTTTCCGTGGTGTCCATATACATACCCTCCTCGCCGGACATATCCGAGGATTGTCCGGCCATGTCCGTTCCCTGCGTGTCCTTTTCCCGCGGTATACGCTGCCGTTCTGCGGCGCAGCCGCTGAGCAGCAGTACCGAGGCGAAAAGAAGGGCCAATACGCTTCGATACATGGCGTTTCCTCCTTTCAGGGGGAGCAAGGGTCACTCCGCCCCGTTACCGTCCTGTCTCTTGCCGCGGCCGGGCCGCAGGACGGTATACAGCAGCGACCCAAGGACGCAGCCGAAGCCGGTGGAGAGCCACGGGCTGGACGTAACGGCGCAGGTGCCGGTGGCGCAGCCCACATAGCGGTAGTACAGCCACCCTCCGGCACTGCCCACCAGAGGCAGGGCAATGGCGCGCAGAATGCTCGTCAGCTTACAGTTCTTTTTCTTCATAATGTCCTCCCTTTGAAGATATTGGATCAGCCCATATCGGCAGCCAGTGCCTTGTCGATCTGGGCTTGCAGTGCATCGGCCTGCGTCTTGCTGGTGATAGCTCCCACAATGGGATCACCCACGATGCGGCCGCTGCGGTTGACCACGTAGGTGGTGGGATAGGCGTAGATGCTCTCCACGAACTTGCCCGCCTCGCTGCCGGAATCGAAGTACACGTTCTGATAGGTGGCACCGCTCTGGGTCAGTACATCCTTGGCGTCAGAGATGGCGGCCTCGTTGCCGTCCAGCGTAAAGGCGTTGATGCCGATCAGCGCACCGCCCTTACCGGAAAGATCCTTGTTCAGCGCGTCCAGATCGCCCAACTCGCCCACACAGGGACCGCAGGTGGTGAACCAGAAATTCACCACGGTGACGGCATTGCCAGAGAACAGATCACTGCTCTTTACCGTATTCCCGTCCAGATCCTTCCCCTCAAAGGCAGGGAACTTCGGCAGGCTGCTGTCATCCGTCTTGCTGCCCGTGCTGCCGCTATCGGTCTTATTGCCCGTGCTGCCGCCGTCGGTTTTATTGTCCTTACTGCCGCTGTCGGGCATCGTGTCCATATCCTTGTCCGCCGGCATATTCATATCGCTGTCCAGAGATTTTTGCATGATCTCGGGATACTTTTCCTCCAGTGCGGCCAGCTTGTTTCCGATGTCGCGGATCTTCTCCGCCTCACTCTGAAGCAGCTTCAGCTCGTCTGCCGAAAACTGATCCTTGGCGGCGTTGATGGTTTCCAACAGGAAGTCGCCGTAGTTTTTTCCGTCCTCCATCATGATCTTACCCTTGTCCGCTGCCATAAAGACTTTTTCCCAAAGTGCTGTGTTCTCCGCCAGAATAGCAGCCTCCTGCGCTGTCAGTTCCTTGTGCATGGCGGCTGCCTCCTCGGCGTTCTTCGGCTCGTTGTCCATGCCGTCCATGTGATCGCCGCCCTTTGCGCCGCAGGCGGCCAGAGAGAGCACCAGCACGACTGCCAACAGCAATGTCATTAGTTTCTTCGTGTTCATATTCGTTCCTCCGTGATCTTTGTCGTCGTTCTTCTGCGGTGTTTCTGCCGCAAGGACTGTTTATTTTTACTGTCTCCACAGCCGCAGCGGAAGAGGGCGGCGCTGGTGGGACAGACACGCTGCATTCTATTACCATAATAAAGTGAATGGGTTAAAATCTTTGTTAAGAACGGGGATTTAATGGAAATATATCTTAAATTTGCTGAAAATAAAGCGATTGGAAAAAGGCAGGGGCTGCAAGAAGAAAGCCCCTGCGAAAAAGAATCAAACCTAAAAGCTGCGCGGCTGCGGAGAGCGTTCTCCCCGCAGCCGCGCAGCTGTTTGTAAAGTTCTCTGCTTTTAATGCAAGACCTGCATCTCCGGGTTCTTCTCCCCGAATTTCTCCCGCAGCGCACTGCATATATTCTCCCGGGACTTGCCCTGCTTCTCACCGTTTTTAATGAGCTTGTACGCCTGAAACAGCGCCGAGGGGCCGATCTCGCTGCTGAAAAAGCCGATGCCCTGATTCCATGCCAGCAGCTCGAACACGTCGTCCAGCGCGGCACTCTCCACGCCGTGGATATATGCCTTTACCAGCTCCCGCGCCGCCTGCCGCATCCGGCCTGCGCCCACTGCGTTGGTCAGGGACAGCAGCAGCCGCGTTTCGTAGGGCAGTACGCGCTTCTCGCTCTGCCATGTGGTCTCCCAAAAATCCACGGCGATCTGCCCCAGCTTTTCATCGATCATGGGATAGTTCAAAAGAGCCAGCGGCTTGAAGGGAGCGGAGCTGTCGCCTTCCTTCTTCTCCACACGGCAGAACCAGACATGGAACTCCGCCTCACTCCGCTGCTCGGTGTGGTGCTCGTAGCCCAAGCCCTCCATGACAGCGTACAGTGGATGCGGCTCAAAGGTCTGGATGATGTGTAATCCTTCGCCCACCTCCAACGCCTCGACTCTTTTCTTCAGCCCTTCAAAGAAGCTGCCCTGTATATGGCGCACATCCATGGTCTGAAACCCCTGCGCTTTGTCCGTCCAGTTTTCGTAGCTCATGCAGTTATTCTCCTTTCCTCACTCGATAAAACCAGACGTGGTATTCGCTGCCGCTCACCTTCTCCGTGTGATGCTCAAAGCCCATAAGGGCCAGCACCGGGTACAGGGGGACAGGCTCGAAGGTCTGGATGATATGCAGTCCTTCGCCATTTTTCAGCGCGGCAGCCTTTGCCTTCAATGCGGGGAAGAAGTCCATCTTTTTGCCCCGCACGTCCATCACTTCGAATGTGCCGATTTTGTCCTTCCAGTTTTCATAACTCATCGTCTTTACTCCTTTTGCAGAAAGCTCACGCCTCCTCGAAGCTGTCCTTACCCACGCCGCACAGGGGGCATTCAAAATCCTCCGGTACCTCGCTCCAGGGCGTTCCCAGCGCGATGCCGCCCTCGGGATACCACACGCTCTCGTCGTACTCCCAACCGCAAACGGTGCATACATACTTCATCGTGCTTCTTCCTTTCTTTTTCTAATGATTTTGTTATGCTTCCACCAGCCGGCCGTCCACCGTCACGGTGACCACCTGCCACGGGATGAACTTCCCACTCTGTTGGAGCGCCTTTTTCGCCGCCAGCTCCAGCCCGCCGCAGCAGGGCACCTCCATGCGGACGACGGTGACGCTTTTGATATCGTTCTCCCGGATGATCTCCGTCAGCTTTTCGGAATAGTCCACGCTGTCCAGCTTGGGGCAGCCCACCAGCGTGATGTGTCCCTTGATGAACCGCTCGTGGAAGGCGGCGTAGGCGTAGGCCGTGCAGTCGGCAGCGATCAGCAGTCGCGCACCGTCAAAGTAGGGTGCGTTCACAGGCACCAGCTTGATCTGCACGGGCCACTGGCGCAGCTGGCTGGGGGCCGTCGTCGGGGCGCTCTCCCCTGCCTCGACGGGGTGCAGGGCTTTGGCCATGCTGCCCGGGCAGACGTGCATCGCCTTGGGCGCACTGCCGGGGCAGCCGGGCGTGTGGGTGGCCTTGTGCTGCCTGGCGGCCTGCACGGCGGCCTCGGCGGCCTCCATAATGCCCTCGCCCTTCAGGGCGGAGATCTCCACGATCTTGCAGCCCAGCTCGCGGCTCAGCTCGTCCACGTTGATCTTGTCGCCGTTCTTGCGGACCACGTCCATCATGTTGATGGCGATGACCACGGGGATGCCGAGCTCAGTGAGCTGGGTGGTGAGATACAGGTTACGCTCGAGGTTCGTGCCGTCGATGATGTTCAGGATCGCGTCGGGACGCTCGGTGATGAGGTAGTTACGGGCGACGACCTCCTCCAGCGTGTAGGGGGACAGGGAGTAGATGCCGGGCAGGTCCATGATGGCCACGTCATCGTGCTTCTTCAGCTTGCCCTCTTTCTTCTCCACCGTAACGCCGGGCCAGTTGCCCACGAACTGGTTGGAGCCGGTCAGCGCGTTGAACAGGGTGGTCTTGCCAGAGTTGGGGTTACCTGCCAACGCGATCTTTATCTGTTTTTCCATAGTGTCTCTCCTTCCGGTTAATCTTGTTGAACCTATATACAGATGAATTTAAATAACGGACGTATTTCCGGCACCGGAACACGGCGCCGCAGGTCATTACTCGACCTCGATCATTTCGGTGTCGGCCTTACGCAGGCTCAGCTCGTAGCCGCGGACAGTGACCTCCATGGGATCGCCCAGAGGGGCAACCTTGCGAACATAGACCTCCACGCCCTTGGTGATGCCCATGTCCATGATACGGCGCTTGACAGGGCCCTCGCCGTGGAGCTTGACGACCTTGACGGTCTCGCCGATCTTGACTTCACGCAATGTTTTCATGCTTCTGCTCTCCTTCTATGTGATATTTTTGTTTCTCAAATGCAATAACCGCTTGGCGCGGCTGTCAGACCATGATCTTGCGGGCCATTTCCTCGCTGATGGCCACGCGGGACTCCTTGACCTTCACGATGACGTTGCCGCCCATGGCGGACACCAGCGTGACGGTGCTGCCCGGGGTGAAGCCCAGGTCCTCCAGGTGCTTTTTTACCTCCGGACTGCCGCCCACCTTGTGGATGAGCTGTTCCGTTCCGGCGTCTGCCAGCATCAAAGGCATCATGTGTATCCCTCCGTTTCACGGTTAGCTTCCGCTAACCCTGTGTCTGAAAAAAGCGGTTCTGAAAGGACTTTCCCGGTCCATAGCGGACCACAACGGTTAGTCCTCCTTAACCTATGGCACAGTTTAATACCTCAAACCCTCTTTGTCAATAGGGAGAACGAAATTTTTTTACCGCACTTGTAAGTTTGTGAAAATTGTGGTATGCTGTTAAAAGTGTATTGGGGAAAGTTGGTGATACTTTTTATGCAGATACTGCGCGCTTCCGAGGACTATTTAGAGACGATGCTGATGATGCAGCAGCAGCACGGCTACATCCGTTCCATCGACGTAGCCGAGCATCTGGGCGTAACAAAACCCAGCGTGACCTACGCCACCAAACGGCTGCGGGAAAACGGCTATATCACGATGGACAAGGACGGACTTATCACCCTGACGGCCAGCGGTATGGCCATCGCCGAGCGTATGCTGGACCGGCACCACACGCTGACGAAATTCCTGATGGCGTTGGGCATCGACGCCGCTACGGCGGAGACAGATGCCTGCAAGATCGAACACGATATCAGTCAGAAGACCTTTGACGCCATCTGTGCCCACGCAAAGGCGCATTTGTGACAAAAAAGGCCACCCTATCGGGTGGTCTTTTTATATGCCCGCCCGCAGAGGCGGGCATTTTCGCGTTTACGCTTCCAACGGCAGGCGGAGGGTAAAGGTGGTGCCCTCCCCCTCACGGCTGTCCAGCGTGACGGTGCCGTGGTGATAAGCCACGGCGTGCTTGACGATGGACAGGCCCAATCCGGTACCGCCGGAGGCCTTGGAGTGGCTCTTGTCCACGCGGTAGAAGCGCTCGAAGACGCGGCCCTGGTGCTCCGGCGGGATACCGATGCCGGTATCGGCTACCGTGACCACGGCGTCGGGGCCGTCACGGCCCACGGCGACGGCGACGCTGCCGCCGTCCTTATTGTACTTGATGGCGTTGTCGCAGAGGTTGAAGACCGTCTCGGTCAGCAGACGGCGGACGCCGGGGACCGTCACGGCCTCGCCGGTGACGGTCATGGTGATCTGGCGCTGCTGCGCGGCGCTCTCCAGCGACTTGACCGTGTCGGTGCAGAGGGAGAGCAGCTCCACCGGCTCGGTGGGCAGGCTGCCGCCCTCGTCCAGCTCAGACAGGCGGAGGATGTCGTTGATCAGTGTCACCAGGCGCTGGGCCTCGCCGCGGATATGGCCCACGAAGCGGGGCACATCGTCGGGCCGGACCATGCCGTTCTCCAGCAGCTCGGCGCTGCCGATGATGCCCTGAAGCGGGGTCTTCAGCTCATGGGAGACGTTGGCGGTGAACTCGCGGCGGTTGCGCTCGGCGTAGGCCTGCTCGGTGACGTCGAAGGTCAGCAGCACCGCGCCCACCACCTCGCCGTCGGCCTGGATACGGGTCATGTCGAACTGGTACTCGCGGCCGTCGCGCTCCATACGGGTCTCGCCGTGGCCGGTGTCCATGGCATCGTGGAGGGCGTGGCTGACGGCGCTGCCGCGCTCCACGGTCAGCAGAGGCTGGCCCACGCAGGCCGCATCGGTGTGGAACACGGCGCAGGCGGCAGGGTTCATGCTGAGGATGGTGCCGCCGTTATCCACCAGTACCAGGCCCTCGGTCATGCTGGCGGTGATCTGTTCAAACTCCTCGGACCGGCGGCGCAGAGAACGCAGCTGATCGTCGATCTGACGCCGCTGGTGCTCCAGTCGGCGCAGCAGGGGCGAAAGCTCCTCGTAGGCGTCGTTTTCCAGGGGGTGCTCCAGGTCCAGGGTGTTCAGGGGGCGGGTGATGCGGCGGGACACGCGGCCGGCCAGAATGCCGGAGAGGATCAGGGCCACGGCGATGACCGCCAGGATGGCGGAGAGCATACTCAGAAGCAGCACGCCCATGGTGACGCGGCTGGCGGACAGGCGCAGGACCGTGCCGTCCGGCAGCCGGCGGGCGTAGTAGAGGGTCTTTTCCAGCAGAGTGGCGCTGTAACGGCTGGACTCACCGGTGCCGTTGGCCAGGGCCTGACGGACCTCCTCGCGCTGGGCGTGGTTCTCCATAGCCGCAGCGTCAGCCTTCGTATCATAGAGCACCGTGCCGTCGGCGCGAAGCCAGGTGATGCGGTAATTATCGGAGTGCAGCTTGGACAGGTAGGCCTCGCCGTCGCCGGACTCCATGGCCGCAGCGGCGATGGACAGCTCATCCCGGAGCTGCTGCTCCTGGACATGGCCGAAATAGGTGTACAGTGCGCCCATGATAATGACCAGACTGGCCAGCAGCACCGCAAGCCCCACCGCCACGGTGGAGCGAAATATCTTTTTTGTCATATGGTCTCCTCCCAACGGTAGCCCACGCCGCGGACCGTGGTGATGTGTGCGCCGGCCTTGCCCAGCTTCTGGCGCAGGGTGCGGATGTGCATATCCACGGTACGGCTCTCGCCGCAGTAATCCATGCCCCAGACCAGCTCCATCAGCCGGTCACGGGTGTAGGCCGTGCCGGGGTGGCTGAGGAACAGGCGCAGCAGCTCATACTCTTTATAGGTGAGGTCGACACGTTCGCCGCCGGACAGGACGGTGTGGGCACGGGTGTCCAGCGACACCTCGCCGCTGCGGAGGATGGAGCTGTCCCCCTCCGGCTGGCAGCGGCGCAGCACCGCCTTGACCCGGGAGACCAGCTCGATGACGCTGAAGGGCTTGGTCAGATAGTCATCCGCGCCGCCGTCCAGCGCCCGGACGCGGTCATACTCCGCGCCCTTGGCGGTGGCCATAATGACCGGAATGCGGCGCAGGGATGTGGAGGCGCGCATACGGCCCAGCAGCTCCGTGCCGTCGATTCCGGGGAGCATCACGTCCAGCACCACCAGATCGGGCTTTTCTCTTTGCAGGGCCTGCCAGAAGGCGGCACCGTCGGTAAAGCCCTCGGCCTCCAGCCCGGCGGAGCGCAGGGCATACAGCTCGATATCGCGGATGCTGGCGTCATCCTCTACACACCAGATCATGTGGGGTCCCTCCTTTTGGCTCAAGTGGCCTCGGTCTTGTGCACGCCGGTGACGGAAAACATCACCCACTCGGCGATGTTGGTGGCGTGGTCGCCGATACGTTCATAATACTTGGCGATCATCAGTAAGTCAAGTGTGGCTTCACCGTCATCCACGTCCTTGGCGATACGGTCGATGAGATGGGCCTTGATCCGGTCAAAATAGCCGTCCACCTCATCGTCGGCGGCGATGACCTGCTGGGCCAGGTCCACATCCTGCCGGACATAGGCGTCCACGCTCTCGCTGACCATGCGGATGGTGGCCCGGGCCATATCCCGCAGGGTGTCGCCGGCGCTGAGAGGCCGGCCGGCGCGGCAGAGCAGGATCTCGGCAATATCGTCGGCCTGGTCGCCGATACGCTCCATGTCCGTGATCATCTTCAGGGCAGCGGAGATCTGCCGCAGGTCGCCGGCCACCGGCTGCTGCTGAAGCAGGAGCCGCAGGCAGAGGTTCTCGATGTCGCGCTCCTTGCGGTCGATCTCGTGGTCCAGGGGCGCGACCTTCTCCGCCAGGGCGGTATCGCGGTTGGTGAGGGCCTGAGAGGACAGAGCGATGACCTGCTCGCACAGGGCGCCCATCTCGATAAGCTCGCGGTGGAGCTGGGCCAGCTGTTTATCGAATTGACTACGCATTATCCAAACCTCCCGGTGATGTAATCCTCGGTGCGCTTTTCGCTGGGCGTGGAGAACATGGTCTCCGTGTCGCCGTACTCCACCAGCTCGCCCAGCAGGAAGAAGGCGGTGCGGTCCGAGATACGCAGTGCCTGCTGCATATTGTGGGTGACGATGACGATGGTGTAATGCTGCTTCAGCTCAACCGCCAGCTCCTCGATACGGGAGGTGGAGATGGGGTCCAGAGCCGAGGTGGGCTCATCCATCAGCAGCACGGTGGGCTCCACCGCCAGGGCGCGGGCGATGCACAGACGCTGCTGCTGGCCGCCGGAGAGGCCCAGGGCATTCTTTTTCAGGCGGTCCTTTACCTCGTCCCAGATGGCGGCGCGGCGAAGGGACTGCTCCACCAGCTCGTCCAGCTTGGCTTTGTTGCGGATGCCGTGGGTACGGGGGCCGTAGGCCACGTTGTCGTAGATGCTCATGGGGAAGGGATTTGGCTTTTGGAACACCATGCCCACCTCACGGCGCAGCTGGCTGACGTCCACGCCGGGGGCGTAAATATCCTGTCCCTTGTAGAGCACCTGGCCCTCCACCTTTACGCCGGGGATCAGGTCGTTCATACGGTCCAGCGTTTTAAGAAATGTGGACTTGCCGCAGCCGGAGGGGCCGATAAGGGCGGTAATGCTGTGCTCCGGCACGGATATGGTGACGTGGTGCAGCGCCTGGGTGGGACCGTACCACAGGTTCAGATCGTTTACGGTGATGATATCGCTCATAGGCTCCTCCGTTTCTTGAAGTAACGCCCGGTCAGCATAGCCGCCAGGTTGATGAGCAGAGCCAGCGCCATGAGGATGGCGGCGATGGCGAAGGCCACATCGAACTCGCCCTGCTCCTTGGCGTAGACATACAGGGCCACGGACAGTGTGGCACCGGAGCCCTCCAGCGTGGCGCGCAGGCTGTTGTACAGCGTGTGGGCAAAGCCCGCGGTGTACAGCAGGGCCGCCGTCTCGCCCAGGATACGGCCCACGGCCAGAATGCAGCCGGTGAGCACGCCGTCCACACAGCCGGGCAGCACCACCGTGCGGATGGTGCGCCACTTGCCGGCGCCCAGACCGAAGGCACCCTCCCGGTAGGACTGGGGCACGGTCTTGAGGCTCTCCTGCGTAGTACGCATGATGGTGGGCAGGTTCATGATGACCAGGGTCATGGCGCCGGCGAGAAGGGATTTCTTCATGCCCAGGAACTGGCAGAAGAACATCTGGCCCACCAGGCCGTAGATAATGGAGGGGATGCCGGACAGCGTCTCGGCGGCGTACTCGATAACGGCCACTACCCTCTTGTTGGCGGCATACTCCGTCAGGTACACGGCGGCGCAGACGCCCAGGGGCAGCACCACCAGCAGCGTGGTCAGCACCGTGCAGACGGTGGTGATGATATCCGGCAGGATGCCGATGGAGCCGTCCAGATAGCTGGGCTTGGTGCTCAGCAGCTGCCAGCTCAGGTTGGGCACGCCCTTGACGAGCACATAGACGATGAGAAACACCGCCAGCGCGCAGGTAACGGCGGCGCAGAGGAGCATCAGGCCCCGCATTGTCCCGCCCCAGATACGGCGGCGGGCAGAGAATTGATGTTTGTCCATGGTCACTTCTCCTTACTTCGCTTGAGGAAGAAATTGAGCGCGGCGTTGATGAGCATGATGAACAGGAACAGCACCAGCGCGATGGAGAACAGCGCCTGACGCTGCAGACCTGCCGCCGCGTAGCCCATCTCGCTGGCCACGGCGGTGGTCAGGAACCGCACGCTCTGGAAGAGAGAGGGCATATTGGGCACGTTGCCGGAGACCATCATCACGGCCATGGCCTCGCCGATGGCGCGGCCTACGCCCAGCACCACCGCGGCGGCGATGCCGCTGCGGGCGGCGGGGACAGACACCTTGAACCATGTTTCCGTCTCCGTGGCACCCAGTGCCAGAGAGGCGTCCTCGTACTCACGGGGCACCGCCTCCAGGGCCGTCATGGCCACGTTGATAATGGAGGGCAGGATCATGATCGCCAGCACGATGATGGCCGCCAGCAGGCCGGAGCCGTCGGGAATATGGAAGACCTGACGGATGCCCGGCACCAGCACCAGCATACCCACCAGACCGTAGACCACGGAGGGGACGCCCGCCAGCAGGCTCACCGCGGCGGAGACGGCGGTCTTCAGCTTCGGCGGGGCCATTTTGGCCAGGAACACGGCGGTCATATAGCCCACGGGCACGCCCAGCAGGATCGCGCCCGCAGTACCGTAAATACTGGTAAGGATAAAGGGCAGGATGCCGAACTTCGGGTCGGCGGCGGTGGAGGCCCACTCGGTGCCAAACAGGAACCGGAACAGGCCGATCTTGTGGATGGCCGGCACGCCGGAGAGGACCATGTACACCGTGATGAGCACCACGCAGCCCACCGTCACCAGACCCATCAGCAGAAAGAAGCCATGGATGGCGTTCTCCATAAATCGTTTTGCTTTCATATATGCACCTCAGCAGATACGGGGCAAGGCGGCACCCCGCGCGGGGATGTCGCCTGTGTCCGTGCCTTACTTGTTAACCTGCGACTGCCACAGCGCCGGCCTTGGCGATGATGGAAGCTGCGCCGGAGGAAGTGGCGTAGTCAAAGAACGCCTGGGCCGCGGGAGAGAGGGCCTTGCCGTCCACAGTCACCAGCACGAAGGGACGCTGGACCTTGTAGCTGCCATCCTTGACGGTGGCTTCGCTGGGGGTGACGCCATCCACGTTCAGGGCCTTGACGGTGTCCTTGATGGAGGCCAGAGAGGCGTAGCCGATGGCATCGGGGTTCTGGCTGACGGCGGTGATCACATCACCGGTGGAGGTCAGCTCCTGACGATACTGGCACTTGTCCTTGGTGCCGGTGATGGACTCGAAGCCATCGCGGGTACCGCTGGCAGCCTCGCGGCCGATGAGGACCACCTCGGCGTCATTGCCGCCCACGTCCTTCCAGTTGGTGATCTCGCCGGTGTACAGCTTGGCGATCTGCTCAACGGACAGGTCGCTGACGGGGTTGTCGGGGTGAACGATGATGGCGATGCCGTCATAGGCCAGCACAGTCTCCTTCAGGCCGGCGGACTTCTCCTCATCCTTCAGCGCACGGGAGGACAGGCCGATGTCGCAGGTGCCCTCCTGCACGGCGGTGATGCCGGAGCCGGAGCCGGTGGGGTTATAGGTCACGTCAATGCCTTCCTTTTCGGTGAACGCTTCGCCGAGTGTGCCGATGACCTTTTCCATCGAGGTCGAGCCGTCGGTCGTGACAGGGGAGGCGTCCTTCTTCGCGCAGCCGGCCAGTGTCAGCGCGACGAGGGCAATGACAAGTACAGTCGTCAGAATTTTGTTCATCTTTTTCATTTTGATGATCTCCTTTTTGATTTGTTTGACATCTCGTCTACGGTCATAAGGATATCGCCGCTGTCTAAAATTCGAAAGCACGGTTCGGTAAAACTTTGGTCAAATTTTTGCGTGGAATGTAAAATCAAATGCGTGAAAACTCCCCCTCCGCAGTGAAGTGCGGAGGGGGAGTTGGAAGCGTTCGTTATTCTGCCTGTTTTCTTTCTCTTGCGCGCAGGAACAGCAGCACGCCGAGCAGCAGCGCTGCGCTGACCAGCCAGGTGATGTACACATTCTGCACGAAGCCTGCGACGATGAAGCCGATAAAGCTGACGATCGCGACGGTGAGCGCATAGGGAAGCTGCGTGGAAACATGGTCAAGATGCTCACACTGCGCACCGGCGGAGGCCATGATGGTCGTGTCGGAGATGGGGGAGCAGTGGTCGCCGCACACGGCGCCCGCGCAGCAGGCGGAGATGCCGATGATGAGCAGCTTGCTGTCAGCAGGGAAGACGGCGGTAACGATCGGGATCAGAATGCCGAACGTGCCCCAGCTCGTGCCGGAGGCAAAGGCCAGAATGCAGGCCACGACGAAAATGACGGCGGGCAGCATACTGTACAGCCACGCAGAAGCGGCGTACATCAGATCGTAGACATATACATCCGCGCCAAGGGCGTTGATCATGGCCTTCAGCGAGACGGCCAGCGTCAGGATGATGATCGGCGGGACCATGGCAATAAAGCCCTTGGGCACGCAGGCCATGGCCTCCTTGAAGGTCAGAACCTTCCGCGCGACGAGATAAATGACCG
>OIAT01000287.1_pt1 | contig 12741 bp, 9 predicted proteins | sample 1580801 | NCBI WGS metagenome assembly OIAT01 (sample SAMEA3882536, study PRJEB24775) | human gut metagenome | biome: human-associated habitat; feature: intestine environment; material: feces | place: Netherlands | collected 2009/2010
GATGCCGCAGTGCGCTATACCTGGTGGGTGCTGCCCTTTATCTGGACTTATGCGGTGTTCAACTGTATGATGAGCTTTGTCAACGGTACCGGCGCGGTCAAATATACCACGGTGGTCAACCTGCTGATCCTGTGGGCCGTGCGCATCCCGGCGGCGTATATCCTGCATGCGCTGGGGTACGGCACTTCCTCCATGGCCTGCGTTTCCCTCAGCTATGCCGTGGGCCTGGTGGCCATGCTCGGTTATTTTTTGACCCCGGAATGGGGCAAACTGCGCCGCAAAGCAAAGGAACTGGGGGACGCGGTGACGGCGGAAACAGAACCGACACTGTAAAATATAAAATCAATAAAAGTCTGCGGAGAACTCCCAAAATGACAGAACGAATCATCGGCAACCAAATCCGGCTGATTCCCTATTATCGGAATGATGCGGTGTCCTTGCTGTGGTATCGGGACAGGGACGTCTGGGTTCAAGAAAATAGATACGGAATGGTATGAATATCGGCTTTGAAAAGATTGTGGGGAATGGGCGGAGAAGAAAATAAAGCGGGAAGTAAATAGGTCAACAGGAATCATGATTATTGGTCCGTACGGAAGTGGAAAGACAACACTGATTAAGAAGCTTCTTAGCGAAGCATTAAAGGGGCAGCAGGTTGTCCTGATTGAGAATGAATTTGGTGAAATCGGCATTGACGGCGGATTTTTAAAGGATGCAGGTGTGAACATCACAGAGATGAACTCCGGTTGTATCTGCTGCTCACTGGTTGGTGATTTTGGTGCATCTTTGAAAGAAGTTATCAGCAAATATCACCCGGACAGAATTCTGATCGAGCCATCTGGTGTCGGTAAATTATCTGATGTTATCAAAGCAGTACAGGGTGTTCAGGGAGATGTGGATATCGTTCTGAACAGCTATACAACTGTAGTTGATGCAAAGAAGTGCAAAATGTATATGAGAAACTTTGGTGAGTTCTTTGATAATCAGGTTGAATATGCAGGTGCGATCATCATGAGCCGTACAGATATCATTGATGAAAAGAAAGCACAGCAGGCAATGGAACTTCTTCGTGGAATTAATGCGAAAGCTGCTATCATCACCACTCCGATTGAGAAACTGGACGGAAAGAAAATCCTTGAGGTTATGGAGAAACCGGTATCTCTTGAGGAAGAACTGATGTCTGAGGAAGAGGTATGCCCGGAGTGCGGACATGTACATGAACATGGAGAGCATCATCATCACGATCACGACCATGATCATGAATGTGGCTGTGGACATGATCACGAAGAACATGAACATCATCACCATGACCACGACCATGAATGCGGCTGTGGACATGATCATGAGGAACATGAGCATCATCACCACGATCACGACCATGAATGCGGCTGCGGACATGATCATCATGATCATCACCATCATCACGCAGATGAGGTATTTACAAGCTGGGGACGTGAGACGATCAGGAAATACACAAGAGAAGGTCTTGAGAAGATGCTTGAGGCTCTTTCCGCTTCTGAAGATTACGGTATTATTCTTCGTGCAAAGGGAATGCTTCCTGCAGAAGACGGAACATGGATTTATTTTGACATGGTTCCGGAGGAAACAGAGATCCGTGAAGGTGCACCGGAATACACAGGCCGTCTCTGCGTAATCGGCTCTAAACTGAAAGAAGATAAACTTGCAGAATTATTTGGGCTTGCATAATGATCATGAGGAAGCAGCGATTTATGGCAATCCTCTAAAATACTGCATCTGGATTCAGCTCATCGGAGCATGAAATCCTGTGTCATAGATGCGAGACTGAACGATTTCGGCAGATAATAACAGAATCAGAATAAAGATAAAGGAATAAATTATATGATGGATGATATCAGAGTTCCCATTTATTTGGTTACGGGATTCCTAGAAAGCGGAAAGACTACTTTCCTGGATTTTACACTGCAGCAGGAGTACTTTGCCATTGACGGCAAAACTCTGTTGATCCTTTGCGAAGAAGGCGAAGAAGAATATGATATGGATAAACTGAAACTTACAAACACAGTTGTGGAAGTGATCGAGGATGAAGAAGATCTGACACCACAGCGTCTGGCTGCCATGGATATCATCCATCAGCCGGAGCGTGTTGTGATCGAGTACAACGGAATGTGGCTTGTAAGTAAGTTTGAGCAGATGGAGCTTCCGGAAGGCTGGGGCATTGAGCAGGAGATTACCTGTGTGGATGCAACTACTTATCAGGTTTATATGGCAAACATGAAATCTCTGTTCATGGATATGATCAGAAATACAGATATGGTTGTATTTAACCGCTGTAAAGAGGGAGATCCGCTTCCTGCATACAGACGAGGGATCAAGGTCGCAAATCAGAGTGCAGAGGTTATCTTTGAAAATGAAGAGGGCGAGATGGATGACATTTTCCAGGATGAGATGCCGTTTGATATCAATGCACCGATCATTGAGATTCCACCGGAAGATTATGGTATCTGGTTTGTGGATGCCATGGATAATCCGGATAAATATGTAGACAAAATTGTCCGCTTTAAAGGACGTGTCATGAAACCACGTGGAATGGGAAGTAAATTCTTTGTTCCGGGACGTGTGGCAATGACCTGCTGCGCAGATGATACCACTTTCCTTGGATACGTGTGCAGAAGCGATTATGCACCGCATATCAAAGAGGGCAGCTGGGTAGAAGTAACAGCGAAGGTCGCATTTGAGAACCGTACAGAATATCAGGGTGAGGGCATTGTTCTTTATGCAAGTGATGTGAAAGAATGCGAGCCGCTTAAGGAAGAGATGGTATATTTTAATTAATTATCTTAGCGTGTGTTTGAAAAATGCTTTCCGCAAGATGTGCGTTACAATTTGCAGGATTGGTTTTTGAACACACTTTAGAGGATGTAAAAAAATAAATTTGACATCAGGACAGGTATGGTAATTCCGGAAAATGGTGTTAAATTAAGCAGGAGACACATATATGTATTTAGTAGTTGGCCTGGGAAATCCCGGGAAACAGTATGAAGCAACACGCCACAATATGGGATTTGATACCGTTGACCGTCTGGTAGAGGATTACAATGTCCCTCAGGGTGGTGTGAAATTTAATGCCATGTACGGTAAAACCATGATCGGCGGAGAGAAAGTGATTCTTATGAAGCCGCTTTCTTTTATGAACCTGAGTGGCGGTCCTGTTCGTGAGATGGCGAATTATTTTAAAATTGATCCGGAATCAGAGCTTATTGTTATTTATGATGATATTGATCTGGAACCCGGGCAGCTTCGCATCCGCAAGCAGGGAAGTGCGGGTGGACATAACGGGATCAAAGATATTATTCGCCAGCTTGGCACAGAGAAATTTCTCCGTATCAAAGTAGGAGTTGGTGCAAAGCCGAAGGGATGGGATCTGGCAGATCATGTACTTGGCAGATTTTCCACAGAAGACAGGAAACTTGTGGATGAAGCAATAGCAAAGGCGGCAAAGGCTGTGGATATCATAATCTCACAGGGTACAGATGCAGCCATGAACGAATATAACAGAAAAGTACCTGTACAGAAATAAGCAGACAGGAAACAGATGATTGTTCAGCAAAAGGTATAGAAAGCGGTAACTGGAAACAGAAGCCGCTTTTATTACGTCGAAGGATCATGAGGGGTGAAGATGAAAGCATTTTTAACACCTCTGCAGGGGCTTGCAGAGTTTGAACAGATTAAAGAAAAAAGCAAAACGAATAAGGGAATCCTGCAGGTTTCGGGGTGTATGGAATCGCAGAAATCTCATCTGATGTACGGACTTTCCGGGATTGCGCCTTATCGTCTGATCCTGGCGGAGGACGAACGCCGCGCCAGAGAAATTTATGAAGATTATAGATTTTATGACAGAAAAGTGTATTCTTATCCTGCGAAAGATCTTCTGTTCTTTCAGGCAGATATCCATGGAAATCTGCTGATACGTCAGAGGATGAAGGTCATTAAGGCGTTACTGGAAGAGAAAGAACTGACAGTTGTTACAAGTATTGACGGATGTATGGATTTTCTGGAATCTCTGGAAAAGATAAAAGAACAGCTGATTCATTACGAAAGTGACAGCACCGTAGACATAGAACAGCTGAAGAACCAGCTGGTGGCTTTAGGTTACGAGCGGGTAGGACAGGTGGAAATGCCGGGGCAGTTCTCTGTGCGTGGCGGTATTGTGGATATTTACTGTCTCACTGAGGAAAATCCATGGAGAATCGAGCTTTGGGGAGATGAGATTGATTCTATCCGGAGTTTTGATCCGGAGAGTCAGCGTTCCCTGGAAAATCTGGAAGAACTTACGATCTATCCGGCGGTGGAGCATATAGGGGACAAGGATATGGTTTCCTTCCTGGATTATTTTCCGGAGGAAAGAACCATAATCTTTCTGGATGAACCAAACCGACTGACTGAGAAAGGCGGGGCTGTAGAAGAAGAGTACAGACAGAGCCGTATGCACAGAGAGGAAAAAGGCAGCCGGAATCTGCCGGAAAACTGGCTTTGTTCTTTTGAACAGCTTCAAAAAGAACTGAATAAACGCAACTGTATTTCTGTATGTGCGCTGGAACCGAAACAGGCAGGCTGGAAAGTGCGGGAGAAATTTTACCTGGAGGTAAAATCAATCAGCGCTTATAACAACAGTTTTGAACTTCTGGTAAAAGATCTTCATCAGTATAAGAAACAGGGATACAGGATCGCGTTGCTTTCCGGTTCCCGCACAAGGGCCGAGAGGCTGGCAAAGGATCTTCAGGAAGAGGGACTGGCAGCCTTTTATGGACAAGATTATGACAGGGAGATCTGTCCGGGCGAGATCATGGTGGTTTATGGCCATGCAAAGAAGGGCTTTGAATACCCGTTGATCAAGTTTGCGGTAATGACAGAATCTGACATTTTTGGACAGGAACAGAAAAAAAAGAAGAAAAAAAATTACAGTGGAAGCCGTATTCAGGATTTTGCGGAGCTTTCTATCGGCGATTTTGTTGTCCATGAAAAGCATGGTCTTGGTATTTACCGAGGAATTGAAAAAGTTGAAGTAGACAGGATCGTTAAAGATTATATTAAAATTGAATACAGAGGCGGAAGCAATCTCTATATTCCTGCTACTCAGCTTGACTGTCTGCAGAAATATTCAGGGGCAGATGCTTCAAAGGCTCCGAAGCTGAACAAACTTGGTACTCAGGAGTGGAATAAAACAAAGAGCAAGGTTCGTGGGGCAGTTAAAAATATTGCAAAAGAACTGGTAGAGCTTTATGCAGTGCGTCAGGAAAAGGAAGGATATGTCTGTGGTCCTGATACTGTATGGCAGAGAGAATTTGAAGAAATGTTTCCATATGAAGAGACAGAGGATCAGCTCAGTGCTATTGAGGATGCCAAACGTGATATGGAGAGTACCAGGATTATGGACCGGCTTATCTGCGGGGATGTGGGATACGGCAAAACAGAAGTGGCGCTGCGTGCCGCATTTAAGGAAGTACAGGAGAGCAGACAGGTAGCTTATCTTGCACCTACAACGATCCTTGCGCAGCAGATTTATAATACCTTTGTGCAGAGGATGAAGGAATTTCCGGTACGTGTGGAACTGTTGTGCAGATTCCGGACCCCGGCACAACAGAAGAAGGCAATCGAAGATCTGAAAAAAGGTCAGGTGGATGTGATCATTGGAACGCACAGAATCCTTTCCAAAGACGTACAGTTCAAAAATCTTGGCCTGTTGATCGTTGATGAGGAACAGCGGTTTGGAGTTACGCATAAGGAAAAAATCAAGCAGTTAAAGAAGGATGTGGATGTCCTTACACTGACTGCAACGCCCATTCCCCGTACTCTTCATATGAGCCTGATCGGAATCCGGGATATGAGTGTCCTGGAGGAACCTCCTATGGACAGAATGCCGATCCAGACATATGTTATGGAATATGATGAAGAGACAGTCCGAGAGGCTATCAACAGGGAATTGCGCAGAGGCGGACAGGTTTATTATGTTTATAATCGAGTGACGGATATTGCAGATGTTGCCCTGCGTATTGCGAAGCTGGTGCCGGACGCAAGGGTGGATTTTGCTCATGGCCAGATGAGTGAGAGGGAACTGGAGAATGTGATGTATTCCTTTGTAAACGGGGATATTGATGTGCTGGTTTCCACCACGATCATTGAGACAGGGCTGGATATTTCCAATGTAAATACTATGATTATCCATGATTCAGACAGATATGGGCTTTCTCAGCTTTATCAGCTTCGGGGAAGGATCGGGCGTTCCAACAGAACTGCCTATGCGTTTCTGATGTACAGAAAGAATGTGATGCTGAAGGAGACGGCTGAGAAGCGTCTGGCTGCGATCCGCGAGTATACGGATCTGGGAAGCGGATTTAAGATTGCAATGAGAGATCTGGAACTTCGAGGTGCCGGAAATCTGCTGGGTGCGCAGCAACATGGACATATGAATGCGGTTGGATATGATCTTTATTGTAAGATGCTCAATGAAGCAGTGAAAGAGGCGAAGGGTATTCATACAATGGAGGATTTCGAGACATCGGTTGATCTGAATGTTGATGCGTATATTCCTGATTCCTACATCAGTAATGAATTTCAGAAGCTGGATATTTATAAAAGAATTGCGGGGATTGAGATACAACAGGATTATGATGATATGCTGGAAGAACTTCTGGACCGTTTCGGAGAACCCGGAAAGGCAGTGCTGAATCTTCTGGCGATTGCGAAGTTAAAGGCGATTGCTCATCAGGGGTACGTAACGGAAATAAAGCAGACTGGAAAAACAGTCCGGTTTACCCTTTATGAGAAAGCAAGGCTGAATACAGAAGGCTTTCCGGCTCTTATGCAGAAATACAGAAGAGGTCTGCAGTTTAAGAATGAGCAGGAACCGAAATTTATCCTGGAACCACAGGGGAATCTGATCCTGGCATTGACGGAATTTGCAGAGGAACTTAAGAGCATGGCGGAAAATATGTGAAATATACTACATATTTTTCGATTTGCCTTGCCCTTCGCAGGAAAAAAGTTTATACTCTAATAACAGTACATTCTGGGAAAGTGGTATGGAAGAAAGACCAGATTGATAATATGGAGGAAGAAATGAAAAAAATGGTAAAGAGAACAGCCGTTGTGACACTGGCAGGTGTGATGTCAGTTGGTATGCTTTCCGGCTGTGGGAGTAAAACATTAGATGGAACAAAGACAGTGGCTACTGTTGACGGAACAGATATTCCGCTTGGAGTTGTAAGTCTTTATGCCCGCGAACAACAACAGCAGACAACAACCATGTATTTAAATTATATGGGAAGTGCAGATAATATCTGGGATCAGACAGCAGGTGATGATTCAGATGAGACTTATGGTGATCAGGCAGTGACAAGCAGTCTGGAGTCTGTCGAGAAGATGTATATTCTCAAAGAGAAGGCTGCGGATTATAACATAGAGCTTACAGATGATGATGAAGCAGCGATTGCAGATGCAGCATCACAGTTTATGGCTGCAAACAGTGAAGAGACAATTAAGGAACTTGCGGTAACGGAAGATCAGGTAAAAACACTTCTGGAGCTTCAGACAATTCAGAAGAAGATGTATGATCCGGTTGTAGCAGAAGGAAAGATCACAGTTTCTGATGATGAAGCGAATCAGACAACCTTCACTTATGTAAGTATCTCTACAAGCGGTGATGATATAACTGATGAGGAGAAAAAGACTAAGAAAGAACAGGCTCAGGAGATTCTGGATAAGATGAAAGAGGATCCTACAGCAGACATGAGTGAGATTGCCAAGGGTGTAGATGACAGTTATTCTGCAGTACAGGGTAACTTTACAACCAAAGAGAGCAAAGATGAGGATAAAGATTCCGGCAGCGAGGCATATCCGGATGAGGTTCTGAAGGTTCTGAGAGGACTGAAGGACGGAGAAGTTGCAGACAATATTATTGAGACTGACACAGGATACTATGTAGTAAGACTTGACAAGATCAATGATGAAGATGCCACAGCTTCCAAGCGAGAATCTCTTCAGAATTCCAAAGAAAGTACCTATTTTACAGATACAACTGCTAAATGGCTGGATGAGGCAGATGTAAAGGCGGTTAAGAAAGTCATTAAGACACTTAAGATTACTGACAAACATACCTTCATGGCACCGACTCCTACCCCGGTTCCGGAAACACCGACACCTGAAGTGACAGAAGAGGCAACTCCAACACCGGAAACAGAGGAAGTTACAGAAACACCTGCAGCAGAGGATACAGAGACAACAGAGACTCCGGCGGCAGAGGAAGAAGCAGCAGAAACTACTGAAACACCGGAAGCAACACCGACAGAAGCAGCTAAATAAGAAAATCCGAACTGTCAGTAGCCTGCTGATGGGAATTGATTAATGTAAACTGATTAATGTAAATTAAAACAGCTATGATGAAAACCTGAGTGTTTTCACATAGCTGTTTTTAAGTTTAAATAAATCCGAAATCATTCTCCTAAATATGCAAAAATAACACAGATAAATAGAGATATGATAATACGTTATTTTGTATGTTCTGCTAAATGAGATGGAAATGCTTCAAAGCATTGGCAATTCCGTTATCTTCGATATTGGTTGTCTGGTAAGTGCAGTGAGGCAGGATCAGGGGATCCGAGTCGCCCATTGCGATGCTGTTTCCGGCGAACTGCAGCATAAGAAGATCGTTCGTGCTGTCGCCGAATGCATAGGTGTCTTTGACCGGAACCCCAAGGCGGTCTGCCAGAAACCGGATTCCGGTTGCTTTGCTGAGATTTTTCTGAGTCAGTTCCCAGGCCTTGTCTTCATGTATGAAACACAGAAAATGTTCATCTGCAAATTTGCGGAAAGTTTCCATATCAGAATCAGCAGACGGAAAAGCCAGAAACTTGTCAAATGTAAAATGGTTGTATGTTTCGGGCGGGTAGAGAGCCAGATCTTCTACTATAACTTCTGCTTTCAGCTTCTGAACAGTTTCAGGAACAGCACATGAACTGCTGTCATATAAAATCTTATCCGGGCGTTCAAAAAACGCAGGAATTCTGCATTCCCGCAGTAATTCTGTTGTTTTACGGCAAAGCGGATTTGGAATAGAACTGGAAAACAAAAGCTCTTCATTCATATAAATCTGGCTGCCGCATCCGCATACATAGCCGTCGAATCCCATTTCTTTAATGATTTCCGGAATCATTGTATAGGTACGTCCGGAATTGATGAAAAGGAGATGACCATTATAGCGGGCTTCTTTTAAAGCCTGTTTCGCACTGTCCGGAACTGTCCATGGGTAAGGGGTTAACAGGGTTTTGTCAATGTCAAAAAATAAGAGTTTACGATTATTCTCCATCAGATGTCTCCTCTGTCTCAGTATCTGTATTGTCATAAAATTCGTCATCAGAAGGATTTTCATTTCCTGTATGTACGCGGATTCCGTTCAGTTCAACTTCGCCTTCCATTGGGATCACAAGGCACTTGCGTCCGTCAATTACGCGTGTTTCCACAAGATCGGCACGTTCAGGATCTACGTGGACTACAACATCCGGGGTTTTGATCTCGAATCTTTTTGTATTGGTGATGTTGGAAGCAACCAGGGAGGATTTTTCCCCAGCTGTGATCTCGTATTGTTCATCAAATGACTGTAGTTTTTCATCTTCTACGCCGCATTCTTCAAAGAGGCGTTTTACCTCAGATTTGGTCAGAACTACAGGTTCCGGCTCATCCTTCTGTGATTCGATCAGGTCGTTTAATTTCTCGTGAATGCTTAATACAGTGTCATATCTGCAGTCGTCGCCCAGAGTATCTTCAACCAGTGCGTTAAAGGAATCACGCTGTCCTCCTGCAGAAAGAGGTGCTGTACATCCAAGCAGTTCATCGATAAAAATATCCCGAAGCTCGTTTGCATTTTTACTATAATAAAGGACACCATGGATGTCAGTGCTGCGGTCGTTAAACTGCGGGAAAAGGAAAGCAACATCTGGAAGTTCCACGATCCAGTCGCGGATACGGTCCTGGATGCTGTTGGTTTCGGCATTGTAGCAAAGACCTGCCTTAGAGAGTTTTACAGGACAGATACAGCACATGATGTGCTCATAAATCTCATCAGATGCATCAAACATTTCTGCACCGTCGGAAGACTTTCCGGGGATATCATATACTCCATGGATCAGGATGATGTAGTAGTTTTCGGGATAATCATAGTTTTCAATGATCTTATCGTAGAAACTTTCTACCAGTGCATCATCGGTCAGTTTGCTTTCTCTCAGTTTCATAAGAAAATGTTGAGTTCCGCCCTCAGTTTCCTGCTCGAGAGGAAATTCCATGTTCATCAGATTTTTTCCTATTGTTCCGGAAAGGGATTTGCGGAAAATTTCAAAGTATTTGAACATTTCTTCTTCTGATAAAGAGAGAAATGCTTCTTTCAGTTCGGTTTTTTTATTCTTTTCTCCGTCAACGTAACATCCGCAGATGCGGGTGAGAGAACAGTTCTCGGGAGTGAACTGTTTCTTGATTTCAGAAATTTCTTTTTTGTTCATATAGTTTATACCTCATGTTAGTCTGTTCTTTATTATAGACCAGTTGTGATGCAGGGGCAAGGAAAATTGCCTGAAAATTATGGGAAATACAGGTGAGTTTTGGTAGATGTAGTGCTATAATATAGGAAGATATTGTTGCCTGGCTGTGTTGCTGAGAACGTGGTGGACAGTAATGTTGCTTTGACAGTGATGAAAATAAATACAGGAGGATATGAGACATGAATGAAACAATAAAAAATCTTTTGGAGCGAAGAAGTGTACGTGGTTATAAAGAAGATCTGGTGCCGGAAGAAGTGTTGAATGAAATTCTTGAAGCAGGGGAATACGCACCAAGCGGAATGGGACAACAGGGTACACTTATGGTAGTAACACAGGATCCGGAACTTGTTGCGAAGCTTTCTAAAATGAATGCGGATGTGATGGGGACTGAGAGTGATCCGTTCTATGGGGCACCGACAGTTGTTGTGGTCTTTGCAGACAGTAATATGCCTACATGTGTGGAAAATGGAAGTCTGGTTATGGGAAATCTGATGAATGCTGCTCATGCCCTTGGGGTTGATTCCTGCTGGATTCATCGTGCAAGAGAGGTGTTTGCTTCTGAAGAAGGAAAGGCATTGAAGGCAGAGTGGGGTGTGCCGGAGTCTTATGTTGGAATTGGTCATTGTGTGCTTGGTTATCGCTCCGGGGAATATCCGAAAGCGAAAGCGAGAAAAGACGGATTTGTGATCAGGGTGTGATTGTAGTGTGGCGGCAGAGTGATTCCTGAAACAGGCTGGCAGGAAAGATATGAGAATGTTCGGGAAATCAAGTTGCCGGCACAGTAGCTGTGAGAGAGGGTTGCTGTTGAGTATATTTGATTTTAAGAGAAAGAAGTACAGAACGTTTCTGCAGGATTCTGAGACAGGTGAGGAGATTGCTGAGGAGTATGAGAAAGGCCGGGGAGTCTGGAAAAAGCATGATGTTCAGGATGGGAAGGGTTCGGAGATGAGAGAGGATCTGATAAGGAAGCATTATTGGTTTTCGGGGAGAGTGCAGGGAGTTGGATTTCGCTATCGGGCCTGTTATATTGCCAGTTCTCTGGGGGTTACCGGTTGGGTGAGAAATAACTGGGATGACCGCGTGGAGATGGAGGCGCAGGGGAGCAGGGAGCTGCTTGCGCAGATGGTGGAGATGTTGGGGAGACAGAGGTTTATTGAGATTGAGGGGATTGAGGAGAGGGTGATTCCGGTGGAGGTTGAGAGTGGGTTTTATTCCAGATGAAAGGGACGCAAGCTCAAATCATTCTCTTCGGCTCGGTTTCGGGTCTTAAGAAAAACTAAGCCCGGGAAGATCAGCTAAAAGCATTCGCAGATAACTCAAACTCGCCGCGAAGCGGCTCAGACAGTGAGTGATCTGCGAATAACGCTGATCTTCCCGGGCTAAGATTTTCTAAAGACCCTGCAAATGTCGCCGAAGAGAATTGTTTGGGGCTGCTGGCTGTTGGCTGTGACTGGTGGCTGAAAGAGAAGAGAGATGGTGGTCTGTTAGTTTTGTGGAATAGAAAAGTTTCCTATATATAGTATGAAGGAGACGGGGTGTTGTGTATATATGGTATGTGGGTGCTGCAATATAGGAAGGATAGATGGGGAGGATGGTTGGAATTCCGGTGTCAGATAGACTGGATGGCTGTTGGGAATTTAGTGGAGATTAGGGTGAAAATATAAAAAGTTTGTCAAATTATAAAATTAACTGTTGACAGGGACTGCTTTCGGTGTTATATTAGTTGAGCTGTCGGAAATAATTGTTTCTTGAAAAGAGACAATTTAAGATAATTTCTGAAAGAAAAAAGAAATTTAAAAAAGTGCTTGACAACTTAAAATGAATATGTTAAAGTAATCAAGTCGCTTGAACAGAGCCGACAATCACAGATCAGAAGAACAGTTCCGAAATCCGGAAGAGTTCGAAAAACTTTGAAAAAAACTTGAAAAAAGTTCTTGACAAAGAAAAAGAGATGTGATAAAGTAAACAAGCTGTCGCAAGACAGACAACCTTGATAACTAAACAGTGAAACACATACGATTCTCGAAAATTCTTTACATTTTTAAGAACGGTTTGAAAAACCAAAAACAGTAAAACGAGAGATAGCTAGTTGTTATCTTGAGTGAATCAAACATTTTATCAGAGAGTTTGATCCTGGCTCAGGATGAACGCTGGCGGCGTGCTTAACACATGCAAG
>OIAT01000290.1_pt1 | contig 12538 bp, 10 predicted proteins | sample 1580801 | NCBI WGS metagenome assembly OIAT01 (sample SAMEA3882536, study PRJEB24775) | human gut metagenome | biome: human-associated habitat; feature: intestine environment; material: feces | place: Netherlands | collected 2009/2010
CGCTCCTGTATGGTACGGATAGCAAAGAGCATGTTGAGCGCCTTCTGGCTTCCCTCGCTGTTGCCGAGTCCTGCTACACGGTCGTGTCTGGTATTGAACATGAGGTTCTTGAACTGGTGGCTCTCGTCCACAAACAAGTGGTCGATGCCCATCTTGCGGAAGTCCACCACATCATCGGTACGTTGCTCGATGCTGTAGGCTATCTTCTGCAACTTCACCTCCAGATTCTGCTTTCGCTTTTCCAAGCCTTTGAGCATTCCCCTCGACACGTCTTTGCCCTGCGTGCGTATCACTTCCAAGTTTTCCTCCACGGTATCAAGCTCAGCCTGCAATATCTGCCGCTGGAGTTCTGGCGATTGCGGTATCTTCCCGAACTGGTCATGCGACATGATTACACAGTCATAGTCGTTGTTCTTGATGTTGTTGAAGAAACGCACACGGTTGTTGGTGGAAAAGTCCTTCTCCGAGGCATAGAGTATCCTCGCATGGGGATAAGCTGTCTGATAGGTGGCAGCTATCTCCGCGACATTGGCTTTCAGCCCGATAATCATCGGCTTGTGAGCCATACCGAGGCGTTTCATCTCATGCGCAGCCATGCACATGATAAGGGTTTTGCCTGTACCTACGGCGTGGTCACATATCCCGCCGCCGTTCTGCAAAAGCATCCAAACACAGTCCTTCTGACTTGGGTACACACTCTTGACACCATACTTTCCGCCAAGGGCTTTCAAGTCCAAGCCGGGGAAGGTCTGGTGAGAACCGTCATACTTCGGACGCACGAAGCAGTTAAACTTCCGGTTGTACATTGTGGTCAAGCGTTCCTTAAAAGAGTCAGACTGCTCCTCCAGCCATTCAGTGAACCCGTTGCGGATTTCGTCAATCTTGGCATTGGCAAGCTGTATGCCCTCGCTGTCACGCACCTTGATGTCGTTGCCGTGTTCATCCTCACCGATGCTCTTCATCATGTCGGGACAAGTGTTGTGCAGGGCATGTTTCAGAAGACTCATGCCGTCATAGTGGCGGTAATATCCCTTCACCATATACTCATCCGTGATGGCCATGGTCTTCATACTGCATTTTGCCGAATATTCGTCCATGCTGTCGGAATAGACGATGCTGACCTGTGTATTGAAGAGGTGGCTCATGTAAGCGGAATACACACCTGTAGGTATCCAACGCTCACCGAAGTTGAAGTCCAGGTCCTCAAAGGCTATCGGTTCGGGAATGCTTGCCTTCAAGGCTTCCAACGACTCCCTCACAATTGCATGGTCTGGATTTTCCTTCAGCCATTCTTCTATACGCTCCGCTTTCTCTATGACATTGCCAGCAATGAAGCGGTCGGCTATCTCGTAGCCGTCTATGAGCGGATTGTAATAGATGCGCCCTTTAAGCGCTTCCGTCAGTTTCTGTTCCGGCATATCCGATAATTCTGTCATATACGGCAAGTCGATACGGCCGAACTTGTTGAGCGAGGCGGTGAGCGCTTCCTCTGGAGAATCAACATGACTGCCCCCGTCAAGCGAAAAAGAGACCGGGTGGTCGAAGATGTCTGATTTTGTGAACTGTCCGTTTTCTACCCGTTCCAACGACAGCATGTCGCGCCCTGAGGCATCCATAAGGATGAACTTCACGTTCTGCTTGGCATTGAGGTTGCCGAAGCGAATGAAGAAAGCGTCATAATAGACATTCAGACTCTCACGCATCTGCTTGTTTTCAGTCTGTTCTTCCGCTTCATAGGTGTAAAGTTTCTGATAAGCATCACGGAGGGCGATATACAAGACAGCCTTTTCTTTCTGCTCCATATTCAGATCCACCGGCATGAAGGTAGCACCATACTTGGTAAGGTCTTTCAATACACCGATATTTCTGGCAGAGTCGAGCACCATAGAACCCTCACGATGAAAACTTTCCAGTTTCTCATCAAACGGACGGGGCTTCATAGCATCCTCTTTCTTCTTTGCCAGCTCTTCCCGCTTTCTTTCTTGCTCTTTTTGTTGTTCCCGCTCATGATTTGTTTCTTTCAATGTGCTCTGAGTCTTGGAATCTTCTTTTGCCTCATTCCCTTTCGACTGTCCATGCCCGATTTGAACTTTGAGAACTTCTATAGGTTCCATCGGCGGCTTGAACTTCGGATCAAGCGTATCTTCAACGCCCAAAGCCTTGAGTTGTTCCTGACGGTGCAGTTCCGCCTTTTGGCGCAGCAGCACCCTGTCTTCGGGAGCCATGGTCATCATCATCTCGTAAAAGCCGTTGATTGGCGGATTCTCTTCCCAAGAGATGCTTGCGTATGGCTCATCACCTGGCAGGATTGGTTTTGTATCCTGTGCTGTTTCCTGCTCTTTTGCATCTGTCAACGAAGGCTTTTCTTCTTTTTCCACAGGCTTTGTCACAACTTCAAAAGTCGGATTGACGCTTTTTACCAACGGACTTGCTTTCTTTCTTGACACTTTCTTGGCGACAGCACCCACTGTTACCTCTGCTTTCTTCTTTGTAGCATGGACAGTCAGACGGTTTTCTTCTTCCATTCCCCAAAGGTCAAACAGAGTCATTTGGACTGGTGGCTGCTGATGATTGGACTTTTGGGATAGCTCAGCATCATCAGTAGGCTTTTCCTGCTTTTGCAAGGATACTACCGTATCGTTCTGCTTTTCCTCAATGGAAGGCTTTATCTTCTCTGTTTTTTCTATCTTTTCTGTTTCTTCAACCTCCTTAACTTCCTCAGCCTTTGTTTCCTCTATCCCCAAGTATCGGTTCAAATTGAAGTTCTTCTTAAAGTCTTCATGGAGCATCCTTCGCAAATCCTCTGCAATGCCTTCCACACCATCCTCATGCGTGTATATCATTGCAGGTTTGCCGAACGGGTCAGTATCCAACTTTGCTGTTGTATGGATAATGCGTTCCGGATGCTCCAGAAAGTAGTTGTTTGTCGGAATGCGGTTCTCGTCATTATAGACGGTATCAAGCAGGTTGTCGTCTCCTCGCAGCGACTCCTTTTGGCTGTTTTTCTGCAGGATGATGAGGTCACTGCCCACTTCCGTATTGGCATTTTCCGTGAACAGGTTGTTGGGAAGACGAATCGCTGACACGAGATCAGCATGATAGAGCATCATAAAACGCGCGGCACTGTTGTTTTTGGCATTCAATACGCCTTGTGAGGTGATGAAGGCAACCAACCCACCATCCCTTACCGTATCAAGAGCCTTGACAAAGAAGTAGTTGTGTATGCGTCTGGTGACAAGTGCCCTCATGCCTTTCATGGCTGTATAGGACGGATCAAACACGGCAACATCGCCAAATGGAATATTTGAGATGGCGAGGTCGAAGTAGTCATTGAAAGGCTTTTCTATCTTCTCGAATCCCTCTATGCGCACTTTCTGCTCCGGGTGCAGATGGCGGAGTATCTTTCCCGTAAGCAGGTCTTTTTCAAATGCCATAATGTCTGCCTTGGAATTGTTATCCAAGACGGAATCGACAAAGGCTCCGATACCTGCCGAGGGTTCAAGCACCTTTTCGGGGATAATCTGATGCTCTTTCAACACATCCGCCAGAGCCTCCGTAACGGCTGACGGCGTGTAGAATGCCGTGAGGACGGACTGTTTCAGACTGTCCATCAACTGTTTGTACTCGCTTTCGTTCTTGCTGTTTTCACAGATAAGTCTATGCAGCTCCACTGTTGGAGCAAACAACGCAAGGTCTGACTTTGCCCAATGAACGGCATCCGCCAGTTCCCTGGCAGGGTTCAGGATGCACTTCAATCCACCGAATCCGCAATAACGCTCCAGAAGGAGACGCTCACGGGCGGTCGGCGTGCGCTGTTCCCTGTCAAGGATGAATGCCGTCTCTATCGCCTTGATGTTGTCGTTCAGACGTTGTTTTCTATTGTACGCCATTTGACTCAATGAAAAGGGCTACGGCTCCCGTCAACTCTGTGTAGAGCTGGTCGTAGTCCGGTGACTGGGCAAAATCGTCATCGGTGAGGTCGTAAATGGAATACACGTTGTCAACCAAAGGCAGGAGGTTCTTGACAAACGCTTCCTGATCTTCTACTGCTACCTCCAGGGGAAACTCACTGCCAACAACATCGTACAGGATGCTGTACTTGGAAAAGCGGAGACCTTTCAGCAATGCTGCCATGGCAAGTTCTTGTGCCGCATCGGCAAAGAGGGCATCACGCCGTGCCTGCTCATATACTTCTGCGGCATGGTCTGCACGTTCGCGGATAAAGTCCGCATCGCTGGCTTGTGGAAAACGGTTCTCTCTGAGGTGGTTCAAGAGGTACAGTCCGTAATAGGACAGTTCTGTCTGTGCCTGTTTCTTTCTGTTCATTTGTCTGTTGAATGGATTAAGTGGTGAATAATAAACCGTGGATGGCGGTTGGTGTGAAAGCAAGAAAAAGGCACTCGGTATCCCTCCGAGTGCCGCCACTTAATCCACAGTAAATAAAAGCATCCTGAATAAAGACACCATTTATGAACCATGTTTCGGTGGCAAAGGTACAAACTATTTCTTGTATCTCTTCACATTTCCTCGCTTTTCTGCTGTTTTGCGCTCTTCAAAGACGAATTTCGTGTTGAAATTCTCGTCAAAGGCAATGGCTGCGGAGAAAGGTTTGCCTTGCTTGCTGGTGAAACCATTGAGCGTTCTGGTCTTGCCCTTGGTGAGCAAGTCGGTGATGTCGGCATCAGTGAGCAACTTTCCTGCTACCTGCTTGAACACTGGCATACCGCACTCCTTGTTGCTGCATCTTACTACCTTTCCGAAGAACTGCATGGTACCTTGCTTGCATTTAGGACACTGGCAGCCGGAATCCTTGTGGCTGAAAAGTCTGTCACAACCTAACAATTCCGCAGTGATTTCACGGGTATAGCCTTCGATACTATGGGTGAACCCGTCAGCACTTGCTTCACCTCGTTCAATCTTGGCAAGTTCCGCCTCCCATTTGCCCGTCATCTCCACATTGGCAATCGCCATGTTCTTCACCACGGAATGCAGGGCGAGTCCTTTTTCCGTCGGCACAAGTTTCTTCTGCTGGCGCACCATATACTCTCGTTTGAGCAAGGTCTCGATGATGGCGGCACGTGTGGCAGGTGTGCCAATACCGCTGTCCTTCATTGCCTGGCGCATCGTATCATCTTCTATCTCTTTGCCTGCGGTCTCCATTGCTGCAAGCAATGTGGATTCCGTATGCAATGGCTTTGGTTTGGTCTTGCCCTCCGTGATGGTGCAGCCAGAAAGAGTGATATGCTGTCCTTCTTGCCAGTTGGGAATGAATTGCTCCTTGACCTCATTGTCTGTTGCGTCTGCATCCTTGTCCTGCCTTTTGTTCTTTTCCTTGAGCGACAACGCTCGCCAGCCAGTCTGTCGGATGATGGAGCCACTGATGCCAAATTCGACTTCATGATCCACTTGCGCCGATACGGATGTGATGTCCTTGATGCAGTCTGCCGAGAACGCTTCAATCATCCGGCACAATATCATGTCATAAACGATCTTCTCGTCCTTGAAAAGACCAATGGCTGCATTTTCTGTGATGAGCAGGGCATGGTGATCGGTCACCTTGGCGGCATTCATGCTGTTCTTGCTGTAGTCCTCACTGCCAGGCAAGAGTTTCACTTTCTCTCCATATTCCGAATGATTCTCCAGATTCTTGAAGAGTTTGGGAAGGGTGGCAAATACATCATCCGAGATATAGCGGCTTGATGTTCTTGGATAGGTGATGAACTTTGCCTCGTAGAGTTTCTGGGCGATGGAGAGTGTATGCTCTGCCGTGAAGCCATGCTGGGAGTTGGCTTCTTTCTGCAAGGTGGTAAGGTCGTAAAGGAGCGGTGCCTTCTCCACCTTTCGCTTGGTTACTACCTTTGTGATGATGGCAGAACCTGTTTCTTTCACCTTATTATATATGTCGGTTGCGGTAGCTTTGTCTGTCCAGCGGTTGACTGATGTGAACTTCAGTATATTGCCACTGTCTGTATCAACCACACCGAAGTGTACCTGCCAGAACGGTTTCGACTCGAAACGCTTGTGTTCCCAATAGCGTTCGCACACCATGCCAAGGGTCGGAGTCTGCACACGACCTACGGAATAGGTGCCACGTCCTGCGGCTATAGTAAGGGCCTGCGTGCCGTTGATGCCGACGAGCCAGTCTGCCTCACTTCGTGCCTTGGCTGCATGATAGAGATTGTCATACCCCTTGCCATCCCTGAGGTTCAGAAGTCCCTCACGGATGGCGGTGTCCGTAAGCGAACTGATCCAGAGACGGTCGAAAGGTTTCCTGCAACCGAGATACGCATAGAGGTATCGGAAAATCAACTCTCCCTCACGTCCGGCATCGGTTGCTACGATAATGCGCTCACTGCTGTCAAACAGCTTACCGATTATCTTGATCTGGGCAAGCACACCTGCATCTGGTTTGTAGCCGTTCTCTGTCTTGACTTGTCGGGGAACAAGAACGAACGGGTCGGGAATCACAGGCAGATTCTCTGCATGGAATCCCTTCATGCCGTAGGTTTCCGGCATGGCTGGCTGCACTAAATGTCCGAATGCCCATGTCACATAATAGCCATTGCCCTGCATATAGCCTTCCTCACGCTTGTCAGCTCCTACAATGTGGGCGATTTCCTTGGCTACACTTGGTTTCTCTGCGATGATTGTCTTCATTGTCTGTTGTTTTTGTGACATCCGCAACCGTGGGATAGACGGTCGCAGATGTCGGTTGTTATGATGGATGATTAACTCTGTGGATCAAGTGGCGGCAACTACATCTTCACGCTTCTTGCCTTTCTCTTTGGCTTCTGTTCCTCGGCGCTCTGTTCCTTCTGCTGCTTTTCGTTCTTTGGCGCAGACTGTCCCGGACTCAGCGGCTCCTTGGTGTGCTTGGTTGCCTCATGGGTCTTGCCCTGCTCGTTGACGGCGACTTGTACCTTGTTCTCGTTGGTAGGAATCTGTTCCTTTGCCTGTTTGAGGTCTGGATTGTTGCGGTAGGAACGTGGCTGCATTTTGTCGAAGTCGAACTTCACGTAGGCGGTATAGGTACCGCTGCCGTTCTTGTTCGGCACTTCCTTGATCTCGATGGTCTTGCCTGCCACATAGTCGTCCTTCTGCTGCTCGGTCAGTTCCTTCTTGAAATAGGTGTTGAGTCGGCGGATGGTTCCATCCTCATTGAGCCAGTGGTTGGGATCTTGCTGCTTCTTCTGACCACCCACATCACCTTCTGCCTTCTGCTCCTGCTTGTCAGCGGTCTGCTTCTTGTCTCCATTCTGTTTCTGACCTTGCGCCTGTCTTGTGCTGCCAGGCACGAACTCCACGCCACGCTGTTCCACATTCACCTGCAGCAGCGGTGTAAACTTGCGCCCGTTGGCAAGCTCAATCTCCTTACGAAGCGGAATACCTGAGTAGAGCACTCTCTTGTCGTCCTTGGTAATAGGTGTCTTGCCGATGGTATCGGGTATGCGCACCTTGTTGGTAGGGATGTCCACAATCTCATTGGTGAGACGGTCGATACTGATGAAATGAGGACGCAGTTCACCTGTGTTCTTGTCGGGGAAATCCACTACCTTTCCGAGGTTACCGTTCTGCAACAGGTTCTTCTTGTCCTCTGGAGTGAAGGTATAGCCTTTGTAAGCGACATCGAGTTTTGGCTCGTTGCGCACGAAATGCGGCACAAGTTGCAACTGGTCGTTATCGTCCTTGCGGAATGACAGACGGGCTTGTATCTCTATCTGTTCACCACCGAAGGTCGGCTTCACAATCACAAGCCCTGTCTTGCCGTAGTTGAGCAGGGCTTTCATATCCTTCTCATTCATACTGTTGAAGTCTATGCCATATTTGGCACCAAGTTCCTGCAGGTTCACATCGTTACCACTGATGAGGTTCTGCTTTGCATCCGAGGCGGTCTGCGACTTCTGCCCGGTTGCGGTCTGTTCTGGTTTCTGTTCCATGTCGTTCTCTTTTTCGTTGGTTTGTTCAGATGATACATTCTCTTTTTCTGTGTTAGCTTGCGTCTTGGACGCATCGTCCGATGATGCGGTTTCTTTCGCCTGACCTTCCGATTGCTTTGCCTCTTTCTCATAATTGGAGGTGTCAACCTTGTGGGCGGAAAGAATCTCCTTGTTAGCCTCCGGATCTTTCAGTAACTCCTTCATCACGCCAAGCAGGTTTTCCACCTGGTCTGCCGCTATGCGGTAGAATCCGAATCGGCTTGGCTCCTTGCACTGGCGGTAGAAGTTTCGAAAAAAACTGTCCATCAAGTCACTGTTGCGGTCAAAACGCAGGAAGTCGGACGTGTTCTCCGCCTTGGCGGGTGCTCGCTTCGGGGTGCCGTCTCTGCTGAGTCCGGCGACGACGCTGATCTCGCCCGTCTTCTCGTCACGGACTACCAGCACGTCCTGTTCATCACTCTTTTTCTTTTGTACCATAATTGTAAATTTTTAATGGTGAATACTGTTGTTATTTGAATTTCTGATGAATGCGAGTCAAGTAATGCTCCACATTCTCTTTCTTGAATTCTTTGACATTATTCTCTACAAACTGCATCACATCCTCTTCCGTGTAGTATGTTTTCTGCCCCAAACGCTTGTAGGGAAGCACTCCCAGACTGCGATAGCGTTGAAGGGAACGAGGGGATATTTGAAATAAGAGGCAGAGGTCTTGGTTGTCGAGCAATTTTTCTTTGATGGCAGGACTTCCTTTTTGCTCCGTCTCTCGTTCGTGTCTCAACATCAGCATGTCGTAGATGCCGTCTATCTTTTTGTGTAGGTCATGGAGATATAACTCCAGTTTTCTCAATGTTCCATCTTCCATGCTCATGTCTCCTTTGCTATTGTTCGTTCCTCAACCATTCTTTCAATGGCTTCAACTTGGTATCGGCATTGATTACCGATTTTAATAAAATCAATGCGGTTCTCTGAGCGCATTCGCTGCAAGGTGCGCTTGCTCACACCAAGCATCTTAGCTGCATCGTCATTGGTCAACATCGGCTTCAATCCCTTACCCGTCAAGTTCTCTTGAAATGCCATTTTTGCCAATCGCGCGTACTGGACTATTTCTGTCAACTGTTCTGTCAGCTTTTTGAAGGCTGCACTTTCCATTGTTATTACTTCCATTCTAATTCCGTTTGAAATGTTATATAATTCGTTGTTTTGATTTCTCGGCGGCAAAATTAACCATTTGCGAAATACCCGTTTAACAACTCATTAATGACCCACGTATAATTTTCTTGATTTTTCTTGCCAAGCGGTCGGCAAACCCCAGAAAAGCACTGCCACAGTTATTCATTTTCATTGTTTTTCTACATACACACATTAACTTTGCACCCGAATTTGTTGAACCAATAAAACAGAGAATATGGAAGTAGTAACAATGGAAAAGAAGGCATTCGACTTGATGATGTCAAGATATGATGCCTTGGTAAAGAAAGTTGAGTTGCTGAAGCATAAGGCTAACGGCAAGCGTCTGAACAAATGGCTTACAGGTCATGAGGTCTGCCAGCAACTTCGCATCAGCCAGCGCACCTTACAAAAACTTCGTGACCGCCGTTTCTTGGGGCATACCCAGATAGGTCGCCAATTCTATTACTGCCCCGAAGAGGTCAAAGCCATCGTTCCGCTTATCGCCAGAATCAAATCGGTATAGCATAAAGCCAAACTCGCCCAAGGCAAAGCCGAAAACTTCACCCTGGGCGAGCCAACACATTTTATATTCACCACTTAATCCAAATTGTAAACAATGAACATGAACCAACTTCTTACGCATGAGAGCAAGTCGATAGACACCGCCATGCAATCCTTGAAGAAAGCCAACAACTGGCTATCTTCATTCATCGAGTCCTACAACCCACCTTTGGACGGGGAGCGATACCTCACCGACAAGGAACTCTCCGAGCATTTGAAGCTTAGTCGCCGCACCTTGCAGGAATATCGCAAGCAAGGCATCTTGCCCTACATTATATTATGTGGCAAAACCCTCTATCCGGAATCCGAGATACAAGCACTTCTCACTGGTAATTACCGCAAGCCGATAATCGACGGCACTGTTTCACAAGGGGAGGGTACTGCTTCATATTAGCGAAACAAAAATAGCGTACAGGGTACAACGATAAAAATCGTTCCTTCTGTACGCTATTATATTATAAAGGTGTAGGAATCTTATTAAAAGATGAAAGATTCTAACTTGCACCTTTTGGTGTCGTTCCGTTCATCACAATAATCATCGGATACTCGTGTTTTACTTGCTCTGCTTGGCAATCCTTGCGGTTCACAACCTTACTGATAAACCATTGTCTGAACAACAAGGCTTTGTATGTATCCATTTGAAGTGCTATGGCGATAATCACTTCCATATCATAGACATGCGCAGAATATCCATTTTCAAGTTTGATGTATTGAGAATGCTGGAAATCTTTCAGCACACTTTGTTTCCAAATGCGCTTGATGGTATTCTTCACTGCTGTCCCCGTTACATTCAACAGTTCGGCAATCTCCCAAACTGTCATCCACACCTCACCATGATGTGGGGCGTAGATGACCATATCTTCTTGTATTGTTATCACTTGTCGTTTCATACTCTGCCATTTATAGTGTTAGTATTATCGTTGCAAACATTTCCAAACGTGAATTCCTCAATGTTATTAATCTGCTGAGACAACTTTTCCACGTCTTTGCTCAATTTCTCCTTGGTAATCTTGGCATACACCTGGGTTGTCTTTATGTCCTTGTGACCAAGCATTGAACTCACGGTTTCTATTGGGACTCCGTTGGAGAGGCAAACCGAGGTTGCGAACGAATGACGGCTCATGTGCCAGGACAGCGGCTTGGTGATGCCGCATTTCTTGCCCAGTCTTTTGAGCGAATCCATACAACTTTGGTAGTTGGGTACTGGAAACACCCTGCCGTCTTCACACAATCCACGGTATTTTTCCATAATTTGTTTGGGATAATCAAGCAACTTGATGTTGGCTTCCGTTCCAGTCTTCTGTCGATGGATAACGATCCATTCACCTTCATCGAAAAATTCCTTGATGTTCTCTTCCTTCAAGTTGTACAGATCAATGAAAGCGAGACCTGTAAAACAGCAGAACAGGAACAAGTCACGCACCATGCTCATCTTCTTTCTTGTGATAGGTGTCTCCATCAACAGATGAATCTCTTCTTTGCTCAGAAACTCTCTTGTGGTCTCTTCTTCCTTGTACTCATATCGTCTGAATGGGTCTTTTACGAGCCATTCATTATCTATGGCACGGAATACCATTGCACGGAGATTGCGGACAAACACCATCGCAGAGTTTATCTTCAAGTGCTTGTCGGTTCTGAGAAAAGTCTCGTAGTCCGTGATAAAAGGCAGCGATAACTCTTTCAGAGCAATATCCTTCACATGGTAATGCGTCTGCAAGAACTCGCCCACATAGGCACACCCGATTCTATACTTCGTGTATGTACTCAAAGATTTCATGCCAGCCTTATATTGCTTTTCCATTTCATCACGGCTTTGAGAATAGACTTTCATCAGTGTATGGCAACGATACTCCAAGCCAAGAAAGGCGTTCTTCACCTTGTCGGCAGTGACGAAGTTGTCCCTGTCCATAATCTCCTGATAATGCTTACTGATACTCACACGCATCTTGTCCAATTTGCGGTTCACTTCCAAAGCCTGCATACTCTTACCTATCATGCGTCCGCCCTTGGTATCCCACAAATCTGGATTGGCAGTTGTCTTGCAACTAAACTGCGACTGTGTTCCGTCCACTGTGATACGTCCCATAACTGGAACAGTACCATCTTTCTTTACTACCTGTCTTTTGAGGTAGAAGATAATTGAAAATGTACTCTTCATAACGTCATTCTTTTTTGCGTTCAAAATTAATACATGAAGAGTCTTTTCTTGCTACGCATTTCACGGCAGAACACGACAAATTTGGTTCGTAACCAAAAATCTTGCGTTACTCATCAGTAACTCACTATAAATCAGAGTATTAAAATTCAATTCGTAACCTTCCTCATTCTTCCGAACCTCAACATTCCCCATTTGGGGCATAGGTTACGGATAGGTAACGTTCCTCTGTCTCATCTTGTCGTATTCCCGTCTTCGTCTGTCCTCGCCACTTTTAACCAAAATGAGGAAAGTAACTGATAACCAGTAAACTTTCCTCATTCTTCTCTCAAACACTTTTTATATGTACTTTCGGAGTCCTGAAAAACATAATCTCCGTAAGCTGTATGGTAGAATTGGATAAAAGCCAAAAGAAAATTGCCCGAACACTCATAAGCCGGGCCTTGGAGCGTGAATGCTGTACCTTTCTGGCGAAACTCAAACGACTCCTGCAGGATGAAAAAGCGCAGTCCTGCCATGAGAAATATTTGGAAATATATAAGAGCATACAGACATTCGACAAAGATATAAGTCGTCAGTATGACGGTCTGAACGGCTCCCGCTATGCTTTGACGGTATTCAGCCTTTTCTATAACGGAATCCTTACGGAGAAGGATCTCTCGGAATTCGACGACAGAACCCGGGAAGCGTTCTTGGAGCACAGACGGCAGTGGAA
>OIAT01000297.1_pt1 | contig 12246 bp, 9 predicted proteins | sample 1580801 | NCBI WGS metagenome assembly OIAT01 (sample SAMEA3882536, study PRJEB24775) | human gut metagenome | biome: human-associated habitat; feature: intestine environment; material: feces | place: Netherlands | collected 2009/2010
TCCGCGCCCAGGTGCAGCCCACGCACACGGTCCGCCACCGCGGTTTTGGCGGTCAAAAAAATCACCGGGGTCTGCACGCTGCGCAGGTAGTCCAGCAGCTCGTACCCATCGGGGCCGGGCAGCATAATGTCCAGCAGGGCCAGATCATAGGTGTTTGCTTCAATTTTATCGGCGGCCTCGGTGCCGGTGGCAGCTTCGTCACAGGTGTAGCCCGCGCGCTCCAGCGTCAGGCGGATCAGCGCACGGATGGGCGCTTCGTCATCCACAATCAAAATAGGTTTCATGGGCGGATCCTTTGTCGTTTTGGCTTTTTGTGCTTCTTCACTTTCTAATTCTACTGTATACTTGTATCCAAAATCTTGCAAGATGGAAAACGCCCGAAAAAGCAGGAAACTTTTTGACAGTTCATAAATCTTTTTCAATTTACCCTATTGACAACGGTTGGCTATGTGTTACAATATTAGCAGTCGAACAGATAGAGTGCTAATAAAGATAATGCTTCCGCATAACGCCCTTGAACCTGCAAGGATATCAAGCCGCCGGGCACGAAGCAGCACTTGAACTGGTTCGCTGCTAATAGATAGAAAACCATTATCGTTGCCGATAAAGGAGGTTTGCGATATGAATACCAACCAATTTACCCAAAAAACGATGGAAGCCCTGCAGGCTGCCCAGCGTTTGGCAATTGAATATTCCAACCAGGCGTTGGAACAGGAGCACATGCTGGTGGCTCTGACCCAGCAGCAGGACGGCCTGATCACCGCGCTGCCGCTCGGTTTGCGGCGCATTGACGCGCTGCGGACGCTGACCACGGAAGCCCTCGCTGTGCTTATGCCGTTCAAGGCGCAGGAGATTCGCCACCGGCACGGCATCTACTACGGGCAGAACGCCATCTCCAAGAATCTTATTCTGGCAGACCGAAAAGAGCTGCTCAACGGCAACGGCTTTATTCTCGGCGTCTCCGGCTCCGGCAAGTCCTTTGCCGCCAAACGCGAGATCACGGAGATCGCGCTGTCCACGAATGACGACATTATCATCATCGACCCTGAAGCCGAGTATCGCCCGCTGGTCGAAGGCTTGGGCGGCGAGGTCATTGAAATCTCTGCGACTTCGCCCAATCATATCAATGCTCTTGATATGGAGTCCGGCTACAACGGCGGTGACAATCCAGTTGTGCTGAAATCCGAATTCTTATTGTCCCTCTGCGAGCAGCTCGTGGGCGCGGGCAAGCTGTCTGCAAAAGAGAAATCCATCATTGACAGGTGTACTGCCCAGGTCTACCGCGAGTTCATCCGAAACGGCTATCTCGGAGTTGTGCCGACATTACAAGACTTCCACGCTGCGCTCCTGGAGCAGCCGGAACCCGAAGCGCGGGACGTTGCGCTGGCGTTGGAGCTGTTCACAGAGGGCAGCCTCAACACCTTTGCCAAGTACACGAACGTGGATACCAATTCCCGCATTCTCTGCTACGACATCCGTGACCTTGGCAAACAGCTCCTGCCGGTTGGTATGCTGGTCGTACTGGACAGCGTGTTCAACCGCATCATCCGCAACCGCAAGCTCGGCAAGAATACATGGCTCTACATCGACGAAATTTACCTGCTGTTCCAGCATGAGTACAGCGCAAACTTCCTGTTCACCCTCTGGAAACGTGTCCGCAAATACCGGGCCTGCTGCACCGGCATCACACAGAATGTGGACGACCTCCTCCAGTCCCACACCGCCCGGACCATGCTGGCCAACAGCGAGTTCCTCGTCATGCTCAACCAGGCGGCGACGGACCGGACGGAACTGGCCCGGCTGCTGAATATCTCGGACAACCAGCTCTCTTACATCACCAACGTGGACTCCGGCCGCGGCCTCATCAAGTGCGGCAGCGCCATCGTGCCCTTTATGGACAATTTCCCGAAGAACCGGCTGTATCAACTGATGACCACCAAGCCCTCTGACACAGATGGCGCCATCGGGATGGGGCGGGCCGCGTGACGCAGCCCGTTTCCATAGTGAGGTGCTTGGATGGATAAGATCAAGGAGAAACCGCAGGCCACATCCTCCATCCGGGAGAAGATCAAGACCGCGCCGAAAGGACTGGTCCATCGTGGCCTGGAGGATGGCACGGACCGCCTGCGGACGCAGCTCCGTGACGCCGCCCAGCAGGGGCGGCGGGATGACCATGGCGGCGACCAAATCGAGGATACCACTGCGGACAGCATGCGCCGCATGGAGCGCGGTGCGGAAAAGCTCATTAAGGAGAAACGGAAGAACCGTGCCTCCCGCGACGGCAGTTCCGCGGATTCCACCGCTGGGGATCCCGCGCCGGAGATCCGTACACGGGAGCATGAAAGCCGTGTCAACGCCGCAGCGGCAGACCAGCCGGCGGAACCGGTCGGAAAAGCCGGGCAGCGGATCAAGACCAAGGACGCATACCTGCGCGCTCAAACGGAAACGCAGGTTTCCGGCCTGTCACCAGAGCGCACCCAGGGCCAGCAACCCTTCATCCGGGAGCGCGGGCGGCAGGCAGCGCAGAAGTCCGCGCAGGACAGAGTCGAGCGGATGCGTCAGCCAGCAGGCAGCGGGCAAGAGCCTATGCAACCTGTAGGAGATCGCCGGTCTTCCGGCAGAACTGCACATGGGAATGGGGGCAGGCGGGACGGGACTGTATCGCCCATGCGGCCAAAGGTGGAGCCTGCCCAAGATGCCGGCCCCCTGCCAAAAGGGAAACGCAAAACACCTGCCATAAAGGAGGCAGGCCGTGGCAGGGCCGTGCGCCACGCAAAGCCGGTTGCCGGCTCCTCCAGGCGGGTGGTAAAAACAGCGGACCATGCTGGGAGGGCTGCGGCCCAGACGGGGCGTGGGGCCACCCGTGCCGCCCAGAGCGCCAAAGCAGCCCATGTGGCACAGCAAACGGCCCGGTTCCGGCAGGCGGCAAAACAGGCGGGGAGTGCGGCGAAAAAGGCCGCTGCCAAGGCTGGAAACGCCCTGCGGGCCATCTATGCCGCCGCCAAGAGCCTGATCGCCGCTGCGGCTGCGGGAGGATCTGTCGTCCTTGCCCTGTTGGTCCTGATTTGTGTCGTCGGCCTGTTAATCGCCTCCCCCTTTGGTATCCTGTTCGCCAACGAGCCTGCTGACAGTACCTCTGTGGCGCTCAGTACGGCCATCGCCCAGATCAATGAGGAATACGCTGGTAAGCTGGAGGAACTGCAGGCCGGGGACTACGACCAGATTATCATAGACGGCGCCCCGCCGGACTGGCGGGAGGTCGTGGCGGTGTTTGCGGTGAAAACCGCAGGGACCAATGACGGCGTGGATGTGGTCACCCTGGACGCCGGCCGGGTGGAGCGTCTGCGGGAGGTGTTCTGGGATATGGTATCCCTCTCCTCCGAGGCGGAAACCATAGACCACCCGGACAGCGACCCGGACGACGGCGAGGACGACAGCTGGACGGAAACCATCCTGACCATCTCCGTCACGGGAAAGACCGTGGACGAGATGCGGGAACACTACGCCTTTACCGACGAACAGAACGACATGCTGGATGACCTGTTAGAGAACCTCGACCTGCTGGGCGGGGCCATTGGGAATCTGGCCGTGACGGAGGCCGACGCCAAAAAACTGCTTGCCTCGCTGCCGGCGGGCCTGAGCGCCGAGCGCCGGGAGATCATAGAAACCGCCTGCCAACTGGTGGGTAAGGTCAACTACTTCTGGGGCGGCAAGAGCCTGGTCCTCGGCTGGGACTCCCGCTGGGGTACCACCATGCAGGTCACTGCCCCCGGCAGCTCCAGTTCCGGCACCTACCGGCCCTACGGGATGGATTGCTCAGGGTACGTTGATTGGGTATTCTATAATGCCACAGGCGGCGAGTATATCATCGGTCACGGGGGAGGGGCCTCCGCGCAGCACACCTACTGCACCACCATCTCTTGGGACGAGGCGCTGCCCGGCGATCTGGTATTTTACCCAGAGGACTCCCATGTGGGCATCGTAGGCGGCAGGGATGAGAGCGGCAATCTGCTCATCATCCACTGCGCCAGCGGATACAACAATGTGGTGATCACCGGCATCGAGGGCTTTACATCCATTGGCAGGCCGGTATACTTTTCGGACTAAAATCAGGAGGACCGCTGCGGGGATACACCCCGCAGCGGTCCTCCTGCCCCGTAAAGGTGAGAGGGATCTGCCCAGCGTTTCCTGGGCGGATCCCTCTTGCTTTTATGTATGCAGCCACGAGGCCATATCCCGCATCTTCGCCAGCGCCTCCCCAGGCCCCTCGATGCGGATAGCGCCGCCGAAGGTGAATACCCATGAGAAGAACGGCGGCGTGGGCGCCACATCCACGGTGGCCCGGAAGTGGTTGGCGTCCACCACCTCCGTGTCCACATCCTCCCCGAAGTGATCTATGATGTTTCGCATGGTGCGGTTCTCACACAGCAGCGTCACCCGCTGGGGCATGTCGTGATACATGCCAAAGATTTCCCGGATGTAGGACGCTGGGTCAAAGGACGGATCCGCTATGTAAGGGGCATCTGAATCCTGGATGGCCGTCATGCGGTCCACCCGGAACTGGGCCAGTTTGCCGTGCTTTTCCGACCAGCCCACGGCGTAATAGAAATCCCGGCTCCAGATGAGGACATAGGGGCTGAATCCATAGCGGTAGCCCTTGTGTTTCAGGACCTTTTCCTTTTTCGGCGTGTACTCGAAATACTGGAAGGAGATGGCCCGTTGTTTGTGAATCGCCGTCTGGATCGCGTCGATGGCGTAGTACACGGCCTCGTTGTCCGGCTTGGCCGTGCCGTCCATGTAGACGGGGCGGTTCAGGAGCGCGGCGTTGTGTCTGCTGGTAAGATGGCCTAACTTCTCAATGAGGGCGGTGCTTTTCTTCTCTGTGATGAGGTGGGAGGACTCCACAGCGTCCACCAGCAGTTTCAGTTCCGGCAGCTCAAGCAGCCGGGAACCGACGAAGTAGCGGTTTTGCGTGCTTTTGATGCAGATGACGTCCAGGCCGAAGTCCATGAGCAGTTGGATATCGCTGTACACATTTTTCCGGGTGGTCTGGATGCCATGAGTCTCCCAAAAACGGAGAATATCCGCGCCAGTTGCGTAGTGGTGCTCATCTGTCTGCTTCAGGAGAAGTTGTAGCAATAGGAGAATTCGGGAGCGCGGATCGTTTTGCATATTGGTCATCCTCAATTTCGAAGACACTCTTGGTGTAATGAGTTCGATCTCCACAGGTTACATGAGTTGTTTCTTTAATTTTTGGAAACTCTCGTCGCTGATGACGTGCTCAATCCGGCAGGCATCTGCCTCTGCGGTTTTCGGATCCACGCCGGCGGCAATCAGACGCTCGGTAAAGAAACGGTGCTTTTCGTAAATCTGTTCCGCCACTTCCCGGCCAATGTCGGTCAGGTGCAGGAAATAGTCGCTGTCCATCGTCAGAAAACCTCCATCCCGCAGGGTCGCCACCGCATGGCTCACGCTGGGCTTTGACACCTCCATATGCCGGGCGACATCAACAGAGCGCACTGTTCCTTTCTGCATTTGGAGCACTAAAATTGCCTCTAAATAATCTTCACCCGATGTGGTGGCTTGCTGTTTTCTTTTCATATTTCCCTCTTAGGACGTTCATGTCGGTAAGGAAGACATTTGCTGTTTCTGCTGGAGTGCAACCAAATGCGCATACAACCCGCCTTTTTTAGCCAACTCGCTGGGAGTCCCCACTTCAGTCACTTTTCCTTTGTCCAAAACAACTATCTTGTCTGCATTTGCTATGGTCCTCATTCGATGCGCAATAACTATCACTGTCCTACCTTTTAATAACGCTGACAAGGCAGTTTGTACCATTGTTTCACTTTCTGCATCCATAGATGCAGTTGCTTCATCGAGAAGAATAACAGGAGCATTTTTTAGCAAGGCACGGGCAATAGAAATGCGCTGGCGCTCGCCACCGGATAATTTACTTCCGTTTTCCCCGATATTCGTGTCATAGCCTTGCGGTAAACGATCAATAAACTCATCACATTGGGCGGCCTTTGCTGCGGCTCTAACATCTTCGTCAGAAGCTCCGCTACGGCCAAGCCGTATATTTTCCATTACCGATTCGTCAAAAAGGGTGACATTCTGGAATACGATTGCATAGTTTTTTAACAATACTTCTGGTTCAACAGTTTTGACATCTATGCCTCCAAGTGTTATGAGTCCGGAATCGGCGTCCCAAAAACGCGCTGCTAATTTTGAAACTGTTGATTTTCCACTGCCAGATGGCCCGACTAAAGCAGTTATTTCGCCTTGCTTTGCTACAAAAGATACTCCTGTCAGAACTGGTTCCTCGTTATAAGAAAAGTAAACATCCTTGAACTCAATATCGCAGCCAATGTTATTGCAACAGTCTGAGCCGGTTTGTTCCTGTGTATTGTCTATCTGTTTCATCCGGCCAATGCTTACAAGTGCGGCAAAAACCTCCGCTAATAGCATGAAACAGTTGGTGAATGGATCATAGATTCGACCAGCGAAAAGAAGGAACAGTATGAGCATGGGAATAGAAAGCATACCTTCAATCACCAAGTTTCCCCCTATAAGCAAAACAGCAACTAAACCAAAGCGCAGGATGAACTGAGCAGCTGTTGTAGATGCTCCGGGGGCTAACTCATTTCGGAAGGAACAACGAATAACATTCTCTAACTTTTTATCAAGTTCATCCAAGTATACATCCGTTTTTGAGTATGCTTTTAATTCTTTTATAGTATCAATATATTCTTGTACTGCGTCATAGGCGCACCTTTTTGCCTCCAGATTTTCAAGTTCCGCCTTACTCTGTGCCTTACGAGCAAGAACAACAACAATTGAGGCAACTGGTACCGGGACAATAATACAAAGAGCCATCCTCCAGTCTAAAACTGCCAGCCCCACGGACATAATAACAAACATAAGAATTGTGCCTAACAACTGTGGAATCGCATTAGAAAATGTCCTTTCTAATGCTGTACAATCCCCCATAATAGTAGTTGTCAGATCGGCTAAATTTTTCTTTTCAAAGAATGACAGTGGAAGTTTTCTGAGTTTTTCAGCCAGCACAATTCTTCGGTTTGCACTTTCCTTATATGCAGCAGTGTATGTCAAATTGTATTGTACTAATTGGGCAATCGCGATCATGCCAAAAAGCACTAGGGTAATTCCGACAAAGAACGGAATATTCCGACCTACATTAACTTGAGTCCCCGCCGCTTTTTCTAAAAGCATCATTACTACCATCAACAACAAACTTGCTGGAATGATCTGTATCAAATTGGCGCAGGCAGTTGCTATAATTCCTTTCGCTAAATCTTTTGCGCCTTGATCGCTTAATGCAAACGCACGTTTTAGCATAGACAGCACCTCAACTTTCTATATGCCACTGCACCGTTTTGTTATAATTGTCCCACATTTTAGCATACTCGCCCTGATGCTTTATCAAATCAGAATGTGTTCCGCTTTCCGCTATCGCACCGTTTTTCATCACCAATATTTGGTCTGCATCCTGGACAGTCGAAAGCCGATGTGCAACCATAATAACCGTTTTATTCTTTATAAGTCCATCAAAGGCCTTCTGGATTTGATGCTCATTTTCGGGGTCAGCATATGCTGTCGCCTCATCTAAAACTACAATAGGAGCATCTTTTAAAATAGCGCGGGCAATAGAAATGCGCTGTGTTTCGCCCCCGGACAGGTATATACCTTGACTTCCAATAATTGTATCTATTCCGTTTGGAAGCTTTTTCAGTATGTCGTCGCACTGCGCCAGATGAGCTGCCTTTAGAACTTCCTCACGGGTTGCCGATGGTCTTCCGGCTCTTATGTTTTCTAATAGGCTATCCTTAAACAACTTGGGGTCTTGGAACACAAATGCCACCATTTTCATTAAATCACCCTGTGGGATTTCCCTGATGTCAACGCCGCCAATTTTTACTGCGCCATCCTGCACGTCATAGAACCGAGGGATCAGACTGGCCGCTGTGCTTTTACCTGACCCGGAGTGTCCCACAAGGGCCGTTATTGCTCCTGCTTTTGCCATAAAAGTGAGATGTGAAACTGCGGGGTGATCGGTATTATCATATGCAAATGTCACATCTTCAAAAGCGACCTCATATGTATCAGGATATTGGGGGATCGCTGGTTCTGGTTGCTGTTTAGAAGTTAAAATCATATCGATTCTACGCATAGACTCCTCTGCCTGCATTTTATAACTAGTCATATACATAATTTTATTAAGCATCACTGCGCATGCCGGAGAGAAAATCACGTAAAACAGAAAACTTTGAATAAAATCTCTGAGTGTCGGGGTCGTAAATCCAACTAGAAAGCCAATCGGAACCAGCACTAAAAAGGATGAGTTTACGATAGCATTAAATGCAACCATGCCTTTCTTGCAAGACATAGTATAAGCAAGTGCGTACTTTTTATAGGTCTCTATCGCATTATGAAATTTGGCGAACGACTTTACAGTTTGTCCGAACACCTTGACAACGGCGATTCCTCTAATATATTCAACAGCCTCATGGTTCATTGTTTCTTGAGCGTCTTGATAAATTCTCATAAACTCAGCACTATTCTTTCCCATGAGAGAGCTTTGCAGATAAAAGGCCATTCCATATAAGATAATAAGTGGAACTCCAATACGCCAGTCAAAAATGATCATAAAGCAAACACCAGCAATCAGGGTTACTTGGGCGCCTGTTAAATCTGGCAACTGATGTGCAATAAAGGTCTCCGTTTGAAAACTGTTTTCATCAATTATTTTACGCAATTTTCCGCTTGGATTGGCATTAAAATAGCCAATTGGCATATGAGCAAGGTGCCTTAATGCTGCCATCTGCAGGTTTTTTTGAATATGGAACGCAACGATATGAGAAGATAGCAAAGCCAAAAAGTAGAGTACTACTCCCACGAGTTCTAATCCTAATGCAAAAAGGCCCCAATTCAATAATGCTTGGCCATTCAATTGATCGCCTAAAAATACAGCGATAAGTTCTCTTGCCGCAAAATATACACAGATAAAAGGGCCTATAATAAACAACGCACTGATGCCGGAAAGGCAACGGGCAAAAGTCAAGAGGCCCCTGTATCTGCCGGCAAAACTGAGAATCCGCTTAATTCCTTTTGATTGATTGCTCACCAATATCTGGACTCCTTTCAACCGGCAGAGCAAATATATGGTTTAACATAACTTCTCTGTAATCTATTTGCAATATGTCGTTTCTCTTTCTACAAACGGCGTGCTATGTTTTGCATAGCACGCCGTTTGCAGAATGGGAAAATGCTCACTTTAATGTGATATTTTGTACAGCAGTAAAGTTTGCATCAGGCGGAAAATCGTAGTTTGCAATCTTATCACTATATACTGCAAGTTGGTGAGGATACACCAGAGGTGTAGTAAGGCACTGATCCGCCATCGTAGTCAAAATAATTCCATAAATCTCTTGGATTCGTTCCTCGTCAGTAGTAGATTCCAATTCTGTAATCAGATCGGCACCGCCCGGCAAGTATGCAGCGACCTGGGAGATAATTGGGTCCATGGCCATGCTGGGATCGATATTACCGATCGTATTGCCCGGATCATAGAAACCGCCTTGTGTTTTAAATAAGGTAAGGCCGTACTCTCCAGTTGTAATCATTGCATACCAGTCCATCATTTGTGCAGACTGCGGTGTAAGTTCGATTCCGATTTTCCCTAACTGGTCGCAGATATAAACAACCAAGTTATCATCAGAAGCGGAGCCTGCTTGGTACTGGAACGGAGAGGATAGTTTCTCACCGTCCTTTTCACGGATGCCATCGCCATCCGTATCAATGTATCCTGCTTCATCAAGCAATTGGTTTGCCCTGTCTATATCATAAGAGTATACGGTTTGCTCTACATCACAATAGGGTAGGGTCTTCGGGAAGAATGTATCTGCTTTTTCATACAGGCCGCCATAAATGCTCTCAGAAATTGCATCTTTGTCTAAGGCCAATGTAATGGCTTGGCGAACAACTTCATCACCGAACATAGAGCTACTTAAATTGTAACCAATATATCCGGTGCGGAAAGATTTGTCGTCAACCTTGGCGCCAAATCCCTCAGTGTTTTGCATTTCCACAAAACTTTCGTTGGAGACGTTCGTGATTCCTGCGACAAAATCAATCTCCCCGTTTTTCAATGCGAGAATTTTAGCATCATTGTCAGGAATGCTCTTGATAGAAAAACTCTCAACATCAGGTCTTTCACCCCAATAGTAGGGATTGCTCGAAATTCCAGGTCTGCCCGTCATTATCTCCAGCATACATATAGGGACCTGTACCATAGGTTGCAGTTTCAAAAGTATCCTTTTTCGTTAAATCATCATTAAGTTGTTCACTCGATACGATTCCGAATGGATTCGCCAAACACAGCTCCCGCAGCGCATTATAATAAGGTTGCGTCAGATGCATTTCAACAGTATAGTCATCAACGACCACTGCATCTTCAATAATTGTAGACAGGCGGCCATAGGTTCCATTGTATTGCCCCAAATTGATGGGAACGGCCAAAAGCGATTTGGCAACATCTTCCGCAGTCAGATCGCTACCATCAGAAAATTTCACATCATGCCGTAGATTGAATGTGTAGACCGTTCCATCTTCGCTAATTGTCCAATCCTCGGCCAGACCACCAACGTATTCTCCATCTTGATATTCTACAAGCACATCGTAGAAATTGCTAAGATAATATGTGATACCGAAGTTGCTTGCCGATACATCGGGCGTCATAATTGTATAGAAATTTTCAAATCCCCAACTTTCGGCCAAAGTGATGTGGTTGGTTTCCGTTTCCTCCACAACATCATTGCCCGAAGTAACAGGCGTTTCTGAGTTTTCGCCATTGTCGCCTGTACAGGCAACCAACGAAACCATCATGGCCGCAGCCATAAGAATCGTTGCAAGTCTTTTGAATTTCATCGCAAACTATCCTTTCATTTTATTTCTGCTATGATCAATTCCAACAATGATTATGTATCAGTAATTCCACTCGCATATAAAAGCGTCTTGCTGTATTCGCTTGTAAATACTGATATATCTCCAGAAAATTCAACCTGTTCAATCAAGGTGGAATTTCTCATAACCAAAATTACGTCAGCAATAACGACGGCTAACTCCATATCATGTGTAATAAATATAAGGGTAAATGCGAGTTTCCTCTGCAAGTCAACAATTTCTTCAATGATCTTCTTGCGTAAAGGAAGGTCAAAGCCATTTGTTGCCTCATCAAAAATTAGACACTTAGGTTCTGCTGCCAAGGCCCTTGCAATAGCGACTCGTTTTTGCTCGCCCCCAGATAATTCTGCGGGAAGACGCGAGTAGTATTCAACAGGCAAATTACATAAATCCATCAGATCATGACACCTTTTTTTGCGTTCTCCTTTGTCTAAATGAAAAAAACACAAAAGAGGTTCTTCGATTGATCTACCCACGGACATTTTAGGATCTAATGCAGATGAAGAGTCCTGTTGAATAATTTGGACTTCCTTGAAGTAATTTGTATGAACCTTGTGTTTACCGTAAACAGGCATCCCATCGACATAGATATTCCCCGTCGTAGGACGCTGGAGGCCCGCAATCATTCTGGCGAGTGTTGTCTTACCTGACCCTGACTCACCAACGATGGCATACCGTTCACCATCAATGAATTGGATTGAAACTGGGGAAACCGCCATGAATCCCTCTTTGGAAAACGGATTGCGGGCAAAAGTGCAACTTACATCTTTCGCCTCAATCATAGATAATCACCGCCTTTCCAACGTACAAGCACTAAGCAGATATTTTGTATATTCTTCTTTAGGTTCATTGAATATCTGCTCTGTTGTCCCTGCCTCGACCAACTGGCCATCATTCATTATTAAAATTCGATCCGCCATTGACGCCGCTCTTAAATCATGTGTAACAAATAAGATCGCCATGCCGCCACTGCATAACTGCCTAAGTAATTGCATCAATTCAATTCGGTTACAGGCATCTATTGCTGTAGTCGCTTCATCAGCAACCAATATAGTAGGCTGATTGATTAGTGCTGCTGCAATCATAATCCGCTGCAACATCCCACCTGAAAGGGCATCAGGGTAACTCTTCAGTATCCGTTTCAAATCATCAAGGCCCAACTGTTGTAGTGTGTTGCTCACTAATAGTTGTAATTCCTGCCGCGATATTTGGGGGTTATGTAAGTAACATGTTTTTTCTAATTGCCTTCCAATACGCAGCGAT
>OIAT01000304.1_pt1 | contig 11967 bp, 6 predicted proteins | sample 1580801 | NCBI WGS metagenome assembly OIAT01 (sample SAMEA3882536, study PRJEB24775) | human gut metagenome | biome: human-associated habitat; feature: intestine environment; material: feces | place: Netherlands | collected 2009/2010
TTCAGCACGGGGATGATCTCCAGGTCGTGCCCCACGGCGAGGTAGAGGTTCGAAATCGTCTGCGCCTGAATGCCCTGCGTGGCGTCGACCACCAGCAGCGCCCCTTCGCACGAGGCGATGGCACGGGATACCTCATAGGAGAAGTCCACATGGGAAAAGGTTACCCGGCCTTCAATCGGAGGAAGCGGAAGGGCTTCCGGTGCATCACTGATTGAGCTTTCCGTATCCATAATTTCAAAGACACGTTCAGCAGCAGCCAGATTGGTAATGATCTGGGTGTAAAAGTTACTCAGGTTCATAATCGGATTCCAGAACATACCGATATAAGTGCCGAAAGCAACCAGTGTACCGACGGATACCGATTCGATTCCAAGAATTTTAATTCCGACATAGTACATGGCAGCAAAACCAAGTCCCCAGCTTAAGTCAATAATGGAACCCATACCGTCATTTAAACGGACGGCCTTTTTAAAGGAGTCCCGATGGGCATTCAGCAGTTCATCAAAGGTATTTAAGGTTTCTTCCTCGGCAGTAAAGCTGTGGATGATCCGCATGCCGGACATATCCTCATGGATAAAGGCATTCAGGTTACTGGATTTTTTGCGGAAATCCTGCCATTTCTTATGGGAGTAGACCTGGATGAGCCAGATACAGACAGCCATAAACGGGAGTGTAATAAGCGCTGCTGCTGCAAGAACCGGATTCCGCATGAACATAATGACAGCAACTGCAACCACGGTTATAAACTCCGGTAAGAGAGTGGTAACGAAGTTATTCAGTACATCTTTCAGGGAATTGATATCTCCCATGATTCTGGCCAGAATCTTACCGGTTGGTCTTCCGTCGAAGAAGGTCAGATCCAGTGTCTGAATATGAGTATAGAGCTGCTGACGTATGGTGAGCAGCGTTTCGTTACAGATCTTTGCCATAATGTACATCCGCAGCCTGCCACCCAGGATGACGGTAATACTCATAATCAGAGTCAGGATCATCACACGGTAAAGTTTTGGAAGATCGCCGGTTCCGATGCAGTCATCAATTGCGTATTCATAAAAGAGCGGTGTGATCAGCGTAAGGACGGTACTTACAAGCATAATCAGCAGTACCGCAATAATCTGTTTTTTATAGGTAAGCAGATAGGACAAAAGCCGCAGGAGTGTTTTTAATTTTCCATTTTCCTTCGTCCTCTTTATAGGAATTGAAACTCATGCAATCACCTCGCTTTCCGGAACTCCGTATTGAGCAACAAAGGTCTGGTAATAATGTCCTTTCTTTGCAAGGAGTTCATCATGGGTTCCCCGCTCCACAATCTGTCCATTCTCCAGAATCAGGATTTCATCAGCGTGACAGACTGCGCTGATGCGGTGTCCGATGATAATTTTTGTTGTGTCCTTTAATTCCCGAAGAGTGTCGTGAATACACTGTTCGGTTTCCATATCAAGCGCTGAAGTAGAGTCGTCAAGGACGAGAACCGGTGCTTTCCGTGCCAAAGCCCGGGCAATCGTAATCCGTTGCTTCTGACCTCCGGATAAGCCGATGCCGCGTTCTCCGATGACCGTATCATACTGGCTTTCCATCTTTTCAATAAAGCCGCTGGCCTGTGCACGCCGTGAGGCTTCTTTAATGGAAGACAGTGTCAGGGTATCCTTTTTGCCGAGCTTTACGTTCTCCAAAATAGTATCGGAAAACAGGAATACATCCTGCATGACAAAGGACATGGCTCCCCGGAGCTGATGTAAGGAAAGGTCTTTGATGTTGACACCATCTAAGTAAATCGCACCGTCTGTTACATCATAAAGCCGCTGCAGAAGATAGATGAGTGAGCTCTTACCGGCACCGGTAGTTCCCATAATTCCGACCGTCTTTCCGGGCTTGACCGTAAAGGAGATATCATGGAGAATCTCATGCTGATCCGCCTTGTGGAACGATACATGTTCGAAGGTAATCTGACCTTTTACAGAAGACAGAACCACAGGAGTTTCTGGATCCTTCACAGCGGGCTTTTCCCCATAAAGCTTCTGGATACGGCGGTTGGATGCAACGGCATAGGAGAGCGAGTTCGTAAGCCAGCCGAGCATTTCCATGGGCCAAACAATATTATTGGAATATGCAAAGAATGCACTTAATTCCCCCAGGGTAAATTCCCCCTGCATTACCTGTACACCGCCGAATAATAAGACGGAAATCGGCAGGATCTTGGAGATCAGGGAAATATAAGGATGATATTTTACAAAGATGTTCGACTGCTCCATGTTTAATTCATAGTAACGCTGGTTATGGGACAGAAACTTTCCAATTTCATATTTTTCACGGGCGAAAGCCTTTACGGTGCGGACACCGGCAAGATTTTCTTCAGCAACGGTATTTAATGTGGCATTTTCTTCACTGATGGATTCGTAAACAGAATCCAGACGGTGTTCCATATAAATGGCAATCGCAGCAGAGGCTGCCATACCGATCGTGGGAAGGATCGCCAGCTTCCAGTTGAGGCTGTACATACAGAACAGCACAATGGAGGTATGGATGATTACTTCAATCATGAGCATACCGACATAGGTTAAGCCGTCCCAGATGTGATCCACATCATCCTTGATTCTGCTCATCAGCTCTCCGGTTCCGGTACGGTCAAAAAATTCCGTGCTTAGTGACTGCACATGGCAGAACACGGCTCTGCGGATCTGGGCTGCAATTTTCGATCCTGTCAGGTCAAAGGTATATTCCTTTACATACTGAAAAATAAATCGTCCGACTCCGACGCCGGCATAGGCGAGCAGAAGCGGAGTGAGCAGATCCATGTGACCGCCGAGTAATACGTCGTCAATCATGGACTGCGTAAGTTTGGGTGAGAGCATATCCAGGCTGATGCTGATGATCATGGCAAGGATGGCAAGGCCGAAGGCAAGCTTGTGCTCCCAAAGATAGGTTCTTATTTTTTTCATGTCTTCCCCCTCGTTAATGATTGTATTTGCTAGTGCAGCTATTCATTCCCCATTCGTAAAATCGCTGCTATGCAGCTTCCTTTTTGCTCCTGTGGTTATTTCGCCATATAAATCCTGTCAAACATGACTTGGAATGCTTGCATTCCATTCATATTTTGCCAGGCTATGCATGGCTCCGATTAGTTACAAAAAAAGAGCAGTTATGATATTCCATAACTGCCCGTGTGTAGTCAGATTACCAAAGTAGGACGAAGGTATGATTTTAAGTGTCCTGCTTCAGCTATGAGTACAAAAGTCAGAAGGTAATATCCGGTTAGTTCTGGTTTTCACTGTTAAAATTGTCAATGCTGTGCGGTTATGTAATATAATAGATTTAAACATAGATGTTACCTCCTTCCTTGTGATTTCGTATGCTGCAACATGCTGTGTTTTCACAATACAGCCGTTATAAAAATTTGTCAACAGGATTTTTAAAGTCTGTGGTACTGGTATTACAGTTCACACAGCAGCCAGACACTTGCTGTCAGGCTGCGTAAGAACATGATTTGAGTAGAGCACTTAGCGAGGTTATTTCGAGCTTAGTGCGAACCATACAAGTTCACTTGGCGAACCAAAGGTGAGTCTAGTGAACTTGTTGGGATAAAAGACTTCCACGCACAATCGCATCCTTGCCGTATTTATTGCGGATGGCATCTAAGGCAGTGTCGAGGGCATCGAGCTTTTCACGGGATGGACCTGTGGTCTTTTCCGGCTGGGTGGAAATCTGGTCGAATAGACTTAACTGGACCGGGGCATCCATATCATTTAATCTGGTGGTGCGAACACCCAGCAGGCGGATCGGGGAACCATTCCATAATTCGTCAAATAACTGACAGGCATTCCGGTAAAGGAGAGTAGTTGCATTCGTCGGTTCCGGGAGGTTTCTCTGATGAGAAGTGTTCTGAAAGTCTGCGTATTTGATTTCAACATTTATCATGGAAGCAGACTGACTTGCATGGCGAAGCCGTTCACCGACACTTTCACATAAGGATAAAAGAATCGGATAGGCTTCTTTGGCTGTTGTGAGATCTTTGGCGACGGTAGTGGAATTGCCGATTCCTTTTGCCTGTGCAGGTACGGAGGTGACACCGGAGTCATCAATGCCGTTGGCATACTGCCATAAAAGGACACCATGACTTTTGAGGTGGGATGCAATAATGGATGCATCGGTGGTAGCAAGATCGCCAATCGTACGGATTCCTAAATTATGAAGGGCCTGTACACTGGATTTGCCGCACATATATAAGGAAGAAACAGGGAGTGGCCACATTTTCTCTTTGATTTCATGCTGATAGAGGGTGTGTACCTTGTCGGGCTTCTCGAAATCAGAGGCCATTTTTGCAAGCACACGCTTATCGGAAATACCGACGTTCACTGTGAATCCAAACCGGTTCCTGATCTCGTCCTTGATATGGAAAGCCGCTTCTATGGGAGAAGCGTAGTGGCGTTGGATGGGGGTATAATCCATGAAACATTCGTCCACGCTGAGCTGCTCAATATCAGGACAGACAGAACGAAGAAAGTTCATCAGTTCTTCACTTTTCTGATGATAATAATGCATATCTGGACTTTCCATGACGAGAGTGGGACATTTGCGGAAAGCACTGACGATCGGCTCAGCGGTCTGGATACCGTATTTCTGAGCAGGGATCGACTTGGCGAGAACGATGCCGTGACGCTTTTCCTGATCGCCGCCGATGATGGAAGGAATGGTGCGCAGGTCGAGCGGATCACCGTTTTGCAGGCGGCGGATGGCACTCCAGCTTAAGTATGCAGAATTGACGTCAATGTGAAAAATGGTTTCGCTGCCCATGGCTCTCTCCTTTTCTTATTATTTGGTGGATATGCCGCACCGGGGAAACATGCAATATTTTCCGGGTTGGCTCTGAATAGTTACATTATGATTATAAACGGAAATACATGGAAAGAACAGGCTCTTTACAAGTAAATTCAGAACTGTTAAAATAAAACAGTTACCTTTTTGATGTAAACTATAGAACAGGAATGATTTATGATACATTTATCATCACATTATAAACGGTTAAAAATGCGGTTTTTAAAGATGGCACTGCTGGCAGTTTTTGTCAGTATTTTTTTCATGCCGTCTTTTGTGAAATTTGTAAAAACCGGAGATAATATGTTTACGGTTTTTTTGAATGGACAGGAAGTCGGCGTGGTCGATTCGGTCGAAGATGCACAGAGCTATGCGGTGGAAGCGCGAAGAAATGTGGCTTCCCGGAACAATCATCTGGTTCTGGTGGAGAGCGAAATCGAAACCGTTGGGCAGGAAGTGCTATGGGGCAGAGTAGATTCTCCGAAGCTTGTGATCAATAACATGGAGAAGGTCTATTCCTCCGACATGAAGGAATCCATGATTAAGTCCTATGTGGTTAAAATCAATGAAAAAATCATCAATCTTGCCAATCTGGATGAGGTTGTTGCACTTTTGCAGGCAGCAGTAAATAAATATGATGAGGACAAAGAGTATCAGGTGGAACTGCAGCTTGATCCGACAAGAGAGCTTCCGGTTATGAGTGCATCTGTTGCAACACGCGAGGAGATGCAGGAGCAGGAAGAGGCGGCGGAGGCTGTAGCACTGGAAGCCGGGTTCCAGGCAGATATGACGGCATTGTTTGACCAGATTGAGCCGGATGTGGAGAAGGACTTTGAGGATTACCAGCTTGGTATAATCTCTATGAGTTTCGGGGATGATATAGAGGTAGCTGAGGCGTATCTGGATGAGGGTGAACTGACGGATATCAGTCTTGCCATCAATGAAGTGACAAGTGACGAAGAGAAAAATGAGATTTATAAAGTGGTTTCCGGTGATACCCTGTCAGGAATTGCCATTAAGACGAATGTTCCGCTGGACAAGCTGATTGAAATGAATGAGTCCTTAGAGGATGAAAATTCAATGATCCGTCCGGATCAGGAGTTGATTGTAACGGTCGAAGAACCGATGCTGGCTGTCCTGCGTCAGGAAGAAATGTATTATGAAGAAGATTATGACGCGGATGTCATTTATATTGATAATGATGACTGGTATACAACAGAAACTGTGGTGCATCAGCAGCCGTCCGCCGGACACCGCAAGGTAGTTGCGGTTGTAGCCTTTGAAAATAATAAAAAGGTTTCGGAGGAGATTATCAAGGAGGAGATTACTTATGTGGCAGTTCCGAAGGTTGTGGAACGCGGGACTAAAATTCCTCCGACCTATATCAAGCCGATTTCCGGAGGACGTCTGACGTCAAACTTTGGGCGACGCAATCGTCCGACCAGAGGCGCAAGCTCCTATCATAAAGGAGTTGACTGGGCAACACCGACAGGAACCGCAGTTTATGCTTCCTGTGGTGGTACCGTTGCAAGAGCCGGTTGGGGAAGCGGCTACGGATATTGTGTATATATCAATCATCCGGATGGCAGACAGACCCGGTACGGACACTTAAGCAAGGTGCTCGTTTCTGCGGGACAGACGGTTTCCCAGGGACAGAAGATTGCTTTGAGCGGAAATACGGGTGTCAGTACAGGACCCCATCTGCACTTTGAGATCCTGATTAACGGATCCCAGGTGAACCCGCTGAAATACCTGAATTAGTCCTAAACAGATGTTTGGGTTTACAGACTTTTACATTATGTTATAATGATAAAAGAGTTTTCGTACCAAATTCCGTTTGAGTTGATTGAAATAATGCAACCGTGAAGAGATGAAACAGTTGCAGAACTACTGAAATATTACTACGTATGATGATAAATACCGGATGGAATATATCAAACGCATTTCGAGGTATGCTATGGAACAGTATGCAATCAGAGGTGGTAATCCGTTAGTTGGCGAAGTCGAAATCGGTGGCGCAAAGAATGCGTCCTTAGCAATTCTGGCAGCAGCCGTTATGACGGATGAAACCGTATTAATAGAAAACATCCCGGATGTCCGTGATACCAATGTGATGATGCAGGCCATTGAAAGCATTGGAGGCACCGTGGAGCGGGTAGACCGCCACACCGCCCGGATTTCCGGCAAAAATATCAAGGATCTTGTAATCGAAGGGGATTACATCAAGAAGATCCGTGCTTCTTATTATCTGCTGGGGGCATTGCTTGGCAAGTATAAGAAGGCACAGGTTTCCTTACCCGGTGGCTGTAACATCGGACTGCGCCCTATTGATCAGCATATCAAAGGCTTTCGTGCACTTGGCGCGGACGTGAAGATTGCCAACGGGTTGATTTTTGCAGAGGCACAGAAGCTTGCAGGAAGTCATATTTATATGGATGTGGTTACGGTTGGAGCAACAATCAATGTGATGCTGGCAGCCGTAATGGCAGAAGGACAGACAATCATTGAGAACGCAGCGAAGGAGCCGCACGTGGTTGATGTGGCGAACTTCTTAAACTGCATGGGAGCCAATATCAAGGGCGCCGGTACGGATGTGATCCGTATCCGTGGTGTGGAAGCACTGCACAGTACCACATATTCTATCGTACCGGATATGATCGAGGCGGGAACCTATATGTTCGCTGCAGCGGCAACACGGGGTGATATTCTGATCAAGAATGTGATTCCGAAGCATCTGGAAGCGATCACCGCAAAATTAGAAGAGATCGGATGCGAGGTAGAAGAATTTGACGATGCAGTCCGTGTGATCTCGGCAAAGAAACTGCGCAGAACTCATGTAAAGACACTGCCGTATCCGGGATATCCTACCGATATGCAACCGCAGATCGCCGTGACACTGGCGCTGGCAACCGGAACCAGTATCGTCACAGAGAGTATCTTTGAAAACCGCTTCAAATATGCGGACGAGCTTACCCGTATGGGTGCTTCTGTGAAAGTAGAAGGCAATACAGCGATCATTGACGGCGTGGAAAAACTGACAGGAGCAAGAGTCAGCGCACCAGATCTTCGTGCAGGTGCGGCACTGGTAATCGCCGGACTGGCAGCAGAAGGAATTACGATCGTAGATGATATTGTTTATATCCAGAGAGGATATGAAAGATTCGAAGAGAAACTTCGCAGCATTGGTGGAATCATCGAAAGAGTAGATTCTGAAAAAGCGATTCAGAAGTTCAAATTAAAAGTAGGCTAGATGATACATTTTCTTATATATGTCTATTGACAGTACAGGGAAAATAGAGTAAAGTCTTAGTCGTATCAAAAATAACTTAATAAAAGCAAACTTTCTCTTATTCAGAGCAGTGGAGATACAAAGGATCTGTGAAACTGCGGCAACCCCATTGTAGGAAGGTGCCAGCCTGAGCGAGTGATCGAACAATAAGAGGATTGGTTTATGAAGATATCAAACCGTCCACTTATATAAGTGGACGGTTTTTAAAACGCCATGCGTTCGGAAGAAGCTGCCGGTGGCAGGTTCTGGAGATACAGACAATCCCAAGAGAAAGAATGCAGGAACTGTTTTTTAGAAAAGAAGGAGAGAAAAGAACGTGGAAAGAAGATTATTTACGTCAGAATCAGTAACTGAAGGACATCCGGATAAAATGTGTGATCAGATCTCAGATGCCATTCTGGATGCATTGATGGAGCAGGATCCAATGAGCCGTGTTGCATGTGAGACAGCAACAACAACAGGTATGGTTCTTGTTATGGGTGAGATCACAACGAATGCATATATTGATATTCAGAAAATCGTTCGTGATACGATCAAAGAGATTGGATATACAAGAGGAAAATATGGATTTGATGCAGAGACTTGCGGTGTGATCACAGCAATCGATGAACAGTCTACAGATATCGCTATGGGTGTTGATAAAGCACTTGAAGCAAAAGAGCATACAATGTCAGAAGAAGAGATTGATGCAATCGGAGCCGGAGACCAGGGAATGATGTTCGGTTATGCTTCTGATGAGACACCGGAATATATGCCATACCCGATCGCACTTGCACACAAGCTTTCAAGAAAGCTTACAGAAGTAAGAAAGAACGGAACACTTCCGTACTTAAGACCGGATGGAAAGACACAGGTTACGGTTGAATATGATGAGAATGGTGTTCCGGCACGTCTGGATGCAGTCGTACTTTCGACACAGCATGATCCGGAAGTGACACAGAATCAGATTCATAAAGATATTAAGAAATATGTATTCGATGCAATCATTCCGGAGGGCATGGTAGATGAGAAGACAAAGTTCTTCATCAACCCGACAGGACGTTTTGTAATCGGCGGACCACACGGAGACAGTGGACTTACAGGACGTAAGATCATCGTAGATACTTACGGTGGAATGGCACGTCACGGCGGCGGGGCTTTCTCTGGAAAAGACTGTACAAAGGTTGACCGTTCTGCTGCTTATGCAGCACGTTACGTTGCCAAGAATATTGTTGCTGCAGGACTTGCCAAGAAATGTGAGATTCAGTTGTCTTATGCAATCGGTGTAGCACATCCGACATCTATCATGGTAGATACATTCGGAACAGGTGTGTTAGAAGATGACAAACTGGTAGAGATCATCCGCGAGAACTTTGATCTGCGTCCGGCAGGAATCATTCAGATGCTTGATCTTAGAAGACCAATCTACAAACAGACAGCGGCTTACGGACATTTCGGACGTACAGATATTGATCTTCCATGGGAGAAACTGGACAAAGTAGAAGATCTGAAAAAATATTTATAGAAATTTTATAAAAGTTTATGGGTGCTTTGGTGTGAAGCACCCATTTTTCATGCTATAATTTTTTTTAGTGGAGGTCAGATACATGAAGCTGAAAACGCGATTAGTTATAGCATTTTTTACGATTATCATTATACCGGTCCTTATGGCAGCCATGATGGTTTCAATGGTATGCCGCTATCAGATCGGAGTGGTGGAGAAGAATTATGGGATTACAGGAACTACGATTTCTGATTTTACGAATTCCATGCAGGTACTTGCACGTGTTACGGAGAAGCCGTATCATGAACTGAAGAAGATGTCAGAGCATGCATCTGAGATGGAAGATGCGACAGAACTGGACCAGTTTAATAAAAAACTGGAGAATAAGAATGCATACCTGCTGGTGAGAAAAGACGGAACAATCGTATATACGGGCAGCGATGATGATCGTGTAAAAGCGGTGATCGAACAATTGCCGGGATATGGAGATACAGATACAACATCGGAGAACGGAATTTATCTTGGCGGAGATGCAGAAGCATTGGTAAAACAGGTAGATTTCAGATATGATGACGGCAATAAGGGAAGTGCGTTCATTGTGTCAGATGTATCCAATGTAATTCCGGAGGTTGGACAGTTTTTCTGCGAAATCCTGATTGGAATTGTAGTGATACTGATACTTACTTCGGCAGCTCTTATTATATGGATTTACCGTGCGGTTATGGGGCCGATCGGCAAGATGCAGACAGCGGCGCAGAATATCAAGGATGGGAATCTGGATTTTGAGTTGAAACCGGAGGCTGACGATGAACTTGGAAAACTCTGCCAGAGCCTGGAAGAGATGAGAGGACGCCTGAAGGAAAGTGCCGAAGAAAAATTGAAATATGACAAAGAAAGTAAAGAACTGATAAGTAACATTTCACATGATCTGAAGACACCTGTGACAACGATCAAAGGTTATGCCGAAGGAATTATAGATGGTGTTGCAGATACACCGGAGAAGATAGACCGGTATGTCAGAACAATCTACAATAAAGCGACAGAGATGAATACGCTGATCAATGAGCTGACATTATATTCTAAGATCGATACGAATAAGATCCCTTACAATTTTAATATCGTGTCGGCGAATGAATATTTCAACGACTGTGCGGATGACCTGTCGGTTGAACTGGCAGCACAGAATGTAGGATTTGGTTATTTTAATTATGTAGAGAAGAATGTACGGATCATTGCAGACCCGGAGCAGGTAAAACGTGTGATTCACAATATTGTCAACAATTCGTTGAAATATATGGACAAACCAAAGGGAATGATCAATCTGCGTGTCAAAGATGTAGGAGATTTTGTACAGATTGAACTGGAAGACAACGGAAAAGGAATTGCAGCAAAAGACCTGCCGAATATCTTTGACCGATTTTATCGGACCGATGCGTCGAGAAATTCGTCCACCGGAGGAAGTGGAATCGGTTTGTCTGTAGTAAAGAAGATTGTAGAAGAACACGGCGGTAAGATCTGGGCAACAAGCAGAGAAGAGACCGGAACGACAATGTATTTTGTACTAAGAAAGTATCAGGAGGTACCAGTCAATGAGTAAGATATTAATAGTAGAAGACGAAGAAGCAATTGCAGATCTGGAACGGGATTATCTGGAACTGAGCGGGTTCACCGTAGAGGTTGCAACTGACGGAGATATAGGACTTCAGAAAGCACTGAACGAAGATTATGATCTTCTGATCCTGGATCTGATGCTGCCGGGAACAGACGGATTCGATATCTGCCGTCAGGTGCGAGATGTGAAGAATACACCGATCGTGATGGTATCTGCGAAGAAAGATGATATCGATAAGATCAGGGGACTGGGGCTCGGTGCGGATGATTATATGACAAAGCCGTTTAGTCCAAGTGAACTGGTGGCGAGAGTAAAAGCGCATCTGGCAAGATATGACCGTCTGACCGGAAGTGCGGCAGAGAAGAATAAAGTGATCGAGATCAGAGGACTGAAGATTGATACAACTGCAAGACGTGTGTGGGTGAACGGAGAAGAACGTACATTTACGACGAAGGAATTCGACCTGCTGACATTCCTTGCGAGCCATCCGAACCACGTATATTCGAAAGAAGAGTTATTCCGGGAGATCTGGGATATGGAGTCCATCGGGGATATTGCAACGGTAACGGTGCATATCAAGAAGATTCGTGAGAAAGTAGAAGTGGATACATCCAACCCGCAGTATATCGAGACGATATGGGGTGTTGGGTATCGGTTTAAAGTATAAAAATATAACAAAATATTTTGAAATGCAAAAACCCCCCGGAGGTGTACCATGGTATGCTCCCCGTCAAGAGGACAATAAAAAATAATAAATTTTTGTATCGTCAG
>OIAT01000309.1_pt1 | contig 11867 bp, 9 predicted proteins | sample 1580801 | NCBI WGS metagenome assembly OIAT01 (sample SAMEA3882536, study PRJEB24775) | human gut metagenome | biome: human-associated habitat; feature: intestine environment; material: feces | place: Netherlands | collected 2009/2010
AGGACTATGGTAAAAATAATACTGAGCAGTGTGGATACAGCAACACTTTTGCGCATGCCTTTTTCGTCCTTTGCACCACACCGTTGGCCAAGGCAGATACCGAATCCACCGGTAAAACCATTGATAAAGCAAAAGACAAAATAGATAATGATACTGGTGGCACCGACTGCTGCAAGGGAATCAGCACCAAGCGTTTTGCCGACGATCACAGAGTCAGCAAGTGTATAAAAAAGCTGAAAAAGATTTCCGAGAATAACCGGAATTGCAAATTTTAACAGTGACCAAAATGGATTTCCGACAGTGAGATCCATTTCTTTTGATTTCGGTTTCTTTGTTTGCTCAGGCTTTTTAGCACCTTTGTCCGGCGCAGTCTGGGCGTGTTCTTTGAGCTTTGCGAGGACAGAAGTCTTCTTCTGAGAGGGATGCTCTCTGCGATCCATTGCTTTCCAGAGGCTTTCAGCCGGAGCTTCCTCCACATAGGAGCGGACATACTGGATGCTTTCAGAAAAGCGGATGGGGCGGTTCTTGTCCTCGATGTTGGTCAGCCGGACTTCATCAGCGGCAAAATCAACCGCGTCGATTCTGCACTTGATGCCATCCACATTCAGCGTCGCGCCGACAGGAATGTAATCTGCGGCTTTGAGTTCCTTGAAGGTCTCGCCGTCCTTACTGAGAAAGACATCTGCGCCGGACTTCCAGAGCTTGTGAGAACCGGCTACCCACGCGGCTTCACGGAAGCCGGTCACCGGCATGGAGGGCTTGCCGCGTACCTTCTTCTCAAGGAGCTTTGTGCCGAGCAAGGGTGCAGCTTTTTCCGCGTCCTTGCCGTACAGCTCAAAATAGCCGTTCTGGGCAAAGCAGACCAGCGCGTCCGGATGCGCCTTTTTGACTGCCTCATACTTCCGAAGTTCTGCAACGGGCAGAGGCGAAAGCGCCTCTGTCCTTTCTGCCTCCGGCAGTCTGTCACGGCGGCTTTTCTGCTTGGACAGCACTTCCGCCAGAGCATCCGCGTCCTTCGGGAGCGTCTGGTGGGTTTTGACGCCGCCATGCTCACCGACCAGAGCCATTGCTGCATCGAAGCTGCTGCGGCAGGGCGCGTCCAGCACAAAGCCATCTGCGAAGGTCAGCCGGTCATGATCCGGCGCAACCGAGTTCTGCGCCACATTTGCCGCCTGTTCCCGGTAGTTGATCTCAAAGACATCTCCGAAGACCTTGCCGCGCTTGACGGTTTTCGGGACAATGACGCGGGCAACGCACTCGTCGTAGGTCTGTTCCGCATAGAAACGGAAGGTGTTGTGATCCCGCGTTCCCTGAATGAATACCTGATTTTCGTTGAGGCAGTGCGTTCCGTGCGGGCGGCAGAACCACATCAGCGTTTTGTCTTCGGGATTCTGGCTTTCGGCGGCGCGGCGGATGATGCGCTTGTCGATGTCGAAGTCTTCCTTGTAGCTGTCTACATGACTGTCCACGAGCTTCTGCAGCTCCGCGATGATGTCAACATCTGTGTATTTCTTCATGTGTCTCCTTTCTCACAACTCCATGTCGTGCGTTTTGGATTTGACCGGAGACTTCTTCTCCGGCTGCGTTTTCGCGGCAGCTTTGAGCTGATCGCGGATAGAGGGCTTTTCCTGCTTCTGCTCCTGCTTGACGTATTCCAGCGTCGGCATCAGCTCACGGTAACAGCCCTGTGTTTTCCGAGCCGCATGACGGCGATGGATTTTGAAGAGCGGCTCACCGTTCTGCGTGACCGTGTTGCCCTCGATCCTGACGCCGTTCCGCGCCAGCAGATTGAAGGAGTGGTTAGAGGCGCGATAGGACGCCCGCATACCGTCGTTGTTATAGGCAATCTGCCCCTTGAGCGTGTCCATGACGGCGGCTTTGATCTCCTTCTCTTCCGCAGTCAGTCGGTGTGCCTTCGGTGCTTTCGCTGCTTCCTCCGGCAAGGGAGCAAAGGGGGACTTGACCTCCACGGTTTTTACCTCAATAGAGGTAATCTCATCGTTCTCCCATGCAACGACCTCCGGGTCTCTTTCCTCTGTTTTCTCAGAAGTGACTTCCTTCTGGGGTTCGGTCTGCTGACGGAACGCATCCACGAAAAGTGCGGTCAGTCCGGGATTGGGTTTATCCACAAGGAAGCGGGAGGTATTCTCCGGACAGACCTCAACGCTCTTCGCCCACTCCTTGAGGGGCTGGGGAATACGCCCGTCAAAGTCTTTCTGCTGAATGGTGTTTGCAAGGACATATCGGACACGCTCCGGAGAGAACTGCTCAAGGACGCTCTTCACGGCAGCATCCGCATCCAGCCGGTTATCTCCGTAGTTGGTGCTGATTGCCGCCTCAATCGCTCTGCGGCATTCCACGTTTGCGGCGAGAGAAGCACGATATGACTCCAGCTCACCGGCTTCATAGGCGTAATTCGCCGTCTCGCGGTAAATGGGGACTTCCGGCTTTTCCTCCGGAACAGCTTCCTTTACGGGAGCTTCGACTTCCATCTCTGCGGACTGTGCTTTCTCTGCCAGCAGCACCTTGAGCTTGGCGTCAATGCCCTCGATCATCTCAGCCGCCGTCTTGCGGATGGTGTCCAGAGAGCTTTTCAGTTCCTTGGTTTCCTTGCCGGATGACCAACCGGCGATGTAGCCGAAGGAGTAGTCCGAGGTTTCAATGCCGTACCGTTGGCAGACGGTGTAGGCAACGCTTTCCGCTTCAACCTCCTTGGTGTGCCGATCCTTCTTATCTTCTGGCGCGGTTTTCTCATCCGGCTTGACGGCGTGGAGCTTGGCGTGGGCGATCTCGTGAATGGCGGTCTTGACCGTCTGGATTTCGCTCATGCCCTCCTGAATGGCAATGCGGCTTTCAACCGGCGAGAAGAATCCCTTTGCACCGCCCGGAATATCCTCAAAGGAAATGGGGACGGGAGATTCCTGCTTGAGCGCATCGAAGAACGCCTCGTAGTTTTCGACGGTGCCTTTCAGCTCATCGACGATGATGTCCGGAAGCTCCTTGCCGTCCGTCTGGGAAACATCAAAGACACTCACCACCTTGAAGGCAGGACGCAGAACCTCAACTGTTTCTGTGACAGCCTTCCCATCTGCGCCGATCACCGGCTTCTGCGTCGCGGGGTCAATCTTCTCGCGCTCTTCCTGCGCCTTGTACGGTGCGGGTGCAAGAATCTTGATGCTCTTTTCGCCCTTCATGACCTGTCGGTCGAAGTTGCGCTGCCACGAGGTATAACCGGCAACATAGGTTGCCTCCGGCTTCTGCATCGCAATGAGCAGCGTGTTGTTGAAGGAATAGTTGTAGAACTTGGACATCGTGCGGAGATATTCCTTGAACCGCTCGGATTCAAAAAGCTCCTTGATGCCCTGTTCCAGCTTGTCCGTGATTTCGCGGACTTGCTGTGCATTTTTGTTTTCAGCCATCTCAAACCTCCATTTCTTATTTGCTTTTGGGCGAAGAAAACCCCGTCTGGGATTTGCTCAGTAAACGAGCCTTTACCTCAGACGGGGTTTCTCTGCGCGTCATCCGACGATGGAAGATGTTATCCTCCTTCTCCCATTCAATCAGCCGGTCAAACATATCCGGGTACTTTGTGACCATGTGCAGCAGCTCCGGGTCACTGGCGTTGGGACAGAACCAGCAGCCGTTTCTCCGGCAGTGAGCGTAGATTGGGGAAAGCAGCCCGTGTTCCTGACAGAGCTTGTAGGCGTCCGCCTCGGTCATACCGTATTTGGCAAGCAGACTGACCTTCGTTATTCCATCCAGACGAGCAAGGCGTTTTGGCTCATCCTCCGCGATGCCGACATAGCTCACAGTGTCCGGCGAGAGTGCGGCATTATACTTGCGGACTGGCTGGATTTTGCAGTCACGATTGACTGCACACATACCAGCCCATGCAAAGCCGCGAACCTCGCCCTTATGCGGTCCGCGGGTGATGACATGATGGAACACATCATTGTAGGTCTTGTCCGCGTGGAGAATGGTGAACTTGATGCCCAGCTCCTTTTCGCAGAAGGGCTTGAGCCGGTCATAGATGAAGTCCCGGTGTTCCGGGACTTCGCCGCTTGTATCCTTGTCGAACATGACCTCGCTGAAAACCGCCTCGTCCAGCGGCTCATTGTGCTGTGCAGCCAGCAGGAGCGTCGCTACGCTGTCTTTGCCTCCGCTGCAAGAGGCAATATACTTCGGGCGGGTCATCGGTCAAACTCCATCTTGAAGCTGACGTATTTGCCGCCGCTGTCATCCAGCCGGATCACCGCATCGTAGAGCTGAGGCTTCTTCGGCGTGTAAAGCCCGGTCACTCGGCACCAGCCCTTGTCCAGCAGCTCCTTTGCGATCTTCTTGGTCAGCTTCTTTTTCTTGCTGGAAAAGAACTTGTTGTCTTCCCACAGGCAGAAGGAGCATTCCTTGTTCGAGCAGTAGAAGTTGCCCTTGCCGATGTAGACCGGAGAGCCGCAGCGGGGACATTTGCCGATTTCCTCTTTGCCCGTGCCGAAACGCTGGGCTTCGGCATCGGAGAGAAACGGATAGGCTTTCACGAGATCGCCGGTCATCCGGACAATGCCGCTTAGGAAAGCGTCCGCATCTGCCTTGCCGCGTTCAATCTCCATGAGCGTGTTTTCCCATTCCGCCGTCATTGCGGGAGATGTGATCTGTTCCGGCAGGACGCAGACAAGGTTGCAGCCGTCCTTCGTGGGAATGAGGGATTTGCCTTTACGCTCTGCAAAGCCGGATTTCACCAGCTTTTCAATGATACCGGCACGGGTCGCGGGTGTTCCGAGACCTTTCTTCTCGGTGTCATCGTCGAACTGATCGTTTCCGGCGGTCTCCATCGCAGACAGAAGCGTGTCTTCCGTGTACTGCTTTGGGGGCGTCGTGAAGTGTTCGGTGACACTGGCAGACACACCATCCAGCATATCGCCCTCATGGACTTCGGGCAGGGACTTCACGGGATCGTCCTTTTCCTTCGTCTTGAGGGATGCCTTGAACAGCTCTTCAATGGCTTTCCAGCCGTTTTGAACGACGGTCCTCCCCTTGGTTTTGAACTCGTAGCCCTCGCAGGAGAGCGAGAGCTGCGTTTCTGCGTAGGTGTGCTTCTCGCCGGTCGCACACAGAAGGCGCATCCCGACAAGATTGAGGATTTTCTGTTCTGACTGAGGGAGCGCCGAAACATCCTGCTTTTCGAGCTGGACGGTCGGGAGAATGGCATGGTGATCTGTGACCTTGCTGTTGTCGGTTACGCGGGCAATGTCCGGAGTGACCGAAACGCCGGAGAAAAGCGGAAGCTGGCGGCAGACGATGGAAATGACCTGACGGGCGGTGTCCTCCATATCATCCGTGATGAACTGACTGTCCGTGCGCGGATAGGTCAGGAGCTTCTTTTCGTAAAGCGTCTGAACGAGATCGAGCGTCTGCTGGGCAGTGAAGCCGTAGTATCGGTTTGCCTCGCGCTGCAAGGTGGTCAGATCATAGAGCTTCGGAGGATTGACCGTCTTCGTTTCCTGCCTGAGAGAAGAAACGACGGCTTGCTTTTTCTCGCAAGCCGCCGCAATTCTTTTTGCTTCCTCTTCGGTTTTGACCTTTTCCAGATCGGCAGTCAGATCGCCCTTTCCGACATGAACGTTGAAATACTTCTCCTTCTGGAACGTGGAGATTTTCCCGTCACGCTCCACCAGCATTGCAAGGGTCGGCGTCTGGACGCGCCCGACCACCAGCTTCTTGTGATAGAGCGTGGTGAAAAGGCGGGTGCCGTTGATGCCGACAATCCAGTCCGCCTTCGAGCGGCTGAGTGCCGCTTCATAGAGGCGGTCATAGTCCTTGCCGTCCCGGAGATGATTGAAGCCTTCGCGGATGGCGGAGTCCTCCAACGAGCTGATCCACAGACGCTTGAAGGGCTTGACGCATCCGGCTTTGTTGTAGACCAGCCGGAAGATCAGCTCACCCTCGCGTCCTGCATCGGTTGCGCAGACCAGCTCGGTGACGCGCTTGTCCTTCATGAGAGCGGACAGCACCTTGAACTGCTGTGCTTTGTCCTTCGTGACCTCAAACATCCAGCTTTCCGGAACAATGGGCAGATCGTCATACCGCCACTTGGCATACCGCTCATCGTAGGAGCTGGCGTCTGCCAGCTCCACCAGATGACCGAAGCACCACGAAACGATGTAATTGCCGCCCTCCATATAGCCGTCCTTTCGGGACGTTGCGCCCAGAACCTTTGCGATGGACTGGGCAACGCTGGGCTTTTCAGCAATGACTAAGATCAATCTTCATCACCATCCGTTTCAGCATCCTCCGCAATCTGCGGCTCTTCATCCTCGTTGATGTACGGCTCTTCCTCGTAGCCTTCATCGTCGAAGAAGTCCATGTCTTCATCCTTGGGCTTTCTGCCCTTGACGAACTTGATGTAGTAATAAGCTGCACCCGCAGCACCGGCAAGGGCAAAGATGACGAGGATCATGCCGATGTTGGATTTCTTTTCGGGTTTAGGGGCGGGAGCATCGGTTTCTGCATCCTTATCCGGCTCAGGTGTAGCGGGGGCTGTGCCGGTGCATTCGCTCATGTTGGTCTTGCAGACCGGGCAGTCGGTGTTGACCTGACCGGCAGCGCATTTTTCCTTGCAGTTACAGGTGGTCAGAGCCGCCGCAGTGTCATCATCCAGCAGCGCAAGCAAATCGCTTTCATCGACCATGTTCAGGAAGTACGTCTGATACTGTTCCTCATCTTCGTTGATCGGCGCATCGTAGTCGATGACAATGAAAAAGGTGTTGCCGTTCTTCGTCTGGACAGTGATGAACTGCTTGTTGGTTGCCTTGTCATAGAGTAAGTCGCGGGTGTAGGCGTTGCCCTCATCGTCAATCGGCTCACCCTTCGGCTTTTCCGGCGCGGGAGTGACTGCGGGCTGCTGTTCGGGCTGAGTTGCCTCCGTAACGGGAAGGTTCTGCTCGGTATCATCGGCGTAGGCAAACGCCGTCACCGAGAAGCAGGACAGAACCATGACGCAGACCGCAAGGATGGTCAGAAAACGAAACTTCTTACGCATTGTCGATTACCTCCGTATTTTCAGCGGGCTTGGTGCCGCCCTTCATGGAAGACAGGAACGCCATGATCTGATCCTTGTCCATCACCATAGAGCGCACGGTATTGATGATTTCAAGGTTTTCCAGCTCCGTCTTCTTGTCGTACAGCTCCTTGAGCTGTCCTTCGATTTCGGACTTCTTCTTTTCAGCCTTCTCAATGTCGGAGAGGACTTTCTGATACTTGGGATTCATGCAAAACTCCTTTCTTTTAATAGGCGGGTCTTCCGAAGGCGTAGAAATGCTGCTGCCAGTAGGAAGAATTGATGGATGTGTACTGAATGGGGTCGCCGCAGTGGATCATGACCCCATCACCGACGTAAATGCCGACGTGGGACACACCGGGGGTGTCATACGTCCCGACGAAAAAGATGAGATCACCGGGCTGTGCATTCGCCTTTGAAACCGGCGTACAGACGTTGTAAAGCCCCTGTGCGCCGAGCCGCCCGGTATTCACAAGTCCGCTGTTTGTGAGAACGTAGCTGACGAAGCCGGAGCAGTCGAAGGACGTGTCGGGATTGGAGCCGCCCCACACATACGGATAGCCGAGATACTTTTCCGCCTCGGTAATTAGCGTTGCAAACTTCTCGTCGTTCAGGTATTCCGGGTTGACATCGTAGTCGGCGGGAGGATTGGTGATGTACTTGTCCACATAGGGAGAGTCACCGAACAGATCCTCGCGGTTGCCCAGCACCGACATATACGTTGCGTACATGGAAAGCTGTTCCTGAGACATGATGTAGACCGGGACGTGGGAGAGATTGAAGTTTTCGAGCTTCACGTTGCAGATGTAGTAGTCATACGGGACGCGATAGGTTTCCGTGTGCGTGTTGCCGTCTGCGTCCGTCCATGTGTCGGTTTCCGTGCGGTATCTGGTTTCGACGATGACCTCTTCGGTGAGGATGTACTGCTTTTCAAACAGCATTTGGAGCGTACCCTGCACCTCATCCAGCGTGAACTCGCCCTCATGGAGAGCCGAGAGAATGGAGATCAGCACATAGGGGTCATGCTCAATATCATCCAGATCGAAGTGGTATTCATCATAGTTGTGAGTGCTTTCGTAGGTGTCGAGATAGCGTTGCAGCTCTTGCTCCATCCGGCAATACTGCGCCTCCGCGCCGAGCATCGCGTCATCCTCGCTGAGATAAGAGGAAGCAATAACCGACGAACCGGTAGAGGTAAGCATCGAACACGAGCTGATTCCGGCACCGAGCAAAACGAGAAGGGCAATTCCGACGCCGATCCAGATGAAGACCTTCTTGTTCTTCTCAAAGAACTCCTTGATCTTGTCGGACACCTTTTCGCCGAGCTTCTTGCCGGTATTCTTTGTGGCAGTCCCGGCGGTCTGAGAACCGGCATTCCGTGCAGCGGCATATTCCTTCTTGATGTTCTGCTTCTGGTAGTGCTTGTTCATGTTCTGCTTCTTCATCTCAGGATGCTCCTGCTGATTTCTCTCATATTGGAGCTTTGCATCCGCAGCATCCGCCTTATGTTCCAGCTTGGAGACCTTCTCATAAGGCTTGTTGATGCTGTTTTCCCGATGATGACGGAAATGCCGAGCGGCAGTCTCAGCGGCGATCTCCGTTTTATGCGCCGCCTCAACCGCCGAGTTTTCCTGCTCGACCTCATGGATTTTGCCGTGAATGCCGGAAGCGAGGGTGTCACCGACCTTGCGGACGGTTTTATCTGCTTCAAATTGCAGCTTGCCTTTGCCCTTTGGCTTTTTCAGCTCATCCTCAAAATGAAGGCGGGTTTTGCCCTTTCCGGTCTCTTCATCAAAGACGCGCTCTTTCTTGAGAACCTTGTGCGTGGGCAGCTTTTCACGGGCGGCATCCAGCCGATCATGCGCCTTCTCGGATTTTCTTTCGAGCTTCTGCATCCGCTTCGTGGGCGGAACGGCATCGTCCGAGACCGGCTTCGCAGAGGCAGTCTCCGCCGCTTGAGAGAGAATGGCATCTGCATCCACTGCTTCAACAGCAGAGGTCTTGCGCAGCTTGTGCGTGACAACCGTTTCGGCAATCACCGTGCCGGTATGCGAAGAAACGCCGTGCTGCTCCAAAGCAGGAGGCTTGAACGGCGTTTCCGAAGGTAGCGGTTCAGTTACATTCTGGGGTGGATTTTCTGCCCTTTTCTCTTCTGTGACGGACGTTTCCGAGGGCGGCTGTGTGTCGTTATCCTCGGCGTGTTCCGCCTGAAACTGACGCTGCTGACGGCGCATCTGCACCTTTTTCTGTTCCTCCGCAGAAAGAGCTTCGGAAGATTCTGCTGTCTCAGCGGGCTTCACCAGCTCTGCATCTTCCGGACGTTTTGACACGCGCTGCTCGGTGCCAGCCGTCAGGTTTTCCTCAACCGCGCCCTCCCGCTTCATCCGCAGAACAACCTTGTCGCGGGCTTTGAGTTCCGGTTCCTTGGACATCAGATTTCACCTCCGATCCGCTTGTAGGCAAGCTCGGTGTATTCAGGGTTCAGCTCTATGCCCACGAAATGACGCCCCATCTGCGAGGCAACCATGCCGGTTGTGCCGCTCCCCATAAAGGGGTCAAGCACAATGCCGCCTTCGGGACAACCGGCGAGAAGACAGGTTTCAACCAGCTTCGGAGGGTAGGCGGCATAGTGACCGCCCTTGAAGGGGACGGTGTTGATCTTCCAGACATCGCGCTTGTTGCGGAGCGGATTGATGTCTGCGTCCTTGATCTCGCCATGCTCACGGGGGCGGTTGATGGACTGCGGCTGAGGCTGACCGGGAACGGGCTTGCCATATTTGTTGCCGCCTTTCATGCCGCGCTTGAGGCGTTCTGCCGTTGCAGGGGCAATCGGCTCGGAAATCGCCTTGTAGTCGAAGAAATACTTCTTGGACTTTGAGAACAGGAAAATATGCTCGTAGCAGCGGGCACAGCGGTCTTTGACGCTCTCCGGCATGGGGTTATCCTTCATCCAGATGATGTCGTTGCGCAGATACCAGCCGGTATCGCGGAGGGCAAAAGCCAGCATCCACGGAATGCCGATCATGTCCTTCGCTTTGCAGCCCTCAACCTTGTTGTTGAGAGCCACAGCCTGACCGGTTCTGCCGTTGGGGTTCTTCGGATCAATAAAATTACCCTGATTGCCCTTTCCGGCGTAGGTGTCCGAGATATTCAGCCAGAGCGTTCCATCCGGACGCAAAACGCGCCTGACTTCGGTAAACACTTCCGTCAGGCGCGAGATATATTCCTTCGGCGTTGTCTCTCTGCCGATCTGAGCCTCCATGCCGTAATCGCGGAGCGCGTAATACGGAGGGGACGTCACACAGCAATGAACGCTGTCATCGGGCAGAGTTTTCAGGATTTTAAGGCAATCGCCGGTATGAATGATGTCAAGCTCTATAAAAACCAGCTCCTTTCTTCGGATTTGAGCGCATATCAGTCGGAGTAATACTCGTCCGGCTCGTAGTCCTCATCTTCCATGAAGTCCTCGTCGAGATCGTCAATCTCGTCCGCCCAACGGTCGAAGATTTCCTCTGCTTCCTTCGCTGCCTCACGATAGAGGCTCAGGCGGTTCTTCTCAAAGGCGGCAAAGGCGGGGACGAACTTGCCGAACTCGCGGATTGCCTTCACATCCTGCGTGCGCATATCTGCGACGCACTGAATGATTTCGGACATCGTGAGCAGATCGTCGATCATGGTTTCGTAGTCTTCCTTGGCGATGGTGACGGTATCGGCATCGTCCTCAGCCGCTTCCTGCTTGCGGACTCGGAACGTCTCGTGGACATCCTTCATCAGCTTGATCACACAGTCAGTGGTCTCATCGAAAATCTCCTGCATACGCTCTGCCATCTGGTCGGCGCAGTCCTCCAGTTCCTCATGAACGTGGAGGTAGGCGCGATGGTGCTTTTTCAGTTCGGTTTCCTCGTGGATGAGGGCGATGAGATCGGCGCTCATGTCGATAACCTCAAGCAGAAGGTCAATCGGCTTGGTGATGCTGCCGAACGTGGTATTTACGGGAACACCGCTGGCTTCTGCGATGATGCTCTTGGCGTTCTCAAGATTGAAGTTCTTATTCATATTCAAAATCCTCCTTAGTTCTGTACGGTTTCTTCGGGTTTGTTATGCAAAGCTTTGCATAACAAACCTAATGAAAAGTTTTTATAAATGGAAAGAGTGATTGTAATTAGCTGTCTATAAAGCATTTTTATGGAAAAAACTTGCGATAATAATTGCATGGATGTCTCCTTTCAACGACAATAGACACACCACCTTGAAAGGAGAGTGTGTCTATGATTACAAACAATTTCAACAAAGAGCTTCGGGGTATTTCAGATGCATTACGTGATTTGGGGTACACTGACAGCACCATCGGGCTGCGTCAACGCTATTGGAAAGAGTATTGCTTTTTCCATGGAAGTCTCGACATTGATGAAGCGTCAATGGATGAGTTTCTGCTGAAAAACTACGATATTCAGAGTGGGAATATCAATGTTTCCAAACGGCAGTATGAGGTAAGAGCCGCGCTTCGCAACTTGCTGGAATATCGCCGTTATGGAAAAATCAGAAACTATCATACACCGTGGTTCAAGGATTTGCCATGGGTTGAGTCTTTCCGAGCTATAACAGAAGAGTTCATCTCGCATCTGCGGAGTCAGAACAGCAAGCCAGAAACTATTGTCAATTACGAACGTACACTAAAACGCATCACCAACCATCTGCATAGCGTAGGAGTGGATTCTTTTAGAGATATGACGCCAGAGCATATCTCATCTTTTTTATCTACATCTATTCCGGATCTTGTCAGAAATCTTCGTGCCACGCTTTGCCATCTGCG
>OIAT01000318.1_pt1 | contig 11712 bp, 9 predicted proteins | sample 1580801 | NCBI WGS metagenome assembly OIAT01 (sample SAMEA3882536, study PRJEB24775) | human gut metagenome | biome: human-associated habitat; feature: intestine environment; material: feces | place: Netherlands | collected 2009/2010
GGTATTTTTATCTTTTCTTATACATCACAAGTTCCGGGTTGTAGTTGCGAATGTAGGTAAAATTAAAAAGCCCTTTGCGAAAAGGATTTCTCCTCTCTCAAAGGGCAGTATGATACACAAAGTGTGATAAATAGATTTTCTGTCAACCTAAATAATATGACAATGACATCAGTCTGTTATAATCACCTTTACTCATACAAAACAAAGCCGGTAATTGCACCGTTCTCCTGTTCAACAACACCTGTTTCAACGTTGGTTGAAACACCTTTTGACGCAACGCCGCCGAATATCATCAAAAGGATATTAAAAACAATTATAACAAGCAAAATAATTCCTACCGCTTTCCAAATTCTTTTGCTTTTTCTGTTTTTTATTGCTAACTGCTCGCTGATTTTTGCAAGCTGAAGCGCAACCTCGTCCCTGCTCTCCTCGTCGCTTACCTCTTTACCGAGAAGCACGCTTATGTCGGTATCAAGCACATCGGCAATTTCAACAAGAATTTCCGCATCGGGAACAGACAAACCCGTCTCCCTTAATTAAAGATATTGTTGGGTAAAAAAGAAAGGTCAGTCGATTTTGCCGATGAAGCGGTAGTAGATTTCTACTTCCTGCTCACGGCTTCCGTCCTCGCCCTTGACAGCTTCGTGGACGGTTATTTTTTCAATTAGAGTGTTCAGAAGTTCGGCGGTCAGCTCCACAGGGTTGACATACTGTTTCATCAGGGCAATCCACTTTTCAGCATCCGCTGCGGTCTGTACGGCGGCTTCCATCGTTTCGTGAAGCTGTCTTATTTTTGTTTCAAGCTCCTTTTGCTCGTTCTGGTACTTCTCGGACAGCATATTGAAGTTATACTCGGTTATGCGTCCGGCAGACCAGTCCTCATACATTTTAGCAAACAGCCCGTCAACCTCGGCTTTACGCTTCTCTGCCTTTTTCAGCTCCGCAGCCTGCTTTTTCTTCGCAGAGTTTCTTTCCCTGTCGCTGGCATTGAGCAGGCGTTTCAGCAGCTTGTCCTCGTCTTTCTGTGCCAGCATAGACCAGTATTGCAGTCTTGCAAGCACATAGGCATACAGTACATCATAGCGGATATAGTGCATGGAACACTGGCGTAATCCCTGCCCGTTCTTGCTGCAATGGTAGTACCCGTATGGGTTCTTATTCTGCTTGTTTTCCCCATAGGCTAAAGACCATCCGCAGTCTGCACATTTTATCAATCCTGCGAAAATCTGTGTCGTACCGTTTCTGCGTTTCCTGCGTCTGCTTGCAATCAGCTCCTGAACTTTTTGGAACACTTCTTCAGAAATGATGGCTTCGTGGGTATTTTCCACACGATACCATTCTTCCTGCGGCTTCCGCACCTTTTTCTTGTTCTTGAATGAAATGTTGCTCTGCTTGTTGTGAATGCTGTGACCGATGTAGGTTTCCTCTTTCAAAATGCTCTTGACCTGTGCTATCGTCCACGCATAGGCTTTTTCTGCGGGCGCACCGGCGTAGATATTGGCGAAAGTCCCGTATCTTTCATAGTTCAGCCAGCCGGGGGTAGGTACTTTTTCCTCCACCAGAATCCGTGTAATGCTGGCGGCTCCACGCCCGTGTACAGCAAGGTCAAAAATCTTCTCTACAATCCAGCGTGTTTCCGGGTCGATCAGAAGATGACCTTTTTTGTCCGGGTCTTTTACATAGCCCAGCGGTGCATAGGCTCCATAGTGTGCGCCATTGGCAAATCTTGTGTGCATGGCAGCCTTGACCTTTTTGCTGGTCTGTCGGGCGTGCATTTCATTCAGGATGTTTAAGAACGGTGCAAGCTCGCTTTCTCCGTTGATGGTGTCCACATTGTCATTGATGGCAATGTAGCGTACTCCCTTGCTGGGGAAATAGATTTCCGTGTACTGACCGGTCAGGATATAGTTTCTTCCCAGACGGGATAAGTCCTTTGTGACAACGCAGTTGATTTTCCCGTCTTCGATGTCATCAATCATCCTTTGGAAACTTGGACGCTCGAAATTTGTCCCACTCCATCCGTCGTCAATGTACTCGTCTACAACGGTCAGCCCATGCTCTGCGGCATACTGTCTAAGCATCATGCGCTGGGTCTGGATACTGCCGCTTTCCCCCTGTAATTCATCGTCACGGCTCAATCTCAAATATAGTGCAGTGTTATAAATCGTTGTATTGTATGGTTGTTTCACGGTTAAAAATCCTCCTTCTAAAAGAAACAACCCACGCTTATACAATACTCGCTGGTACAAGTATATCATAAGCGTGGGCTGATTGACAGTCGTTATTCCGTATTTTTTCAGGAAGCGGCGGCAGCGTGCTGGATCACATCTTCCAGCAGGCTGTCAAGCGGCTTCCCATCCTGTGCGAAATGCTCCGATACCTTGATACGGACTTTCCCCATGACAAAATACTGGGTGCCGTCTTTTTCGGTAAGCAGGGTGCCGCTGTTTTTGTTATTGCTCTCGTTTTTGCTTTTTGCCATAGGCAGTTACCTCCATAAATGAAATATGCCCGACAAGGGAATGTCAGACAGGTGTACAGCCGCAGACTGTCTCCGTGTCAACCAAACCGTGTCAACCGGCAGAAAAGACTTTGAAAACAATCCATAGGCGCTCTATTATTACTTTTTACTTTTTCTTTGATTTCTTGGTTGACATGGTTGACAAAGGAGAGAAATGCCCCAAATATCAGGCTTTTCCCCGTCAACCGGCTGTCAACCAAAGCGTCAACCAAACTGTCAACCGGTGGCTTTTCAGAATGGAAGTTCCATTTGCCGGGCTTCTTCTTCCGTGATTTCCTGAAAACCGTCCCCCTCCGGCGGAGCTTGGTTGACACGCTCCCAGCCTTTTTGAGAACCGTATTTCTTATACCGCTTCGGGCTTTTGTAGGCTACCCAGCCCTGTATGATGCCGCCCGCAATGCCGGTATTCATAATCTCGCAGATTGCCCGTGTCTCCCAGTCTGCCGGGGAATTTAAGTTCCCCAGCGCTTCCTCATAAAGCTGCTTGGAACATACCCTGTCGCCGGTGTAGTCCTCCAAATAGGCGTAGATCATGCCGGCCTGTGTGTCTTCCTGCATAAAGTCCTGCTGGTGGGCGTTCAGGTATCGGTTCATTTCCATGCTGAATGACAGCTTATACTTCCCACTGCGATAAACCGTCATGGCTTCCGCCCACATCTGTTCGATATACGCCCTCGCCGCCGCTTCATCGTCCAGTATGTGAACCTCCGCCCGTTCCGGGTACACCGTCACGGGGAGAAAGCGCCGGTTGCCGGTGCGGTCACGGGGCAAAAAGTCCTGCCGGTTGGTCGTCCCTCCAAATACACATTGCCGCAGCCGGTCTGCCGGATGTGTCTCATACGGCACTTTGTAGGTTTCTTTCTGGCGGCTTAAGAATGACTTGATTTCCTCAATACTCTTGGCGTTGGCTGTGGCAATCATCTCCGACATCTCGATAATCCAATGCCCTTGCAGCTTGCGGTACACATTTTCATCGTCCAGCTTTTTCAAATCGTCTGAAAACCATTCGTCCCTGCCTGCCAGCAGCCGGAAAAAGGTAGATTTCCCGGCTCCCTGACCACCAACCAGACAGAGCATGACCTCAAACTTGCTCCCCGGTCTGAATACCCGCCGGATGGCTCCCATCAGGAACAGTTTCAAGGCTTCATAGGTGTATTCGTCCGTATCGGCTCCCAGAAAGTGATGCAGGGCGTAACGGATGCGCTCTGTGCCGTCCCATTGCAGGCTGTTCAGGTAATCCCTGACTGGATGGTAGCGGTTTTCATTGGCAACAATCTTGATGGCGCTCTGCACCTTTTTCTCGCTGGTAAGCCCGTAATTTTCTTCCAGATACAAAAGCAGGTAGTTCATGTCCATGTCGGTCAGCGTGGTACTGGTGCGCTCCCAGCCCAGCGGCTTCACAATGTCAATCTGCTCCGTCAAAAGGTTCAGGCGCAGCGCCCCGCGAAACAGAGGGTCACGCTGGAACACCGTCAGGCAGTTTCGGATGCTGTTCTTCACGCCGCCTTTCTGCGTCCCCTCTAATGTTTCCCGGATTTCTGCCGGTGTCTGCGCCGGTTCCATTGTGTCCATCGTCCTTTTGACCGCTTCCTGCGTTTCCGGCGGCAAGCTCTGAAATTCGCTGTTCAAGCCGCAACACCTCCTTTCCCTGTGCGGCGATCAATGCCGCTTTTTCTTCTATTTCTCCGTATAACAAAATATCCAAAAGGTATTCTGTGTAGCTTATCCTCTGCAACGCTTCCACAAAAAGAGGATGCCAGATGGCATCCTGCGGCTGTGGGGCGTGTGCTGTTTTCCAATGCTCCAGCAGGCGCAGATAATCGCATAGCACCCGGAAACAATACCGTTCCGTTTCCTGAAATCTCTGCTCCGCTGATTTTTGTCGGGGCTGTGACCTGTTGTGACGCTTCCTATCTGGCGGCGCATTGCCGGATTTCTCATAGGAAACGCCGAAGTCCTCCGCAAGCCTGACCGCAGCTTCCCGTTTCCCCAATCCATGCAGCAAAGCGGCAAAGTCGATCACATCCCCGGAAGCCCCGCAGCCGAAGCAGTAAAAGCGGCTGTCCACTTTCATGCTGGGCGTGCGGTCATTGTGGAATGGACAGCAGACCATGCCGTTTCTCCCCACCCGGATTCCATAGAATGAAGCAGCCTGCCGGGTGGTAACAGACTGTTTCACCGCTTCAAATACATTCAAATGCTCCCTCCATAAAAATACTGGTAGCGGTAAAGCTGCCGGTTATATCATAGCTCCATCTCATGTTTCTTTCTCTGTACTGCCTGTGGCTGCTCCCTCCGGCGCAGTGCGGTATCTACGGCGTTCTGCACCTGCCGTAGCCGTATGACTTCCTCCCGGAGTGGCTTGTGCTGCGGAGACAGTTCGGCATACTCTGTTTTTAACTGTGCGTATTCCTGTTTCCATGCTTTCAGGGCAATGGGTTTTCCGTCCAGTTTTTCTTTCAAAATACGGCGGGCGGCATAAAACAGCCGTAACTCCGCATCGTGGGATGTTTCAAATTTCTCCCTCTGTTTCTTAAACTTGATATTGTTCAATTCCGTATGAACAGGTTTTAGCCGCTGGTAATTCTCGCCCTCCCGTATCAATTCCTGCAATTCCTTTATCCGGGCAGATTTCTTTTTCATGGAGTCGCTTAACGCTTCAAATTCTTCGTTGACAGAGGAAAGACGCTCCTGCAAATCCTCTAATGTGAGCAGCTTGTTTTCCGTCAGATAATTGACGGCTTCGGCAAACTGCTTTAAGTTTCCGGTTCTGGCTTTATTGCTCCATGCCCCTGCGTTGCGCTGGTTGTAATAAGCGATCAACAGGTCGGCAAGGCTCGGTGTCTGCGGTTTGGAAAGTTCTTCTTTTACCTCTGCCATCCAGACAAACAGGGCTTTGATCTTCTTCCTCACATCCTGCATGAGCCGGTTGGTGGCTTTAATCCAGCGGTTCAGTTCCCCTTTCTCGGTGCGGATGCCCTTTGCTTCCATCTGCCGGACATTAGCTCCCTCGTGGACAGTAGGTATCAGGTCAAGCCCCTGCCGCACATAGGAACGGTGGTCGATACGCACATCCAGCCCTTTTTCCTCAAATTTTGTATTAACGGCAGCCGCCCACTGCTCCCGCCAGTGTTCCAGCGTTTCCGGCTCATGCCAGTCTGTTGTATGGACAGCGTTAAACATATAATCGCCGTTTTTATCCCGGATTCGGTTTCCATCTTCATCAAGAAGATATTCCCGACGCTGTTTTTGTCCCCATGTGCCATCCGGGTTCAAAGGGCGCATGGTTGTCATCACATGAAAATGCGGGTTAGGGATGCCGCCGTCCTCTTTCTCCGGGCTGTGAAAAGCAAGGTCGGCAATCATGCCTTTTGTCACAAACTGCTCCTGTACGAACTTCCTCGCCAGCTCCATGTTTTCTTCCAGCGTCAATTCATTCTGCATGGCAATATCAAAGGAATAGGCAAGCTGTGCTTTTGGATGTTTCTCGCAGTTCTCCACAGCATTCCAGAGGGTCGCCCGGTCAAGATATATTTCCGGCGCATGGGGCGGCAGCATGATTTCCGAAGCGATCACGCCGCCCTTTTTGGTGTAGTCGCTGACTTCTCCATAGTAGCTGCTGTAAAGACGCTCCCCGGCTCGATAGGCTGCGCTGGCAATGGCGCTCTGACCGGCGCTGCGCTTGATCTGTGCGATTGAAAAATGATAAAGTGCTATCCTTAGTCACCGCCTTTCTCCTGCCCGGAAATACGGGCGTGGTTCTCTGTGGCAGACCGGATGAAATGCTCCGCCTGCGGCAGATTCAAAATGCTTTCCATGAGGGAATAAAATTCCGCTTCGGATAGCTCCTTTGTCTGTGGTGCAATGCTCTCAATAGCTGCCCCACGGGTAATCAGCCGGTGCGTCCTCTGTTTCCGGGAACCGCTTTCCAGATACGCCTGCCGGTTTTTCAAACGCTGCATTTTCCGTTTTTCCTGTTCCAGCAGGACAGTGGTTTTTTCATATTCCTGCTTCAACTGTTCCAAAGATTTTTCCATGTTCTCACATCCTTTGCTGATAAGATAAAGAAAGACCATCCGCAGACAGTCCGTGTGTCAGTGCTTCTATAAAACCCGATGAAAAGGGAAAACCGCAGAGCGGATTTCTCTTTGCGGCGGGTACACAGGGGATAGCCGCTTTAGCGGCGCAAGGGGGTGTAGCCACCTTGTCGGAGCGAAGCGAACGCAGACCTCGGATTGCTGATTTTATCAGCGGCAGAGGTAAGCTCCGCAGGACGCACGATACATGGTCTTTAGACTATGTATAGAAGTGCGCCCTTAGTTCCTAAGGGATTTTGCCGTTTCCGGCAGTCTTGTCCTTTTTCTTGGAACGCTTGGAAAGATACTTCGGGCAGTCAACCACAACCGCCCGGAAGCTCTGTTTACATTCGTGCTGGCATTTCCGGCACAGTTCGTTGTAAGTGATACGGCTGCGGTCATTTAAGAAGAAAGACCATTCCAACCGCCGCTTGTTACTCATTCTTGCCATAACCGGCTCCTTTCTCCGTTTCTATCTGATGTACGCAGATAGGCTGTTTTGATGTAGCGTCTCGGTATCATTTTTAAGTTTTTTTCCCTCTGTATGCCCCTTTGGAAAGTGCGGCAGTATTGCAAGTCAGGGAATGATACCTCACGCTTATTTGTCGCTTCCCGGTACGGTTTCGGAGCCTTTTGCCATCCATTCAAAGAAAGCAATTTTGCTGACCTTGATAAGTCTGCCCCTGCGGAACGCTGGAAAGCCGGGTGTGTGTACCAGCTCATAGGCGCTCGCTCTTGAAATTCCCATAATCCGCTGAATGTCCGCCACATCCAGAACCAGCGGTAAATCCTCGTAGCTGTTCAATCTCTTTTTATCGTTCATTCTGTTCCTCCCATAAATCAAATAGGTTAAAATGCTTCCTGTTGCCGTTCTCCCCAAAAGCCGTTTTCCTGCCCCATTCCTGCGGTGTTTCCCTGCATTGGTGCGCCGAATGCGTCACTTCTCCTGCCGGTCATATCCCTTTTGGACGGTCATTCACTTGTCAAGGTACTGTGCGGTACGAAATTACCAACCGCAATCATCATAGCGTACTATCCTTGACAAAACAATGATTCTGCGATACCATGAGTGTAACGGATATAACTGAATTATATAATTACCATAAACAAAGGCAGGGGATAGGGATGGAGAATCAGTTTATACGGCATGAGCCATGTTTTGAGAGGATTTTGTTTGTCCTGACGCTGGACAGGAAGAAAATGAAAGAGCGGATTTTGATTGGGGAAGAACAGCAGATCCGCTTCCGTCTGAACGGGAGCCAAAACGCAGAGGTGCTTTGTGATATGACACGCCCACTGGGAACTTTTTTGATAAACTTTGAGCGTGACACGGACAGAGACTGGAACTTATACGGGCTTTCTCCGCTGCGGCAAGCTCTCCACTCCAACCGATGGAAACAGCCGGAGCTGGAGCAGGCGGCAAGCGAATTTCTTTGGGAGAAATATCTTAGCAACGACCCTCTGAAAATGTATGTGGCGTTCCGTATCTGGAACAGCTATCTGCTTGCCAGAGAACCCCGTGACCGTAACGCTGCCTGTGACCGCTTCATGGATAAAATGAGCAGACTGACCGGGGTATTCCAAAACGAAACCATGAGCTTTGACAGGGAGACAGGAAAACCGAAACAATTTCAAGCTGGCAGCCTTTATTTCAAAGGCGCACCGTCAGAAGATACCCGGCTTGACCTCTGGTTCCCGGACAACCGGCGCACAGAAGAATGTGTGTCTGCCTATGCGTCCCTCTACCCGTTGATTACCTATTATCTGAACAGGCTGAATGACTGGGGGCTTTGCTTCCGGCGGTGCAAGGTCTGTGGAAAATATTTTCTGGCAAAGAGCCAGCGGTATGAGCTGTGCAGCGACAAGTGCCGAAAAGCACAGGCGCTTCAAAACAAGCGGGAATTTGACGAGAGGTCAAGAGAAAATAACTATGACCTGCTTTATAAAAATGAATGCCAGAACTGGCGCAACAAAATAAACCGGGTAAAAAATACCGCAGGCTTTCCGGCTGACCGTCTGGAAAAAATACAGGCTTCCTTTTCCGACTTTAAGAAAGAAGCCTTACAGAGAAAAAAGGCTGTAAAAACAGGAACGGCCAGCCCGAAAGAATTTACGGACTGGCTGTATCAGCAGAGTAATGTAATTGTTGAGCTGACCGAGATATGAAAAACTTTCTATCGTCAATTTCGCATTATTGCAATAACAGATTGCTTCTTCCATGAATGGTAATATTATCATCAAACTTTTGGAAGAACTATAAATGTCCGAGGTGCCTTTGATTTCGACAAAAAAACAGGCTGAATTGTTACAAAGCTCGGACATTTCAAAAATTTTTTGAGAAATGGCGAAAAAAGCGGGGCAGCACACGCCGCCCCGCCGATCCCATACGGTTATTCCATCGCCCGCATTTGTTCGATCAGGGATTGCTTTTTCTGTCTGCGGATTGTCCATACAGACAAGATCAGTTCCATTCCGAACAATACCAGAATGAACAGTCCCATTTCCAAAACCGGGAATTTGTAAGGCACTACATTTCCGGCAAAAGCTCCTATACTCATTTTTCTGCAAGCAAAGATGGAAGCCGGAAGCCCAACGATCAGCGTCGCCAATGTTGCAAAGAGCGCATAGCACAGCCCCTCACAGATGTTCATTTCACATAGCTGTTTTTGTGTTAGGCCGATAGAACGCAGAATACTGTTTTCCTGCTTTCGGGCTATCTGGTTAGAGAGTGTCGTATTGATAAGGTTGATAACGCCAAAGAGAAATACCAACCATGAAAGTATCTCCATACTGCCAAACGCAAAAGAATTTGTCATTTCTTCATATTCAATCACTGTATTGATTTCATCTAAGGCAATATTACTATGGCTGGCAACAATATTTTTCAATTCAGCTCCCACATAGTCCGTTTTTTTCGGATCGTTTACAATGCTCCATGAATAGTCGAAAGAAGCGATTTCCGGGTGCAGTTCATGGAACAATGCTTCTGGTGCGAAAAAGAGTACTCCATCGAGGGCCAGTTTTCCATGCCCGGAAGGCGTCTTGTTGGAATCAAACAATCCTGATACAGTGACGGAAACAGGCGGTTGCCCCTCTCCAAAATAAAAGTCAACTGTTGAACCAACACCCATATCCTCATTCTGCTTTAGCACATTATAGTCAATTACAATACTACGGGAATCTTTTGGCATCGTTCCTGCTGTCAGAGCCGCTTCAACTGTTGCATAATTCTGGTCGGTCAGCATATCACACATACCACCGCTTTGGTAAATGTCCGTCTTAAGGGTTGCATAGAGAGATTGTCTGCTTGGAATTATATCTGTAACACCATCAATAGATAAGATTTCCTGTTTTAATTCTTCATTCAACGGATTTCCCGCTGCCATAACCTTTTCTTCTGTCATTTCAGAATCCAAATAAATTTTATAGTCGCCGTCTGGGAAAAACTGTCTTGCAAGCGCCTCTGGTGAGCGCAGCAAAACAATGGAGGATACCACAAGCAGGATAATTCCGCCCAAACTCAATGAGGCTACAATAGCAACGGTCTTTTTTCGGTCACGCCTAAAATTTGCAATTCCCATTGAAACAGGATTGAGCTTGATATTCTTTTTCCGGCTGCGGATGTCCTTTTGCGCCGGGGTAAAACGGACGGCTTCAATGGGGGAAATCCCTGCCGCAATTTTCACCGGCTTACGGATGGAAACAGATACCATGATCCAACTGCTTATAAGCGTTAAAATAACCGTTGCCACATAGGAAACAGCGTTAAAACCCTTGGAAAACAGGAGGAAACCGCCGCATACGCCCAGCACTGTGCCAATCAGAATCCCGATACTGCCGAGTTTGCGTCCCTCGTTCTTTACAATCCGCTTGATTTGCTTTGGTGTCGCACCAATCGTCCGAAGCTGCCCGTAGCTTTGGATTTTGTCATTGATGGAGATACGGAAGATACTCTGGATCACAATATAGCCGCCAATCAGAACAAGGGCAATCACACCTGCCATCAGTGCAAAATCAAAGGATTTAGAAGCATAGGCAAAATACTTACTGTTCATTTTGGGCATAGGAAGCTGATATTCCTCCGCAATCTCCCTGCAATAAGAGGTCATCAGTTCTTCGCCCAACTGGTCGCTGTTTTTGAAATGGACATAGGCGCGATAGCCAGTCGGGTCAAACCCTTTCCATCCTGTCAGGGCAGCGTTGGAAAGAATGATAGCGCAGGTATTCGCTTCTTTTTCATTTACGCTGTCCATAATGCCGGTAACGACATAATCACCATGAAAACTCTCTGTATCTAAGGTCACAGTGTCCCCGATCTTGGCATTGTTTCCATAGGTGGAAAGAAAGTATTCGCTTACAACAACTTCATTTGCTTTTTCAGGAACCCGGCCCTCTAACAACTCCATCTGCGCCTTGGTAATCTCCATCATTTGCGCGTCGCAATACACATAAGACGCATGATAGCCCTGTTCTGAAAGCTCCTCACCCAGCATATAGTAGCCGCCTACGCGCTCAAACTCCGGCAGTCCTTTCAGGGTTTCAATGTCGTTTTCCTCTACGCCCAGCCAGACCGCCTCATAAGTATCGACAACCTGATTGCGCTGCATTTGTGTCAGGGAGGTAGACACAATTCCCGTAAAGCAGATCAGAAATGCCGCCAGCGCAACGGCAATCACCACCATCAGATTCCGGCGCTTCTCGCTTTGCAAACTTTTCTTTGCCAGCTTCTTTGTAATGGCGCTGGTATCATTCTCAAAAGGCCATGTCATAGCCTGCCACCTCCTTACTCCACAATCTTGCCGTCCTCAATGCGGACAATCCGATCTGCAAGACGGGCAATGTCGTCATTGTGGGTAATCATCACAACAGTTTGCCGGAACTCTGCACTGGTGCGCTTGATAAGCCCCAGCACCTCGGCGCTGGTCTTGCTGTCAAGGTTGCCGGTCGGCTCGTCGGCCAGCACAATAGCCGGTTTGGTAATCAGGGCGCGTGCGATAGCCACACGCTGCTGCTGGCCGCCGGAAAGATTGTTCGGCATATTTTTCAGTTTATCTTCCAGCCCCAGCAGGTGAACGATCTCGTCCAAAAACTTCTGATCCACCGTGTCCCCGTCCA
>OIAT01000320.1_pt1 | contig 11669 bp, 9 predicted proteins | sample 1580801 | NCBI WGS metagenome assembly OIAT01 (sample SAMEA3882536, study PRJEB24775) | human gut metagenome | biome: human-associated habitat; feature: intestine environment; material: feces | place: Netherlands | collected 2009/2010
TTTGTGAAGAATTTCTGCATGAGCGCAGAATCATCTTCGCAAACGGAGCTTTTTTTACGCCCGATGGTCGAGTGACGGACGATCTCCCACTGCGTGGGGAGATTTACGACAAGCTGAAATTCTGTGCCGTGAACAACATCCCCCGGAAGATCACCAACATTCTGGAAGTGCTGAAACTGGAAGCGCAAGTGCCTGACTTCCCACCGGAGCAGGATCGCATCCATGTGTTCAACGGTACGCTGCTATTGAACGGCACATTTACCGAGGGCAGACCGGCTATCGTGCGAAGCCGTCTGCCTGTTGTCTACAATCCCGATGCTCCTGCGCCCGTGATCTGGCTGAACTTTTTGAATGGACTGCTCCATGCGGAAGACATTCCCACCTTGCAGGAGTTTATCGGTTATTGCCTGATCCCCTCCAACAAAGGACAGCGCATGATGGTGATTAAGGGCAACGGTGGCGAGGGTAAATCCCAAATCGGTGCGGTGCTTTCGGCTATCTTTGGCACAAACATGAAGGACGGCAGCATCGGCAAGATTTCTGAAAACCGCTTTGCCCGTGCCGATCTGGAGCACATCCTGCTGTGCGTAGATGATGATATGCGGATGGAAGCTCTGCGCCAGACCAACTATGTAAAATCCATCGTGACAGCACAAGGCAAGATGGATTTGGAACGTAAAGGCAAGCAGAGTTATCAGGGCTGGATGTTCGCCCGGCTGCTGGCATTCAGTAACGGTGATCTGCAAGCCCTGTATGACCGCAGTGACGGATTTTATCGCAGACAGCTTGTGCTGACCACCAAGGAAAAGCCGGTGGACAGAGCTGACGATCCTGATCTTGCAGAGAAGATGAAAGCTGAAGCCGAGGGTATCTTCCTGTGGGCATTTGAAGGCTTGCAGCGGCTTGTTGCCAACAACTTTAAGTTTACGGAGAGTGACCGTATCCGGGAAAACCGGGAAGCGGTCAAACGTGACAACAACAATATCTTTGATTTCATGGATTCCGAGGGATACATCCGGCGTAAAGCGGATGCGTCCATCAGCTCCAAGGATTTCTATGAAATCTATCGGATGTGGTGCGAGGAAAATTCTCTTGCTCCGCTGAAAGCCCGCAGCTTCAGCGACGCCATGATTGCCAATGCCAAGAAATTCAATCTGGAGCATTGCAACAACATCACCAACTCTGCCGGACGGCGGGTGTGGGGCTTTATGGGCGTGGAAGCTGTGGCAAGACCTCATATAAATGGATTTTACGATGTTTCGCCGTGTACGTACGTACCGGAGGGCTGGCGGGAATGATTTTTCCAGTCGTGCTCTGTACGTATGTACGCAGCATTTACCCCCCGTTCTCTCTTGTTATAGGAAACAGCGGTTTTCAGAGCCGACCTGTTTTCGGACATCGAAAATCAATGGTAATGAAAACAGGAAAGATTTTGACCGCAGAACAAAACCATTTCACGAAATCGTGCTTCTCTGAACCGTGTACCCTGTTCACGGAACAATGGGTGTTTTCACTGTTCCAGACTAAACCTCACGGAACAATAAAATGGGATATATGCCTATATGGACAGAATATCGCACCCGCAAAAATAAAACGATTTTGGAGTTGCCGGATTTTTCACTGTTCGGTGCATCCGCTCCGCTTCGGAGAGTAGCTATCGTACCAAACTACAAATCAAAATTATGGAGGAATTTTCAATATGAATGTACGCAATGAAATAAAGGCACAGATCATCCGTGCCGGAATGACCATGCAGGAAGTAGTTGACTTGCTCTCGGACGAATACGGATGGAGCGACAGCGTTTCCAATTTGTCCGCAAAATTACAGCGGGAAAGCATCCGATATAAGGAAGTATTGGAGCTTGCCGCTGTGCTTGGCTACGACATCGTATGGCAGAAAAGACGGGAGAAGTGATGCCTCGGCAACAGCCCCTCGCATCTCCCGTCTCCATAGGCGCACCGCAGTGCTGCCTATGGATGGCAGTGAAAGATACGGTTTTTGCTGCCACCGGATGCAAGAAGTAGTTCGGCAGAACGGCTCCATGCAGACGGGCTGACCATGGGAAAAGGCGCAGACATTTTCGCTTTGGTCAGCAGAGGTCGCCGCAGTGACCGCATCCCCTCTCGGGAGAGCCCACGGCACTTTGCAGCCAGTATGGATGAAAGTGTCATAGTGGGTTATTACACTTTGAAAAAGTGCCGTTCTCCAGCCTTCCGCTGTCTGCAAATCTCAAAGAAAGGAAAAATCCAATGGCAAGAAATGATGGAATAGACCGTACCGTAGCCAGAAATCAGGACTTGGAAACACCGGCTGATGTGGCGAAGGTACAGGAACACAATGAGCGTGAAAAGGACAGCTACAGCAATCAGGACATCGTGCCGGAACGCACTTCTCTGAACATTCATTTCAAAGCCCCCGCGGACGATTATGTAAAAATGTTTGAGCAGATGGAACAGGACGGTGTAATCTCCACAAGAGGTCTGAAACCGGATGCCGTCAAATACGGTGAGTTGATTTTTGATGTGAACTCTGCTTACTTCTACAATCACGGCGGCTATGAATTTGCAAAACAGTTTTATGCCGATGCCTATAAAGCCGCCGTGGAGATCGTAGGCGGTGAGCAGTATATCCTATCCGCTGTGATGCACGCCGACGAGCGCAACCGGGCAATGTCCGAAGCTCTGGGCGAAGATGTGTACCACTACCACCTTCATGTGGTTTATATCCCGGTGGTAGAGAAGCAAATTCTGTGGTCGAAGCGATGTAAGGATGAATCCCTCCGGGGAACGGTAAAGGAAACGATCACGCAGGTCAGCCGCAGTAAAAAATGGGAGTCCAAGCCGGTGCTTGACAAGGATGGTAATCCAATGTTGAACGCAAAAGGAAAAAAGATTTTGAAGTCGTCCTACAGTGTGTTGCAGGATGACTTTTTTCATTTCATGCGAAATGCCGGATATACCGATGTGGAGCGTGGAGAGCGTGGCAGTACAGAGGAACATCTGACTGTGACCCAGTTCAAGGTGCAGGCAGAACAGCAGCGCTTGGAAGCTGTGACCGGGCAGGTGGCACAGGCGAAGCGGGGGTTGGAGAATGCCAAAGCTGCCACGGAGAAACAGAAAAAGAAACTGGAAGCTCTGCAAAAGGAAACCAAAACAGCAAAGACCGTTGCTCTGACGGTGCAGGAGATTGAAACGATGGGAAAGAAAGCCACATTCGGAAATAATATCACGCTGACACCGGATGAATGCGACACGCTCAAACGCTATGCGGTCAACGGCATTATCGCCAATGCTGACAACAAGCGCTTGAAGGAGAAACTGGCTTCCGCTGAAAAGACGGTTTCCATCTGGAAACAGCGGTATGAAGCAGTAAACGAAAAATATATGGAACTGAAACAGAAAGCCCAGCCTTTTCTGGATGCACTGGAAATTGCATCCGAAAGGGTTCGGGCTTTTATCAATTCTATCCTCATCAGAGGAAAGGAAACGCAGGAACACAAACACCCTGCCCGGAAGCGTGGACAGGATATGGAACTTTGATGGAGGAATCGCCTATTGAAGAAATATTATGAGGAAGCGAAATATAATGCGGCATTTGACCGCTGTGTGGATGTTATGAGCCAGATGCTCCAGAAGTACGGGCATCAGGTTTTGGATAAATTAGAGCAGGACACTCCGCAAACGGTGGAGTGTTCCAAGGATGATAAGCAAGCGCAGCCTTTGACGGATAAGGCTGCGTAAAAATTTACAATTTACACGTTGCGTACTTGTTGCGGCTATGCTATAATATGTACGCAACGTGTATTTTTGCTTTTTTGGAGAAAAGACGAATGGATTGTAAAAACAGAATTATTAAGTTGCGTGAAAGCACAGGACTGAACCGGAAAGATTTTTGCAAGCTCGTCCATATTCCTTACCGGACTATGACCGAGTGGGAATTGGACAACCGCCATGCACCGGATTATGTGCTTAGACTTTTGGAGTATTATATCCGCAACGAGGGATTGATGGTAAAAGAAATGAGCGAAGGAGGTGGCGATTCTGAAAAAGAAGCAACTTAAATGTTATCTATATACGAGAGTGTCCACCTCCATGCAGGTAGACGGATACAGCTTGGATGCCCAGCGGGACAAGTTGCGGAAGTATGCGGCATACGAGGATATGGTCGTTGCCGGGGAGTATTCTGACGAAGGATTTTCCGGCAAGAACATCCAAGGAAGGCAGGAGTTTCAACGGATGCTGAACGACATCCAGGACTGCAAAGACGGCGTTTCCTATGTGCTTGTCTTTAAGCTCTCCAGATTTGGCAGAAATGCAGCCGATGTTCTGAACTCTTTGCAGCTCATGCAGGATTTTGGTGTCAACCTGATTTGCGTGGAGGATGGCATTGACAGCTCCAAGGATGCCGGAAAGCTGATGATCTCTGTGCTGTCTGCGGTGGCAGAGATTGAGCGAGAAAATATCCGCACACAGACAATGGCAGGACGGGAGCAAAAGGCTCGTGAAGGCAAATGGAACGGCGGTTTCGCTCCCTATGGATACAAACTGGAAAACGGAAACCTTGTCATTGCAGAGGATGAAGTGGAAGTTATCCGAGTAATCTATGATCGTTATATTCATACAAACGAGGGTGTTGCAGGAGTTGCAAAATATCTGAACCGCAATGGTTATGTAAAGAAACTAAGACAGAATAATACCATTCCGGGATTTTCAAGAGATTTTGTGAAAAATGTATTGTACAATCCTGTTTATATGGGAAAGATTGCTTACGGCAGACGAAGAACAGAAAAGAAACAGGGTACAAGAAACGAGATGCACGTGGTTGAGCAGTCGGAGTTCCCGGTTTATGAAGGACAACACGAAGCTATCATTTCCGAAGAGGATTGGTATCTGGCACAGGAAAAGCGCAAGATCAATTCCTTTAAGCGGGAAAAGGTCAACAATCCAGACCACGCACACATCCTGTCCGGTATCTTGAAATGCCCATGCTGCGGAAAGAGTATGTACGGCAATATTGCCAAGGCTCATAGCAAGGACAAGAAAACACGGTATTATTACTACTGCAAAAATACGGTTACGCCGACGGGACATGAGTGCAGCTTCCGGCTGAATATCGAGCAGACGGAAATCAACAAATTTGTGGCGAAGGTCATCTCCGCTATGGTCAGCAATCCCCAATTTATAGAAGCAATTCAAGCGAAAATCGGAACAGCGGTTGATACAGAGGATATGGAAAAGCAGATCGCCGTTCTGCAAGGACAGCTAAAGCAAGCCTTTGGAACGAAAAGCCGCTTGGAGCGTCAGATGGATACCTTGGACATCAACGATGCCCACTATGACAGAAAGATTTTGGACTTGCAGCGCCGCTATGATGAGCAGTATGACACCATAGAGGAAATCGAAGTTCAGATTGGCGAATTGCAAAGTCAGATCCGCAGCATCCAGCAGGAGAAGATTTCCGGAGACAATATCTATCGCTTGTTGCTGGCATTTGATGAAGTCTACCATTCCGCAACGGAAGCGGAGCAGAAGGAGTTTATGAAGGCCTTTATCGAGCGAATTGAGATGTTCCCGGAAAAGAGAAAAGACGGAAGCTGGATAAAGAAGATTGTATTCAACTTCCCTGTGCCTGTTGATGGCGAGGAAGTGAAAGAACTTCCCTTGGAAACTGAAACAACAGTCGAGACGGTTGTTCTTTTGTCCCAACTGAAACAAAAGCCGGATGATTACATTAATGTCACGATTGAACTTGATGATATGGATATAACATCTGCAGAGACTAAGGCTACATATGATGAGATAAAGAAGTATGTGGCTGAACATAATGCCGGCATGAAGGTTTCCAATCTGTATATCTCACAGGTAAAGAGAAAATGCGGAATTGAGGTTGGAAAGAATTATAATTTACCTAAAAATGAAGATAGCAGGCAACCGCAGTGTCCAGAAGATAAAGAGAGTGCAATTGTGGAGGCATTGAAGCATTTTAAGATGAATAGTTAATAAAGAGAGGTGCAGATGCTATGCCAGGTATACTCGTGGTTGAAGATGATGAAAATTTAAATCGTGGAATTACATTCTCACTGAAAAAATCCGGATATGAGGTTTTTTCAGCAGAATCAGTGAAAAAAGCGAAAAGAATTGCAAGTGATAATAATGTGGATGTTACCATTTGTGATGTGAATCTTCCGGATGGGAATGGACTGGAATTTGTAAGGTGGATGAGATGCAATTATAATACATACATTATTTGTCTTACAGCACTAGATCAGGAGATGGATCAGGTCATGGGATATGAAGCAGGGGCAGATGATTATATTACAAAGCCGTTTAGTCTTTCGGTACTTCTTTTGAAAATAGAAGCACATTTCCGCCGCAGACAGGAGAAAACGGAAGCCGGAAAGATGATTTCGGGAGATATCGTATTTATCGCAGGAGAAATGAAAGTCCTGATAAAGAGTCGTGAAATCAGTCTGACAAAAACGGAGTTGAAAATGCTGACTTTTTTTCTTCAGAATCCGAAACAGATTCTTTCAAAAACACAAATATTGGAAAATGTGTTTGATCTGGAAGGGGATTTTGTGGATGAAAATACAATCGCTGTCAATATCAGAAGACTCCGTGAGAAAATCGAAGACAATCCGGCTGCACCGGTCTATATAAAGAATATCAGAGGTCTTGGGTATATATGGAATCAGGAGGTAAGGCAGTGACAAAGAGATATCGCAAGAAGATTACAGTAGTGCTCTCCTTGGTATTACCTGTCATATTATTGTTTGCAATATTAAATTGCTTTACCACGTATGTGTTTTATGAAGATTATAAATATAAAATGAATCTTATGACAGAGATTGCTGCAAAGGAAGAATTTTCCGGGCTGGATGCTGTTTCGGAATTGCTTAAGGATAAGGATATTGAAACTAACGAACAGGGAAGGCGATTATTGGAGCAATATGGATACTGGGGGAATAAAGGGAATGCATTTTATTCGCAATTCCGGCATCAGGTTATGGTGACCGGTGCTGTAAGCACTGTGATATGCGTGCTTCTTTTGACTTTTTTACTTTATTGGAAGAAAAAAGAAGATGCGTGTCATCAGAAAATTTTAGACCAGTTGGAAGAAATTCTGATCAGATTCCGTGAAAATAAATTTGATGATTTACTGAAAACGGAAAATCATGCAGAACTGGAAAAATTGAATGACCAGCTTGAAGCAATCGGACATCATATTCAGTTGCTAAAGGAAGAAGCACGGGAAGAAAAAGAGAGCACGAAAGAAATGGTTTCTGATATCTCTCACCAGTTAAAGACACCGGTTGCAGCTTTGGATACATGTTTTAGTGTGCTGATGCAGAATGACTTAAGTGCCACAGAACAGGAGGAGTTTCGTATCCGTTGTCGGAGTGCTCTGGATGGACTGGAGACATTATTGCAGTCGCTTCTTGAAATATCCAAGATGGAAACTGGACTGATTCAGATTAATAAGAAAAAACTTCCGCTTATGGATACTGTCATATCTGCTGTGAACCGCACTTATCCTAAAGCGGATGAGAAAGAAATTGAATTCGTTTTTGACTATGAAAAAGAGCTGGAAACATGCACGATTATGCAGGATAAAAGGTGGCTTGGTGAAGCTGTGATCAACGTTCTGGATAATGCGGTCAAGTACAGTCCGTGTGGTTCAAAAATATTTATCCGGTTACAAAAAAGAAACGATCTTGTAAGAATGGAAATTGAGGATCAGGGAATTGGTATTCCGCAGAATGAGTATCACAAAATTTTTCAACGATTTTACAGAGGAAGTTCCAAGGAGGTCATGGAAAAGAGTGGTACAGGAATCGGACTTTTTCTATCGAGAGAAATTATCGAAAAACACGCAGGTACGATTACGGTAACCTCCGGCAAAAAGAAAAAAGGAAGCACGTTTGTGATTCAATTACCATATGTTGGTTAAATTTTAAGTGGGCAGAAATCTTACAATTCTGTAAGACTTCTGCTCGTTTTTTGAAAGTGAAATGAAAGATTGTCCTGATACAATTTGGATGTAGGTTGAAAAATGACCAAATATATAAACAGGCAAAGAAAGCGTGCTGAAAAGGTACGCTTTACAGAATTGAAAAGGAGGCAACACATGAGTGTGATATTAGAAACCAAGCAGCTTTGTAAGTTTTATGGCGCAGGTGAGAATCAGGTCAAAGCGGTCAATCAGGTGGACATTCAGATTGAGCAGGGAGAATTTGTCGCAATTGTTGGAAAGTCAGGTTCCGGTAAAAGTACATTACTTCATATGCTTGGAGGGCTAGACACCCCGACAAAAGGCAGTGTTACTTTAGCAGGGAAAGATTTATACAGGATGAAGGAAGATGCCCTTGCTGTTTTCCGCAGAAGAAAAATCGGATTTGTTTTTCAGGCATTTAATCTGGTTTCATCTGTTAATGTCTGGGAAAATATTGTACTGCCACTGGGGCTGGATGGAAGAAAAGTGGATGAAGCGTATGTAAATGATATTATTGCAACTCTGGGGATTGAAAACCGGATTTATAATCTGCCAAATCAGTTATCCGGAGGACAGCAGCAGAGAGTAGCAATTGCAAGAGCACTGGTGAATCGTCCGGAAATTATATTTGCAGATGAGCCGACAGGAAATCTTGATTCTAAGACCAGTGATGAGGTAATCGCTCTGCTTAAGATGACAGCAAAAAAATATGGACAGACAATTGTAATGATTACCCATGATGACGAAATTGCACAGGTCGCTGACCGTATTCTGGTGATTGAGGACGGACAGGTGGTGGATTTCAGATGAAGACAATAAGCAGGATTGCATATAGCAATGACAAAAGGAACAGGACAAGAAGTATACTGATCATGATGGCAATCTGTCTGACCACGATGCTGCTTGTTATCATCAGTACTGTGGGAAATGGGGTAATTCATTTACAGAAAAGTCAGGCGGCAGGATCATATGGAAGCAATTATGGTCTGTTTGTTTCCGCAGACGGATCGCAGTTAAAAGAAGTAAACCGCCGTGCGGAAATAGATGCTACAGGCACTATGTGCACCGAAGGTATCATAAAAGGCAATGAAAAAGGCGGGTTTGTCTGCATGGATGAGACTGCAAGAAAAATGCTTCCTTATAATAAAGAATATGAGTTGAAGGAAGGAAAGTATCCGGAAAAAATGCAGGAAATTGCCGCAGGAAGAGCATTTTTTCGTGCAATGGGGTATGGTGATGTAAAGATCGGAGATACGGTTACACTGGATTACCGCGCAGGGATGCAGTCAGAATATAAGCCGGAAGAATTTGTTGTCAGCGGAATCCTATATGATCGGGATGAGTATACCATCGAGGCATCTTATGTTGCTTTCGGGTCACAGGAGTTTTATGATGAGCACGTCGCAGAGAATGACAGACAGTATAATATTTATTTTACTTTAAATGATTCTGCAAATGTATCTATGAATAATATTGATTCGGTTATAAAGCAGATTGCAGCAGCTTGTGGGATCGAAGAAAAAAACGTTATAGTCAATGATCTCTATTTGCAATGGGTCTTGCAGCCGAGTTATGAAACGATTGCGGTATGCGGGGTTTTGATTCTTGCAATTGTACTTTTCTCTGTTGTGGTCATTTATAATATTTTTCAGGTCGGTATTGCCAACAAGATACAGGAGTATGGAAAAATCAAGGCTCTGGGAGCGACAAAAAAGCAGATGAAACAACTGATCTTCAGAGAGGGTATGTTTTTGACAATTTCTTCAATACCAGTTGGATTGCTTCTTGGTTTTCTGATTGCAAAATGCGGTTTTAACTGGCTGGTAGAACAGGGAAACCTTGTATCAACCGGAACTGGCTCTATGGGAGTTCAAAATCAGCAGGTGCCTCTGTTTTCCCTGCCTGTTATGCTTCTCTGTATTTTCGTATCATTTCTTACCGTTGCTTTGGCACTGCGTAAACCAATGAAAATTGTTTCACGGATTTCACCTATCGAAGCAACACGGTATTTAGAAAATGCAGAAACACAAAAAAAAGGAAAACGAAATGGCAGAAAAAATGTCACCGTGTTTTCTATGGCAATGGCAAATGTAACGGGTAATCCCAAAAGAACTATTGGTACTATCCTCACAATGGGTTTTTCTTGCGTATTGTTTGTGATTATCTCTAATTATGTGGGAAATATTGACACGGAGCATGAAGCACGTCTTTCCGTTAATCATGGACAATTTGAACTGCAGCTTGACTATTCTGCTGAGTATGATGAAAGATATCCGGAGAATAATCTGGATACGATTCTGACGGATGATCCATTGAATGATTCGCTGATTGAAGAAATCAAAAGCATTCCGGGAGTAACAGATGTCATGACGAGAGAGATTGTCTCTGTAAATCTGAACGGAACAAGATTTCCGGCTGATATTGTGAGTAAAAAGGATTTTGATTTTATGCGCCAAGAAGGGGATATTGGCTCTATGGACTATGATCAGGCGGTAAAGAATGGTGATATTTTCTTTGGCTGGTCAACGTGGATGGAACAAGATGGATATGCTCCGGGTGAATCCATTGCATTTGACTTTGAGAATGGAAGTGGAACCTATACCTATCAGGGAAAGATTGCAGGATCTTTTGTAAGTGCGGACACTTATCTTGTCATTCCGGAAGGTGTATATCGTTCCATGAATCCGAGAGGAACAGCCTATGGCTATCTGTGGGTGGACTGTGATAAAAAAGATGTGGCATCTGTAGAACAAAGTCTGAATACTTTGATTTCTAATACTTCGCATATAAAAATGGATACTTATCATGCGCAGTTACAATCTGCCGAATTTGCAAGCAGCATGATGAAGCTTGGCTGTTATCTGTTTATGGCTATTGTAGGACTCATCGGGTTTATGAATATGGCGAATACCATGATCATGAATATTACGACAAAAAAGCAGGAATATGGTGTATTACAGGCTGTGGGCATGACAAATAAACAATTAAATTTATGCCTGCAGTTACAGGGACTGATGTTTACGGTTGGTACCATATGCGTAGCTTTGATCATTGGTCTGCCGCTCGGCTATGCACTTTTTTCCTATGCAAAACATAATGGAATATTTGGAATGAATATCTATCATGTTCCAATCGTACCAATTTTTATTATGATTTTTTTGGTCGGTCTGTTGCAGATTGTACTTTCCTGCGTTTTAAGCAGTAATCTGAAAAAGGAAACGCTGGTTGAAAGAATAAGGTATCAGGGATAGCAAGTAATATGTAATGAACTAGGTCTTAACGAAGAGGAGAAATAGATAACTTCCATTTTGTATGTATGATAAATCTAAACAGTATTTTAGCAACATTTCCTGAGTGGGGGCAGAAAGTGCCCCCACTTTCACTATTTGGGGGCGAAAAGCGCCACCATATATCATAAATGATGGGTTCAAGGGAAAAATCCCTTGCTAGAACAGCATTTGGATGGAGACATCTCTAATGCGTATCTAGCCGTAAACCTAAGAGATTCAGACAGGCGTGTGGGTGGAAGAGATATACAAAACACGGATAAGGGAGGTGCAGGAAAGCAATGGATAAAGAACTTACAATAATCGCAGAACCAGAGGAACTTATTGCCTGGGCAGACACATTTGATATCTTACTAAACCCTTCGATAGAAGATGCTGCAATATTGCTT
>OIAT01000322.1_pt1 | contig 11576 bp, 8 predicted proteins | sample 1580801 | NCBI WGS metagenome assembly OIAT01 (sample SAMEA3882536, study PRJEB24775) | human gut metagenome | biome: human-associated habitat; feature: intestine environment; material: feces | place: Netherlands | collected 2009/2010
ATTCATTTTTTATTTCGATGAAACGGTTTTTGATAAGTTTAAAGACACTCGATGCATCAACATGGTATTTTCTGTGGGCATCTAACAGGTAAAGCAGATCCGTGATTTTGTTGTCGGCCGCAAAACGTTTTCCAGGAGCCGATACAACAATGTATCGGCGTGTTGGATCTTGTTGGATGATGGCTTTGATTTTTTTGAACTGTTCAGCATTTGCAACACTAGAACCACCAAATTTAGTGATTTTTAACATATGACTACCTCCATAATGCGATAAAACTATTTTTATCTAATTCTTTAACTTTCTTAATGATCGACATATCCTGGTTTTCAATCCAGTAATAGTTCGCTTCTTTCTTTTGAATAGGATAGTAATTCTCTAGGAAAACATCACTGCGAATTAGCCACGTTTCTTTTAAAAGAGACGTATCAAATTCTTTTGGTGTTGAATAAACAATTTTTCTTTATTCCATTTTTCAACGCCTGCTTTGTAACCTTCCCATCTTCCAAGCCATGTAGCATCTCCCTGCTCCCAGCCGATAAGACCGATGTTACGATCTCCTTTTTCAAGAAGGATGTTTACAAGTTCTTCACCGTTTGCCGGTTCATCTTCATGTACAGCTCCGATGTAGTAATCAGAATCTTTAGCTGCCTGATAAATATCTGCGCTGTTCTCTTCACTGATCACACGGAAGAACTGTGCAAGATAAACTTTGTTGTCATTACATGTCTTGATAGCAGATGTCATTTCTGTATCAGATGAGTTACAGATGATGATTCCCTGGCATCCTGCTGCTGCAAGCTGTTCTACAGATGCTGTAACTTTTTCAGAAACATGTCCCTGGTCAACATACTGTACTTCGACATCAAGAGCTTTTGCTGCTTCATCAAGGATCTTCTTACACTGTGATCCAAGTACGTCTGTTGAAGACCAAATAGAAACACCAATTTTGATCTTGCCTGATTTTGAAGCACTCTTGTAGCTGCCATTGTAGCTGCTGTTACTTTTTTGAAAACTTTTTTCATATCTTCTCCTCCATCTCCGTTTTCTTGATGATTTGATTATATTATTTGAGTCTGTGCTTTTCAAGAAAATACAAGAAAGTTTTTGTTCAAAGTTGTATTTTAAACGTGTATTTTATCCACCAAAAATGTAATGTTTTTATTCATTTTGTGCATTATGTCCTTATAGTGATCGTTTTTTTTCAGTGAAAACTAGATTTTTGTGCGTTATGTGTAAAATTTTCATGAACTAACAATACAACTTTCATTTTCTCTATACTTGTATTGTAAATGTATACAAATCACATGATTACATACCTTTTTTCTTTTTTGATATTATACATACACAGCCTTAATACTTCCTTAAAAATTTATAGATTTTATGCATTATGCACAGCTTATTTCTTTTTATTATCCACTTGACATAAGTCCGAATTCAGACTACAATATACCGAGTACGATTTCGGACTTACTATCATCTGATTTCGAAATCTACATAATTATTTAAATGAGGTGAACCATGAACACGGATTCTACTGTACTTATCAGCAAATATTTAAAAGAATATAATCACATATATAAAGAAGCAAATGACATCTATCACGAGATTGCCCGAAAACTTCAACTTTCGGACAGTGCGTTAGACATCTTCTATACAATTTTTGAAATGGGCGATAACTGCCTGCAGCGTGATATCTGCAAAGCTTCCTGCATGCCAAAGCAGACGGTTAATTCATCTATACGAAAACTGCAGACCGACGGTTATCTTACCCTCTCACCCGGAAAAGGCCGGAGTATGCATATCCATCTTACCCCTTCCGGTCAGAAGCTTATTCAGGAAAAACTTGTTCCTCTCATCCGTATTGAGAATGATGCATTTGAAGATATGACTGTTGAAGAATGCGAGCAGCTGATCCACCTGAATGCCAAATATAATCAGACCTTACGTTCTAGGCTTTCTAACCTTGAGGAGGATCTATAAACTATGAAAATTCAATTATCCGAACACTTTACTTATAAAAAACTTCTACAATTTGTGTTTCCTTCTATTATAATGATGATCTTCACATCCATTTACAGTGTGGTTGACGGACTTTTTGTCTCCAACTTTGTTGGAAAAAGCGCTTTTGCAGCGGTTAATCTGATCATGCCTTTTCTGATGGGCATCAGCGCTCTCGGTTTCATGATCGGAACCGGTGGTAGTGCCATTGTTGCAAAGACGCTTGGTGAAGGAAAGATCGAAAATGCCAATGAGTATTTTTCCATGCTCGTCTATATCACTGCTATCGGAGGAATCATTATCGCAACCCTGAGTATGTTCCTTGTAAAACCGGTTGCCATTTTATTCGGTGCAAGCGGTACTCTTCTTGACAACTGCATTTTATATGGACGCATTCTTTGCATTTCGCTGCCTGCTTTTATGCTGCAGAATGTATTTCAGAGCTTTTTTGTAACTGCCGAAAAGCCACATCTGGGACTTCGCGTGATCGTGATCGCCGGTGTGACCAATATGGTTCTCGACTTTTTATTTGTAGCTGTACTCCACCTCGGACTTCCCGGTGCCGGGTTTGCGACTGTATGCGGAGAGTTTATCGGAGGGCTTTTCCCGTTATTCTACTTTGGACGGAAAAATTCCAGCTTATTAAAGCTTGGAAAAACACATTTTCATGGCAGAATCTTATTAAAGACCTGTACCAATGGCTCGTCCGAGCTTATGACCAATCTTTCCAGCTCTGTTGTAAATGCTCTTTATAATATGCAGCTCATGAAATTTGCCGGTGAAGACGGCGTTGCAGCTTACGGAACGATCATGTATGTCAATTTTATCTTTGTTTCGATCTTCTTTGGTTATGCGATTGGAAGTGCCCCGATCGTCAGCTATCACTACGGTGCCAACAATCAGGATGAACTAAAGAATCTTTTCCACAAGAGTATCCGGCTGATTGGAACCTGGGCTGTTTCCTTATTTATCATCGCGCAGCTCATCGCAACACCACTCGCCACATTGTTTGTCGGTTATGACCAGGGGCTTTTTGAACTGACACGCAGTGGCTTCCGTCTGTACAGCTTTGCGTTCCTGATCAACGGGTTCAATATTTATGGCTCTGCATTTTTTACCGCATTGAACAACGGTCTGCTCTCTGCGCTGATCTCGTTTCTCAGAACACTGGTCTTCCAGATGGCAGTGGTTCTACTACTTCCACTGCTTCTCGGGATCAACGGAGTCTGGTGCTCGGTTGCAATTGCTGAACTTTTAACTTTATGCGTTACCGGAACTTTTATCGTCCTGAAACGTAATATTTATCATTATTTATGAACTACTCGGCAACTAAGTTACCAGAGCATCTGAATTTTGGCGGGATACCGCCTTTTTTCAGGGTGCCGTTGCTAGAATCAAACTTTTTGAACCAAAAATAATATTTGTTATTGAACCAAATCATTCGAAGTGCTATAATCAATTTAAGTTTTGAACTTCACTGTTTTATTTTTTAAATTGAACTTTTTTAGTTTGAAAGGAGATTCTCAAATGACAACTTTCTCAGATAGACTTAAAGAGGCGATGTATGCACAGAACCTGAAACAGATTGATCTGGTTCATATCGCCGCAGAAAATAATGTAAAATTAGGTAAAAGCCATGTAAGCCAGTACGTGAGCGGAAAAACTGTTCCGAGAAATGATATCCTCCATTTTCTGGCAGATACGCTTCACGTAGATGCCGATTGGCTGCTCGGTGACAGTCAGGAAAACTTTACTGCTCGGGAAAACAACTCCGTTGCCCCAAAAGCTCCGTCTACCACTAAGACTTCTGGTTCTGTCGGAACTTCAAACTCTTCAAAAAGGGGAACTACACCGATGAAAAAGACAATAACCGACAAAAATGATAACGATAATGCAGGAAGTTCTGCCATGCATATATTCAAAAAATCATCCAAACTCGATAATGTATTATACGATGTCCGTGGACCGGTTGTTGAAGAAGCTGCCCGTATGGAAGAACGCGGTACCCACGTACTGAAGCTCAATATCGGTAATCCGGCTCCATTTGGTTTCCGCACACCGGACGAAGTCATCTATGATATGAGCCAGCAGCTTTCTGACTGCGAAGGATATTCTCCTTCTCAGGGACTTTTCTCTGCACGTAAAGCAATCATGCAGTATTCCCAGATCAAAAAGCTGCCAAATGTCACGATCAGTGACATTTACACCGGAAATGGTGTCAGCGAACTGATCAACCTGTGTATGTCAGCTCTTCTTGACAACGGAGATGAAATCCTGATTCCGTCACCAGACTATCCTCTGTGGACCGCCTGTGCCACACTTGCCGGCGGAAAGGCTGTTCACTATATCTGCGATGAACAGTCTGACTGGTATCCGGACATCGAAGATATGCGCCGTAAGATCACAGACCGTACCAAAGCTCTTGTAATCATCAATCCGAACAACCCGACCGGAGCACTTTATCCGAAAGAGGTGCTGCAGAAGATTGTTGATCTCGCAAGGGAACATCACCTGATCATTTTCTCAGATGAAATTTATGACCGCCTTGTTATGGACGGAAAAGAACATATTTCCATTGCTTCACTGGCACCGGATCTGTTCTGCGTCACCTTCAGCGGTCTTTCCAAATCCCATATGATCGCCGGATTCCGTATTGGCTGGATGGTTCTCAGCGGAAATAAAGCAATCGCAAAAGATTATATCGAAGGAATCAAGATGCTTTCCAATATGCGTCTCTGCTCCAATGTTCCGGCACAGTCTGTCGTTCAGACCGCTCTCTGGGGCAATCAGAGTGTCAACGACTACCTCGTTCCGGGCGGACGTATTTACGAACAGCGCGAATATATTTACAAGGCACTGACTGACATTCCGGGAATCACTGCCGTCAAACCGCAAGCTGCATTTTATATGTTCCCGAAGATCGATGTAAAGAAGTTCAACATTGTAAATGATGAAAAATTTGCACTGGATCTGCTGCAGGATAAGAAGATCCTGATCGTACAGGGAAGTGGATTTAACTGGAAACAGCCAGATCATTTCCGGGTAGTATATCTGCCACGAATTGAAGTTCTGAAAGAAGCTGTGGGAAAAATTTCTGATTTCCTGAGTTATTATAGACAGGGGTAGAATGATAAGCACCGCCGGAAAAGAAAAATAGGGTACGGGTTCCGTTGCACTGGGCATTCCGATGAGCTCCCGAAACCGTCAATTGTGTCAGCAATGGCTTCCACAATTGACTGGATCTCATCTCCATAGTGCAAAGTCACCCGTACCCTGTTTTTCTTTTCCGGCTCCTTCTGCACTTTTACTGCATTTATAAATATTAACAGAAATAGAATCTTTTGACCCTGGTATCATCATTTACATTTTCATATTTTAATTTTCTTATGAAAGCAATGCTCTCACTGCTTCTCCGTCAAACACAACTTCTTTTACATGATTTACCTCGATCTGGTACAGTGCATTTGCCGCAATATGTTCGGCTGCCTGCTCAAGATCACGGATTCCTGATGTATTGGAGTAAAGTTCAATTATCACATCAAGACCTTCATCTGTCACCGTACACTCGTCCTGACGAAGGCTCATTCTCTTCAGGATCTTCGGAAGTGCAAATCTGGAGAAGATGATCTTCTTCTCTTCCGGTGTATAATCCGGGATATCGATAACTGCAAAACGGGACATGATCGGTGCACTGATCTGATCTTTTTCATTGGCAGTTGCAATCGGATATACGCCAACTGTCGGAACATTACACTCAATATAGTTATCCGTAAATCCAAGGTTATCAAGGAGTGTCAAAAGTACATCCGCCGGATTCCCATTTCCTTTTCCGGATGCTGCTTTGTCCAGCTCATTGATGATGAATACCAGGTTGGATTCTCCTGCTGCCGCAAATGCTTCCATAATAATTCCTGGTTTCGCATTGGCGTATACACGGGAACTTCCTGTAAGCTGTTCCGGATCGTTAATGGAACTCATATCCAGAGTTGTCCACGGAAGCTTCAGGATACGTGCAATTGCATAAGCGATCTGCGATTTACCGGTTCCGGCCGGTCCGATCAGAAGGATTCCATACGCTGGAAGAGTGTGCGTTCTGTTGATCTGGATGATTGTTTCGATGATTCTCTGTTTGACACGTTCCATTCCGTAAAGCTCTTCATCCAGGATTCTTCTTGCCTCATCCGGATCAATGGATTCAAAATAATTGCTCTTCCACTGAATATTCATCATGATTGAAAGAGCTCTCTGCGCATGTCTTCTTTCTTCCGGTGACACTTCATGTGATCTTGCAACAGCAAGGTTTCTTCTTGCCCACAGACGGATATTGTCCGGAAGGGTTCTTCCTGCACAGTTCATAAAATCAGTGATACTCTGCAGGCTTGTCAGCTTCATGCTGTCGCCGTCTTCTTCCATTTCCTCATCCACAGCTTCTTCTGTCGGTGCACTGCTTGCGAAAAGACGCTCGATCATGAACTGCAGGAAACCATCTTCAGCTGAAAGCTTGGTTGCCCCACCGAATGCGATCTCCCGGATCTTGTATACTGCATAGCCGTCTGCACGGTTTTCACCGGAAAGACGGACATTGATGTGATTCTCGCCCAGCCATTTGATCAGGCTTACAAATCTCGCATCGATCTGGAGAATGTCCGCACTTACAGTTCCATCTTCCTCGTCAAATTCAAAGGATGTCTTCTTAATCGGGTTGGTGAAAACACCACAGGAATGATGCTTCCATTTCCGGTTGCTGTTATCCAGAACCAGCATCGGTTTCTCCGCTGTCGCTTCTGTCTCATTCGAGCGGAATGTTGTATAAGTACATTCCTGGGCCTTTTTTTCATCTGGTGTGTGTTTAAAATCAAAAACTGGCATGATTTTTACTCCTTTTTCCTTTTATATTCGCTCTTTTCAAATTGTATATTCTTGCACATTTTATGAATAGTCTGTACCTATCTTAACACACTTGTTGCATATCTGAAAGTCAAAACCATTTCTTCATAGTATTTTTATTCATTTAGATTTTTATTTTCTTCTGCTCCAGTCCTGCAAAAAACAGCTCATAAAAATCATCTTCTCCTTCCAGTTTCGGTGAATTTTCCCCACCTCCATTGGTGCTCCGCTTCATCTCAGCATGAAATTCTTCTCCGGCACAGATCAGTCAATCTTAAGTTCCACTCTGCTTCCGCCTGCTTTTTCCTTTGTCACCACAATCTGTTTCTCAATCCTTGCTTTTAATTCCTGTACATGGGAAATGATTCCCACCAGACGGTTGCCTTCCGTAAGACCATTCAGTGCTTTCATCGCCTGTTCCAGTGACTCTTCATCTAGTGAACCAAATCCTTCATCGACAAACATAGTATCCAGCTGGATTCCGCCTGCCGATGCTTGGATCTCATCAGAAAGTCCGAGTGCCAGCGAAAGAGAAGCTTTAAAGGATTCCCCGCCGGAAAGCGTCTTCACGCTTCGCTCAGAACCATTGTAGTGATCGATTACGTTCAGTTCCAGACCACTCTGACTCTTCCGGTCATCCGTATCAGTCTGGCGTTTCAGCTCATATTGTCCTCCACTCATCACCATAAACCGCGTATTTGCACGGGCAATGATCCGGTCAAAATAATTGGTCTGGATGTAGGTCTCAAACTTGATCTTTTCTTTGGATCCGCCTTTGATCTTTCCATTTACCGTATCGGAAATTTCACGCACCTGTGTCCAGTTCCGCTCAAGCTCAAGAAGTTTCGCACTCTGCTTGTCAATCGCATTCCTGATTTTCAGATTGTTCTCATAACGGATCCTGATCTCTTCCATCTGTTTTTGAAGCTCTTTTTTCGCACCTGATACTTCCTGTCGTGCCTGCACAAGCTCTTCCATATCGGTTTCTTTATTACCTGCAATCTGCTTCTCCAGCGTTTTCTTCTTCGTCTTTGCCGCTTCTACCGACTGACTGCAGTCCTGGAATGCCTTCTGGGCAGCATTCAGATTCTTATCGATCTCTTTTTTCTGCTTATCCAGCTCTTTGATCTTCTGTTCTGCTTCTGCTTTCTCCGGAAATTCCAGTTTGCCACGCACCTTCACAGCCTGCTCTTCTGCATTTGCTTTATCTCTCTCAGACACAAGGAGCTGATCCTTTCGCTCCTGTTCTTCCTCCTGAAGCTTTTTCTGCATCTGCTCCAGTTCCGGGATCTCAGCTTCCAGCTTCTGCTTTTCTGCCACTGCTTCTTTAGCTACTTCCAGCTTTTTCTGTAATTCCTTTTCTGACTTTTCGAGGACATCCATCTGTTGACCGACCAACGCCAGCGATTTTTCAATCTCTTCTTCCTGTATGCTGCTGTCAAAACTTTTCACACTCTTTTGGATTTCTTCTTCCAGCGCTTTTAACTGGACCAGCTTTTCATTTGCCTTAAAACTTGCATCATTCGTCTTTTTCTCCACATCGGCAGTCTCTTTCCGGTATTTTTCAAGCTCTTCTTTTTCCGGTGCACCTTCCGTCATCTGTGCCGGACATGGATGGTGGACCGATCCGCACACCGGACACGGCTCTCCCGTTTTCAGAACCTTTGCAAGAATCCCCGCCTGCTCATCCAGAAATGCCTTCTCCATCCAGGCAAGCTGTGTCTTTCGCTCTGTACATTCCTCCTGCATGACAAGGTATGCTTTCTGCGCCTCTTCCACACTTTTCTTCTGTCTTTGGTATCTTTTATATTGAATAAGAATGTCTTCTGCCGTTTCTTTTCTTACTGAAACCTCTTTTTGTTCTGCTGTAACTTTCAGAACTTTAATTTCCGCATCCTTCAGCTGTTCCAGTAAATTCCTTTTCTGTTCCAGCTGCGCCTGCATCTGCGCTTTCTTTTCCTGATACCGGCTTTCCCGGCCCTTTAATATCTCAATCTGTTTTTCAAGCTCTTTAATCTGCTTCTGAAGTTTTTTCAATTCGTCATACTCTGCAAGCTTTTCCTGCCTCTTTCCGATCTCTTCTGTTAACTGCTCTCTTTCCGGCACTTTTTCCTGTTCTTTCTTCAGTGCCATTTCCAGTTCTTCCAGCGTTGGTGTCTTCTCTGCTATCGTCTGCTCCGCTTTTTCCAGTTCCTTTTTTGCACGGATCACTGCCTCTGCCTTTCCGATTCTCTGGTTCAGCTCTTCCAGATCTTTCTCGATCTTCGTTAAATTCTTCTTCTTTTCTTTCACCGAATCTGCATCCTGATTTGTCAGAGTTTCCAAAAGTTCCAGAACCTTGTCCGCATGAACCACCGCTTTGCTCTCACGAATCTTTTTCACATCCGCAGCAAGCACGTCATCCTCATCACAGCTGATATCCTTCATGTACTGCAAAATGCTTTTGCTGACATCCTCGTACTGTTCCTGCAATCTGCCACTTGCATTTTTCATTTTCTCCTGAAATGCAAGATACGGTCTGGTATGAAAAATTTCCCGGAAAATTTTGCTCCGCTCCTCAGTTTTTGAAAACAGAAGCTTCATAAAATCTCCCTGCGCCAGCATTGCAATCTGAGTAAATTGTCCGCGGTCGAGCCCGATCAGCTCTGTCACTGCTTTCGTGACCTCTTTTGCCTTTGTAACCGGAAGCCTGTCATCCGGAAATTCCAGTACCGCATCCGCTCTTTGCAGCGTCATGCCCTCGCCCCTGTCCTTTGGACGCATGTACTCCGGATTTCTCCGGATATGGTAGTTCTGCCCCTGATAGAAGAACTCCAATTCCACAAAGGTCGGCGTCTTCGGATCCGCATATTTACTCCGAAGCATCCCCGGCTCTCTTTCATTTCCACTCGCTTCCCCGTAAAGTGCAAATGCGATTGCATCAAAAATTGTGGTCTTTCCGGCACCGGTATCGCCGGTTATCAGATAAAGCCCCCGCTCACCAAGTTCATCCAGAATGATCTCTGTCTCTTTTGCATACGGTCCGAATGCAGAAATCGTAAGTTTTATCGGTCTCATCTCTCATCCTCCCATATTTCTTCCATCATTCCTCTGGCAATCTCTTCCTGTTCATCCGTCATGGGCTGGTTGTTCTGAAGCTCATAGAACTCTCTTAAAAGCTCCATCGGGGATTTCTCCTCTACTTCTGCCGTTCCTCTCACTGTCCCTGCCGCTCTCGTCCGCAGATTGTCATAAGACAGCTTCATGATATTCGGATAAATGCATCGTAGCTTCCCGATCGCATCCGGGATATCCTCTTCATCAGTCAGCGTAATGTGAAGATAATCGTCCGTGTTCATATCCTTGTAAAAATCCAGCGCAGTCACTTCCATATACGTGCCTCTGACTTCCCGCATATCATGTTTCGGCAAAAATGGAATCTGCTGAATATTTATTTTGCCTTTTTCTTCTACATCAACGATGACTGCTGCTTTTTTGTGATTGGTTTCAGAAAAAGAATATTTGAGCGGCGTTCCCGAATACCGCACTGTCTCTTTCCCGATCTTCTGCGGGCCATGGAGATGCCCAAGCGCCACATAATCAAATCCGTCAAAGACAGATGCGTCCACATCATCCACACCGCCTACAGACAGTTCTTCTGAATCACATCTTGCCGCACCGGTCACGAACTGATGCGCAAGCAGGATATTTCGTTTGTCTGTGTCGATCTGCATATGCTGCACTGCCACATTTACAGCATCCTGATAGGTGATGATTTCTTCCTCCGGATACACTCTTTTTACCAAAGACGGCTTCACAAATGGAAGCATGTAAATATTGATCTCACCGTACCGGTCACTTATCGTTACCGGTTCTACATCCGACTCAAATACCGGTGAAAGATAGATCTGTCTGCTGCTCATCAGTCTTGAACCGAAAGCAATTCTTTCTGCAGAATCATGGTTTCCACTGATCAGAAACACCGGAAGCTCCCTCGCGGCGATCCTTGTCAGGAAATCATCCAGAAGCCTCACCGCCTCTGCGGACGGAATCACCTTGTCGTAAATGTCGCCCGCGATCAGAACCGCTTCCACCTTCTGCTCATCGATAATGTTCAGTATCTCTTTTAAAATATATGCCTGATCCTCCAGCATGGAAAATTCATTCACACGCTTGCCGAGGTGCAAGTCTGATAAATGAAGAAATCGCATGGTTTTCTTCCTCCATAAATGCCTGATTAAAGAATAATCTCTTCTATTTTACAGGTATGTTCTTTCGTTGCTTTTTTGTAATTAGTTCCTACAAGGTAATATCCAGATAAATCACATCGTAATGATTGAGATATTTTTCAAAAGTTGCATCCTCCGGTATCATCCAACGCTGTCCTTTTTTTTACTGCACCATATATTTGTCCGCTTTTGCACAGCGCATTTATCTGACGTTTTGAAAGATTCCATTTATCTGCTGCCTGTAGAGATGTTATATATTCCATTGAATCCATCCTTTCTGACTTAATTTCTGTTATTCCAATTATAACCGGGAAGTGGGAAGTAAGCAACGCTCGCTTCCCACTTCTCTATATGTTGGATTTATTTTGAAAATATTAAACCGGAAACAGGTATTTATGATTCAATTTTTCATTCTGACAAAAAGTTTTAAAAAGGGAGATGTAAAAAAACTCAATCGAGTTTTTTTACATCCCCTTAAATTT
>OIAT01000323.1_pt1 | contig 11571 bp, 7 predicted proteins | sample 1580801 | NCBI WGS metagenome assembly OIAT01 (sample SAMEA3882536, study PRJEB24775) | human gut metagenome | biome: human-associated habitat; feature: intestine environment; material: feces | place: Netherlands | collected 2009/2010
TGTCTTCCAGTCACCTTCCGCACCGAAACCATATCCTTTTTCCATCAGTCTCTGCATTGCAAGTCCCGGAAGCTGCTGAAGTGATCCAAGATCTCCGAAGTGTGTAACAATTGCCTGATAATTGTTTGCTTCAAGGAATCTTTCAAATCCAAGTTCGATCTGAGCCTGAACTGCCACATGTTTTCTGAATTCAGCTTCATCTCTTCCTTCCAGAAGGATCTGATATTTGTCATAGTATTCTTCAACAAGTGCATTTACATCACCCTGTCCAACTTGAGCTACTGCGTCAGCAACTTCATTTACCGGGTAAGCATCAACTTCCCATCCGAATTTGATCTGAGCCTCTACTTTGTCACCTTCTGTTACGGCAACGTTTCTCATGTTGTCAGCTACACGCATAACACGTACATGACTGCTTTCGATGACACCAACTGCTGTACGCATCCAGTCACCGATTCTTTCCTGTGTTTCTTTGTCTTCCCAGTAACCCATGATGACTTTACGGTTCTTATGAAGGCGTGTGAAAATATGTCCGAATTCACGGTCACCATGAGCTGCCTGATTCTCATTCATGAAGTCCATATCGATGGTGTCGTATGGGATTTCACGGTTGAACTGTGTATGAAGGTGAAGTAATGGTTTTCTCAGTTCTTTTAATCCGAGAATCCATGATTTTGCCGGTGAGAATGTATGGCACCATGTAATAACACCTGCACAGTTTTCATCTGTATTTGCTTCGTTGAAGGTTCTTCTGATTACTTCATTCGTGATCAGGGTTGGTTTCCAGACTACTTCGTATGGAAGAATTCCTGATTCATTGAGGGCTTTTACGATGATCTGTGAATGTTCTGCTACGTGTGCGAGGCATTCATCTCCGTATAAATCCTGTGATCCTGTGCAAAACCAAAATTTGTAATCTTTCTGTACTAACATGTTTTTATTCTCCTTTTTGTTTAATTGATTTACTCTATCTTCCCAATACAAGTTCGGTCTTACTAAGCTCGCAGTCGCATACGCTCCCACTCGCTAAGTACGCCGAACAGGCAACGCACTAAATTCATGTGTCGCCTACGGCTCGCATTCATTAAGTGCTTTAGCCTTGTCCATAGTACGCGTCTTTACCGTGTTTTCTGTAGTAGTGTTTATCCTGTAATTCCTGTGGGGCAGGTTTTACGTCTGGATTGATCATTTCGCAGCGAGCTGCCATTTTAGCTACTTCTTCGAGTACGACTGCATTATGTACTGCATTGTGTGGATCGGTTCCCCAGGTGAATGGTCCGTGGTTCTTGCAGAGTACTGCAGGCATTGCCATGTATTCTGTACCTTTGAAATGTTCCACAATGAGAACTCCTGTATTCTTCTCATATGCTTCGTCGATTTCTTCTTTTGTCAGATTGCGGACACATGGGATCTCACCGTACATATAGTCGGCATGTGTGGTTCCGTAGCAAGGGATTCCTCTTCCTGCCTGTGCCCAACTGGTTGCCCATGGGGAATGTGTATGGACGATACCACCCATATCCGGGAACGCTTTGTAGAGTTCCAGATGTGTTGCCGTATCAGAAGACGGATTTAAGTTGCCTTCCACGCGGTTTCCTTCCAGGTCTACAACAACCATGTCATCTGCTGTCATTTTGTCATAATCAACACCGCTCGGTTTGATCACAACAAGCCCGCTTTCGCGGTCGATTCCGCTGACATTGCCCCAGGTAAATGTGACAAGTCCATACTTAGGCAGAAGCATATTGGCTTCATAAACCTCTTTTTTCAGTTCTTCTAACATTGCTTTAGCCTCCTACTGTGTTTATGTAAAATATTTCGGGTTCTATTTCATAGTCTCTGTTGCAGCTTTCATGATCGGAAGCGTCTTCTTGAAGCGTTCGATAAATGTATTGTATCCTTCTACATCCTTCGGATCCGGATCCATCTTTGTACCCTTCTGTCCTGCAAATACTTTTGCATCCAGATAATCATCCAGGGCTTCGTCTTCTGCCTTGTTGTTCATGTAAGATGCAAGAAGTGCGATTCCCCATGCTCCGCCTTCTCCGGCTGTCTCCATAACAGATACCGGTGTGTCAAGTGCTGCTGCCAGGATGCTCTGTCCAACGCCTTTTGTCTTAAAGAGTCCACCGTGTCCGAGAATCTCATCAACGGCTACCTTCTCTTCTTTCAGAAGAATGTCCATTCCGACTTTCAGGACTTCCAGAGATGCATATAAGTTTGCTCTCATGAAGTTTGCAAGATTGAATTTGCTGTCTGGCATACGAACAAATAACGGACGTCCTTCATCAAATCCAACAACCGGTTCTCCTGCGAAGAAGTTATAAGACATCAGACCGCCACAGTCTGCATCACCTTCCAGAGCTTTGTTGTAAAGAGTTCCGAACAGATCGTTCATATCGACTTTCATACCGAATGCTTCTGCAAATTCTTTGAAAATATTTACCCATGCATTCAGATCTGAAGTACAGTTGTTGCAGTGAACCATTGCCACGGCATCTCCTGCAGGTGTTGTTACCATATCGATCTCTTCATGTACTTTCTCAAGTGCTTTTTCAAGAACAACCATTGCAAATACACTGGTTCCTGCTGATACATTACCGGTGCGGATTCTGACGCTATTCGTAGCTGCCATACCGGTTCCTGCATCACCTTCCGGAGGGCATACCGGAATGCCTGCCTGAAGCTTTCCTGTTGGGTCCAGAAGCTTTGCACCTTCTTCGGTAAGTGTTCCTGCCTTTTCACCTGCAACCAAGACTTTTGGAAGGATATCTTCTACTTTCCAAGGATATCCTTTCGGTGCAACCAGTTCATCGAACTTGGCAAGCATCTCTTTATTCCAGTTACGTGTTGTGCTGTCGATCGGGAACATTCCGGATGCGTCACCAACGCCAAGGACTTTCTCTCCTGTCAGTTTCCAGTGTACATAACCTGCAAGCGTTGTAATAAAATCAATATCCTTTACATGCTCTTCTTTGTTCAGAATTGCCTGATACAGATGTGCTCCGCTCCATCTCTGTGGCATATTGAAACGGAATAATTCTGTCAGTTCTTTTGCTGCCTGCTCTGTCATTGTATTTCTCCATGTACGGAACGGTACAAGCTGTTCTCCTGCTTTGTCAAATACCATATATCCATGCATCATGGCACTGAATCCAAGTGCTCCGACAGTAGTAAGCTCTACGTCATACTGCTTCTTCACATCTACAGCAAGATCTCTGTAGCAGTCCTGAAGACCTGTCCAGATATCCTCTAACGTGTAAGTCCAGACACCGTTGTCAAGACGGTTCTCCCATTCATGGCTTCCCGAAGCAATCGGTGCATTATCTTCTCCTACCAGAACTGCTTTGATTCGTGTGGAACCAAACTCGATTCCAAGGGAAGTCTTTCCCGCTTCGATCATACTTTTTACATCACTCATTTTTTCTTTACCTTTCCTTTCATAAAATATATTTGATTTGATAAATATTTCTATTTGATGATTTTTACAGAACTCCGGTTGATAATCTCCGGTTTCAGTTCCACACTGTCCGGCACTTCTTTCTCCTGCATAAGATCAAGGATCTCTTCTGCTGCCTTCTTCGCTAGCTCCCGGATCGGATTCTTCACAGAAGCAAGCGGTACTTCGCAATAATTTGCCAGATCAGAATCATCGATTCCAATGATCGACATCTTGTCCGGCACTTTGATCTTCTGTTCCAGACATGTCGCCGCAAGGTTGCTCGCAACCTCATCGTTGTAGCATACACATGCCGTACATCCCTGAATCCTTCTTAAAATCCAGCTGCTCTCCTCACGCATATTGCGATTGCGCACATCTTCGGTATCAATCCAGACAATCCGTTTATCTTCGATCCTGATATCTGCTTCCATTAAAGCTTCGATATAACCGGCATACCTTCTGTGTCCCTGCCCGTCATCTGCCTTGAAAATTGCTGCGATCTCACGGTGTCCGCACTGGATCAGATATTTCGTCGCCATCTTCCCTGCTATCTTGTCATCAAGACTTACATGCGGCGCTTTCAGTTCCGGATAATAGCTGTTGATAAAGATCACCGGGATTCCCTGCTCCATGATCTGCCTGTACAGATTGAGATTTGGATTAGGAAGGCCACTCTTTGTCGGTTCCGCTATAATTCCATCCACTCTTTTCTTATCCAGAATGCTTTTCAATATAAAACGTTCTTTGTCTACAGAATTGTTGGTGATGGAAATCTGGATTCCATATCCGGCGCGTGACATCTTGTTCTCGATTTCCTGAATAATACCAGAAAAAATATATTCCTGAACAAAAGTTGTCATCACTGCGATCTGCATCGTTTTTTTTCGTCTGACCCCGATGATGCCACTTTCCTTTATATAAGTCCCACTTCCACGGCGTTTCTCGATCATACCTTCTTTTTCCAGAACAGCGATCGCATGTCTGACGGTCTGACGGCTTACCCCAAACCGGTCACAAAGCTGGTATTCCGACTCTATCCGCTCTCCCGGCTGCAGTTTTTCCGCTTCAATCTGTTCTCGAATCCATCTTACAATTCCTTCATATTTTGCTGATGTTTCTTTCACTTTTTTCTTCTTTTCCACCTGATTTACGTACAAATCCCCTGCTCTCCTTACCTCTAATATACCTTAAGAAACACCTGATTTTCAACCCGTAATATGTTACAAATTATCGTACAACTTTTGTATATTTTTGCTAAGTTGTATTTATTATATGTGTACAACTTGAATACATATTTGTTTTTCATCGAGGTCCTAACTTGTATTCTTCTTTTTGTATCTTTTGTGCACTTCTTATAAAACATCAAATAATATGGTATTGTTTTTTGATGCCACCAAAACAAGTATAACAAGCTTTTTTCGATTCACGTACTTCTGTAACCTCTTCCCTTCACCAAATGCAGAACCTTGTGCAAGCGCCAATCTGCACTTGGCTCACCATATACACAACAAGAGCAGATAAAAGCTTTTTCATTGCCTTTATCTGCTCTTGTTGTTTTTCATCCGCGCTATTGATTTTCTTCGATCGCCATAATCATATCTACACGATCCTGGTGACGTCCCCCAAGGAACTCTGCACCAAGAAATGTATCAAGGATCATCTTTGCCATCTCGATTCCAATTACTCTTGCACCGAACGCAATCACATTTGCATTATTATGTTCTCTTGCCATCTTTGCCGTATATGGTTCAGAACACACCGCTGCGCGGACACCGTGAACCTTATTGGCTGCCATGGAAATTCCAAGACCGGTTCCACAGATTGCAACTCCGAGATCCACTTCTCCGTCTGCAACTGCTTTTCCAATCTTTTCCCCATATTTCGGATAAGGACAGCTCTCATAAGAATCAGTTCCGTAATTGACAACTTCATATCCTTTTTCCACAAGATACTCTACCACCTGCTTTTTCATATCCACTGCAGAATGGTCATTCGCAATCCCTATTTTCATATCTCATCTTCCTCCTTCCCCTTTATACTCAATACTTACAAAAAGAACACCGGATGTACGATATGAACATCCGGTGTTTAAATCCTACTTTTTTATTATAGGCAATTAAAAAGTTTCCGTCAATACCCGTCGTTTTCTCTTTTCGCCTGTAATGTTTCAAGTACTGTTCTTTCTTTAGTTTTTCTTCTTCAGGCTTGCAAATACAGACTGCAGAACGATGAAGAAGCAGAGGAGTGCGGAAAGTACGATTCGTACCCACCAGCTTGAAAGTGTTCCCTGTGTAGTGATCAGACTTGAAATCGTTCCTTTAATCAGTACACCGAACAGGGTTCCGAATGGAGTTCCGACACCACCACTAAGTAGTGTACCCCCGATAACGGCTGCTGAAATCGCATCCATCTCAAGACCTTTTGCCTGTTCTACGAATCCGGCACAGCTGTTCATACAGAAAAGGAATCCGCCGAGTCCTGCAAGAAAGCCGTCCAGAAGGTATGCAGCCATTTTTGTTCTCTTAACATTCAGTCCCATCATAAGTGCACTCTGTTCATTTCCACCAATCGCATATACAGAACGTCCGAATTTTGTATACTTCATAACGATTATGATTACGATCAGAACGATGATTGCAATGATAACTGTCGGATAAATATATGCCGGGAGGAATTTTCCCCTCTTACTGTAAGAACCAAACGGCATGTAAATTTTGTATTTAGCCCATGCCATGAAAGTTGCATTTTTGATAGAAATCATATCTGTACTGATGATTGATGTCATACCACGTCCAAAGAACATACCTGCCAGTGTAACAATGAATGGCTGGATCTCCAGATAAGATACCAGTGCCATAAGAAGTGCGGTATAAGCGCTTGCACCGTGATTTTCCATCTGGTTTGCAGCAACCATACATACAAGTGCTGTAACAGAACCAACTGAGATATCGATTCCAGCTGTGATCATAACGATCGTTTCGCCCATCGCGATAACCAGAAGACCTGCATTGGAAATGAACAGATTCAGGAACATCTGCGGTTTTGCAAAACCTTTGTCGTTAAATACGATCATACCCGCTGCGTACATTACAACAAACAGTAAAATTGTAATCATAAGGAGGAATGTCGTTCCGTTAATTTTCTTTTTTGTTCCGGATACTTTTGCTTTCATTAGTTAGCTCCTCCTTTCACTGCAGCCTTTGATGTTCTTTTTTCTTTCTGCACTGCAATAAATTTCTTGAATACCGGGCTCTGAAGGACAACGATGACTACAACAACGATTGCCTTGTAGACCGGAAGCTGATCGGCTGATACATTCAATCCGTAAAGAACAGTTGTAAGTGCCTGGATTGTATAAGCTCCGATCACAGATCCCATCAGGCTGAACTTACCACCACCAAGGGCATTTCCACCAAGGGCAACTGCAAGGATGGCATCCATTTCAAGGTTCAGACCAATGTTGTTGGCATCTGCTGAGTAGATACGGCTGGAAGCCACAAATCCTGCAACACCTGCAAGTACACCACAGATCAGGTAAGTAAGGAACTTGATCATGGTTGAATTAAGTCCGACCAGTCTGGATGCGGTTCCGTTAATACCAACGCTCTCGATATAAAGTCCAAGAGCTGTCTTTTTCAAAATAACATATGCAATGATAACTACGATAATTGCAATTACAACTGGCATCGGAATCGGGAATTTTCCGACATAGCTTCCGAATACCTGATAAGATTTCACACGGATATATGTAATCTGTCCGTCTGTGATCAGCTGGGCGATACCACGTCCTGCTGTGTAAAGGATCAATGTCGCAACCATCGGCTGAATATTCAGCTTTGCAACCAGAAATCCGTTAAATGCACCGCAGATTCCTGAAGCAACCAGTGCTGCAAGAAATGCAACGATAATCGGTGCTGACAGAGAGTTTACAGATACTTCCCCACCGGAAAGGATCTGGCAGCATACGGCTCCTGCGACTGCCATAACAGCTCCGACACTGATGTCCTGTCCTCCGGAAGCTGCTGTAACAAGTGTCATACCAACTGACAAAATAACCAGCTCGGATGCACGGTTGATCACATCGACCGGATATCCGTATGGAACTCCATTCTTAAGAGACATGCTTAAGAAGCCCGGAATTGTAATTGTAGCTACGATAATGATTGCAAGCAGACACACCAGTGGCATGAAAAGCCTCATAGAGGTAAGCTTTTTCCATGTTGATTTATTTGTGCTCATTACTCTTCACCTCCTGCGATTGCTTTCATGATACCTTCCTGTGATAATTCATCACCGGAAATTTCTCCAACCTTCTTACCGTCTCGCATAACTGCCATACGTGAACAGGTACGGAGCATTTCTTCTACTTCTGAAGAAATAAATGCAACCGCCATTCCCTGATCTGCAAGATCAAGTACCAGTTTCTGGATCTCTGTCTTGGTTCCGATATCAATACCTCTTGTAGGTTCATCCAGGATCAGGAAATCCGGATTGGTAAGAAGCCATCTACCAATGATAACCTTCTGCTGGTTACCACCTGACAGACTCTTGATCGGAGTTTCACGGCTTGCTGTCTTAATCTGAAGCATCTTAATATATTTATCTGCTGCTTCATCCATTTCTTTTCTGCTCATTGGATGGAACATACCTTTTTTCGCCTGAAGTGCGATAATAATATTTTCACGGACAGAAAGGTCACCTACGATTCCATCCACCTTACGGTCTTCCGGAAGATAAGCAATTCCATGACGCATCGCATCAATCGGTCTGGTAATCTTTACTTTCTTACCTTTCATCTTCACCGTTCCGCCTGATACATGATCTGCACCAAATATGGCACGGACACATTCGCTTCGTCCGGAGCCCAGAAGTCCGGTAAATCCATTCACCTCACCCTTCTTTATATAAAAATCAAACGGCTTGATTCCTGCATTACTTACCAGCTGCTCTGCTTCCAAAACATTCTCAGACGCATCGGTTCCATGGTACACCTTATCGTCATCACGGATGGATGACATATCATCCAGCTCTTTTCCAAGCATCTTTGCAACAAGCTGGACTCTCGGAAGATCCTTAATTTCATACTGTCCAACCAGCTTGCCGTCGCGGAGAACCGTAATCTTATCACATACCTCATATACCTGATCGAGGAAATGTGTTACAAAGATAATTCCAACGCCTCTTGCCTTCAGATCACGCATTAACTTAAACAGCTTTTCAACCTCCTGCTCATCCAAAGAGGAGGTCGGCTCATCCAGAATCAGAACCTTGCAGTCCATATCTACTGCACGTGCAATAGCTACCATCTGCTGGACAGCAATCGAGCAGTTTGCCAGCTGCTCCGATGCATCCGTCGGAATATCCAGAGACTTTAATATACGGTTTGCGCCTTCATTCATGGATTTCCAGTTCTGCATGAAGCCCTTCGTTCTTCCAATATACATATTCTCTGCTACAGAAAGATTCGGACACAGAGTAATTTCCTGATATACTGTACTGATTCCAAGCTCCTGTGCATCCTGGGGTGATTTGATACTGACCGGCTTGTCATGGCCTTTCAGATAGATATTTCCCTCTTCTTTTCCATAAACTCCGGTTAATACCTTAATTAATGTAGATTTTCCGGCACCGTTTTCACCCATCAATGCATGAATTTCACCCTCACAAAGTGAAAAATCAACTCCCTGCAGGGCACGTACACCGGGAAAGCTTTTATGTATATTTTCCATTCGTAAAACAATATTTTCTTTCACTGCAGCCGTCACTCTCCTTGCCTTTATAATAAGCGCGGAGCAGCTTAGAATGACTCCCTTCCTGCACCGCGCTTATTCATCTGTAACTGTTCAACAGCTTACCGTTATCTTAACAATTACATAAATCCTGAATAATTACCCTGATTTTATAATTTTGATCTGTCAGAAATATCAGACCTTTCTGTATTTTCTTAAATACCGTACTTGTCAACATCTTCCTGGGTAATAGAAGCTGCATCAAAGCCTTTTTCTTCCATGATGATGGTCTTCTCGGAAATGGTTCCGCCACTTTCCAGTGTCTTGATGATGTCATCGATGTAAGATGCCTGGAAAGGATTGCACTGTCCATCATAGTTCCAGTTCTGATTTAATAATTCTTCCAGTGCCCACTTGTTGCAGTCAAAGCCCATAACGATAACGTCCTTGCCAACACCGTGGGAAATATTTGCTTTATCAAGTGCTGCTACAGCTCCCTTAGCCATATCATCATTTTCTGCATAAATTACATTGAAGGATTCGCCGGAATCAATAACAGACTGTACGATCTGCTGTGCTTTTTCTGCATTCCACTCTGCAGTCTGCTGTGTTACCAGTGTCCAGCCATCAGAAGCAACTGCTTCATCCAATGCACCGGAACGTCCCTGCTGTGCTGCAGAACCCATAACGCCCTGAAGGTGAATGATCTTATATTCGCTGAGACCCTGTCCCTTTAACCAGTCAACTGCAGTCTGACCTTCCTTTGCCATATCAGATACGATGGATGCTTCATAAAGACTTGCATCTGCATCGATGGTACGGTCAAATAAGATTACGCGGATACCTGCATCCTGTGCATCCTTTAATACGGAATCCCAGCCGGCAGTATCTGCTGCGGAAAGAAGAAGATAATCCACACCGTCCTGAATGAACTTCTGTGCTGCAGTAATCTGCTCATCATTCTTTAAGCTGTAAGCGAATGAAGCGTCATATCCATTCTCTTTTGTAAATGTTGCTTTTAAGTCTTTATCATTTGCTGTACGATATCCGGATTCATTCGGGTCATTATTAATGATACCAACCTTGATTAACTCACCTGATGCAGAAGTATCTGCTGCTGTGTCTGTAGAAGCAGATGCGCTGTCTGATGTACTTTCTGTGTCTGTCGATGCCGTAGATGAAGCCGGTGCGGAACCGGATCCGCATGCGGTTAATCCAATTACCATTGCTGCTGCCATTGCCAATGCCATAAGTTTTCTCTTCATATGTTATAACCTCCCATTAATGAAAAATAGTCTCATCAAAGACTGATCTCTTTGATAAGACTATCATAACTTTTCCGGCTGAAAATACCATGAAGATCCCTATGGCAAAAGTTGAAATTTATCCTCAAAAACTACTTTAAGTTGATTTTTTTACGAATCCGGTTGAATTTCTTCTGCCGGACTGGTCAAACCACTGTCTGCATCCGGCAGAAAAATCTTCACTGTAGTTCCTTCCTGATAGGTACTTGAAATCCTGAGACCATATTCTTCTCCACAGTTTAAGCGGATCCGTTCGTTTACATTATATAATCCGTATACCTTACTTTCCACGAACTGCTTATGAACCAGTGCATTCCTTACCTGCTCCAAACGTTCCGGCTGCATACCGATTCCATTGTCCTGCACCTCCAGGATAAAAAAGGAACCCTCCCGGTATCCTCTTACCGTGATCTTCCCCTTGCCACGTTTATTCTTAATGCCATGATAAAGTGCATTTTCCACAAGAGGCTGCACGGTGATCTTCGGAATCATATTCTGATAAAATTCCTCCGGAACATTAATTTCATATTCCAGGATATCCTGATACCGCATCTGCTGGATTTCCAGATAACTGCGGACATGCTGGATTTCTTCTTTGATCGAAATAATATCCTTTCCCTGATTCAAAGAGGTCCGGAAAAAGTCCGACAGACTCTCCACCATATGGACAACCTGCTTCTGCTCATCACTTTCTGCCAGCCAGATAATGGTATCCAGTGTATTATACAGAAAATGCGGATTAATCTGTGCCTGAAGAAGCTCAAATTCTGCCTTCCGGATACGGATCTGCTCCTTCTTTACCTGTTCAAGAAGCTCGTTAATTTTGTCAATCATCGTATTTAAGGATTCGCTTAACTGCTTTGCTTCCACACCTGTATTAACATGGGATCTTACCTGCAGATTTCCCTGCGATACCTGCTGTGTCACCTCCACAAGCTCCGTAATCGGTCTTGAAATACTTAAAGGAATATAATGGGAAATAAACACAATCAACAGCAAAACCGCTACAAAGGCAATGACGGAAATTTCAATCATGGAAACGAAAAAGCTCTGGTATTCCGCATGGGATTCCTGAATTCCCTTTGTTTCATAATAA
>OIAT01000324.1_pt1 | contig 11531 bp, 7 predicted proteins | sample 1580801 | NCBI WGS metagenome assembly OIAT01 (sample SAMEA3882536, study PRJEB24775) | human gut metagenome | biome: human-associated habitat; feature: intestine environment; material: feces | place: Netherlands | collected 2009/2010
TATTTGATATAATAGAACGGATTATAAAGGAGGAATATCATGAACTACGGAAAAAAATCGGCCTCTAAGAAACGGAATTCTCTTATTTCCCGCTCGTCCATGATGGGAAAAAGGGCACATGTTTCGTTTATCAGAGTCCTTTTCATCGGCCTGATCGCCCTGTGCGTTGCAGTATCCAGTCTTGGAATTGGTTCCATTCGTGGAATACTTGCAAATACGCCGGACGTAAATGAAGTGGATATCATGCCTCTTGGTTATGCCACTTTCCTCTATGACTGCAATGGTAATCAGATTCGTAAGCTGGCAGCACCTAATGCCAACCGACTTCCGGTTTCCATTGACCAGATTCCGGAGGATCTGCAGCATGCATTCGTCGCAATCGAAGACTCCCGTTTTTACAAGCATAACGGTATTGATATTCAAGGTATTATCCGTGCTTTTGTTGTTGGTATCACTCATGGTGGCAACTTCTCTGAAGGAGCCAGTACCATTACCCAGCAGCTGATCAAGAACAATGTCTTCCCTGACTTTGTAAATGAAAACACTTTTGAAGAAAAGCTGGAACGTAAGATCCAGGAACAGTATCTCGCAATTCAGGTTGAAAAGCAGCTTGATAAAGATTCAATCCTTGAAAGCTACCTGAACACGATCAACCTTGGTCAGGACTGTCTGGGAGTACAGTCAGCCGCACAGAGATATTTTAATAAGGATGTCAATGAACTTAACCTTTCCGAATCTGCAACCATCGCTGCAATCACACAGAATCCGGGAAGATACAATCCGATTACCAATCCGGAAGACAACGCAACCCGCCGCAAAAAAGTTCTGGATAATATGCTTGATCAGGGCTGGATCGACCAGGCTGCCCATGATGAAGCACTGGCAGATGACGTATATTCCAGAATTCAGAACGTAAATACACGGATCGAAGAGACCAACACCGTCAACTCTTATTTTGTTGATGCCCTGTCTGAGCAGCTGATCGAAGATCTCACCTCAAAAGACGGACTTGGATATTCCCAGACACAGGCAGAGAACGCACTGTACAGCGGTGGTCTCACCATTTATTCAACTCAGAATCTTACGATGCAGAACATCTGTGATGAAGAATTGAATGATGACAACAATTATCCGGCCAATATTGACTGGGGTGTTGATTATGCCCTCACAGTCTATCATACTGATGGCTCGGTAGATAACTACAGTGCCGGACACCTAAAACAATTCGGGGCAGATCAGTACGGTGATGATGAAGGACTTCTCTTCGGATCACAGGAAGCTGCACAGGAAAGAATTGACGCATTCCGTAACAGTCTTCTCCAGGATGGCGAGACCTATGACGAGTACGTCAACCTCTCTCCACAGCCGCAGACTTCACTGACCATCATCGATCAGAAAACAGGGCAGATCAAAGCTCTTGTCGGTGGCCGTGGACAAAAGACAACCAACCGTGGACTGAACCGCGCATACAAGGGTTCTACCCGTAACGCAGGTTCTACATTCAAGATTCTTGCCGTATACGCTCCGGCATTGGACAGCGCAGATCTTACACTTGCTACCACCGAAGTTGATGAAGAATACTACTATCAGCACGACCTGGAACATCATCAGGTTCATAACTGGTGGGGCGATTACTATAAAGGTACCGTAACATACCGTCAGGCGATCGAACAGTCCATGAACATCATTGCGGTAAAGACATTGAATAAGATTGGTATCAATCTTGGTTTTGAATACTGCGAGAAATTTGGTCTTTCCACACTTACCGAAGACGATGCTGTAGAGTCTCTTGCTCTTGGTGGTATTTCTCATGGTGTTTACAACTATGAACTGACAGCAGCCTATGCATCCATTGCAAACGGCGGTGTATATAACAAACCATCCCTGTACACAAAGGTATTGGATCATGATGGTAATGTCCTGATCGACAACTCCAATCCGGAAAACCACACTGTGATCAAAGATACAACTGCAGCACTTCTTACCAACGCCATGCAGGATGTTGTCACAAAGGGTACTGCAACCGATGCACAGCTCAATAATATGCCTGCATCCGGTAAATCCGGTACAACCTCCGACAACCGTGACTTCTGGTTCGAAGGATTTACACCGTATTATACCTGTGGTATCTGGATGGGTTACGATGGTAACCAGGAAATGTCTGAAGGAAGCTGGAACTATCATTTCAAGATCTGGGCTAGGATCATGAACCGGATCGATGAAGCTTTGGGACTTACCTACAAAGACTTCGAGATGCCAAGTTCTCTCGTTCAGAAGAGCGTATGTACAATTTCCGGTAAACTTGCCGGTTCCGGCTGTCCGTCACAGACCGAATGGTTTGATCCGGATACTGTCCCGACCGAGACATGTTCCGGACATGCAAGCAAGTCAACTACCACAAACAGTACAAAAAATTCGAATGACAAATCCGATTCTAATAGTACAACAGGTGGAAACTCCTCCGGCAACTCTACCGGCACTAATGGGGATACTACCGGTGGTACCGGCGGTGATTCCGGCAATACCGGCGGCGGCACTGATTCCGGTAATAATAGTGGCAATTCTGGTAATACCGGTGGCAATTCTGGTAATACCGGTGGCGATTCCGGTAATACCGGTGGCGATTCCGGTAATACCGGTGGCGGCACTGATTCCGGCAATACCGGCGGCTCAGATTCTGGCAATGGACAGTAAGAATCTATCATCTAATTAAAATAAAAAGAGATCAGTGAATATTTGAAATTCACTGATCTCTCTTTTTTATCTATCAATCTGGTTTCTATTTCTGATATACGATCTTACCTTCAATCATCGTATAGTATACCATTGCATCGGTATCAAGTCCGAGTTTTCCTTTCATTACAATAATATCTGCATCTTTTCCTTCTTCCAGGCTTCCCAGACGGTCTTCTACGCCCAGCACTTTTGCAGCATTAATCGTAACCGTTCTTACTGCTCTCTCCTGTGCAAGTCCTTCACGCACTGCTTCTCCCACATGATGATACAGGGATTCTTCACTCAGAATCGGTGAATCAGTGATCATCGCCACATTCACCCCTCTGTCATCCAGCATTTTTACAGCTTCCACATCGATTTTTCTACGTTCTCCAGGACTACGGTAAGTTGCAATCGGTCCGTAGCATATATCGCATCCGCTTTCCACGATTTCATCCAGATAATCGGTTGCTCCCCATGCATGTTCTAATGAGAAGTGTACGTTGTATTTTTTCGCAATCTCAATTGCTGTGAGCATATCATACTGTGTACAGTGGATCTTACATGGAATTTCTCCTTTTAAAGCCAGGCAAAGAGCTTCCATATCCGGATCATACTCCACTTCTTTATTCTGTTCTTTGTCTTCCATGTATTTCTTTGCTTTTGCAAAGGTATCATCCAGAACCTTAGCGATTCCCATTCTTGTCATCGGAAGTCTTCTCTGATCTCCGTATGTATTTTTCGGATTACCGCCAAGAGCAATCTTTACAGCACATGGAGATTTGATTGTCATATCAAACACATTGTTTCCATAAGTTTTAAGTGCAAACGGAAGTCCGCAAAATACATTTCCACTTCCCGGAGTCAGAAGCATGGTTGTGATTCCGTGCTCATAAGCTACTTTAAATTCTCTTGCTTTTGGATTTGTTCCAAAACGTGCATCAACAGAAAGAGTAACCGGATTTGTCATCTCATTGGCATCGTCTACACCCGGATCCACATTGAAATCAAATAATCCGATGTGAGAATGTGCATCGATAAGTCCCGGAAGAACATAATATCCTTCTGCCTCAATGAGCTTATCTCCATCCTCTAAGCAGTCTTCACTGATATGTTCTGCTACTTCTTTGATCTTTGTTCCTTCGACGAGAATATCCCCCTGAAAGATGCCCTTATCCTCTGTCATTGTATACAAAATACCATTTTTGATTAATGTCTGCATTACGATAATACCACCTTTCCATTTATCATACAAAACTGTACGTGTGCCGCATAAGATTTTACAGGATGATCACTGTAAATTGTGATGTCCGCGTCTTTTCCAACTTCGATACTTCCGATCTGATCTGCAACACCAAGCATCTCGGCTGGCTGGATCGTCATCATTTTTACTACATCCTCGGCATCGATTCCTGCACGATATACTTCGATTGCACTCCAGATGAATACTTCTCTACCTTCAGAAGCACCTTTGCATGTGTTTGTAAATGCGATGCGGTTTCCGTTTTCTACCAGTTCTTTTAATCTGGAAAGGTCGATTTCATGTTTTGAAATCTGTGACAGGTTGCTGAAATTACCAAAGATAATTCCAACTTTCTTTTCTTTCAGTTCTTCGATCGCATCGCCGAATTCAAATCCGTCTACGATTGTAAGCTGGATATCTTCATCTTTCAGAAGCTCCATAAGACACTGAATCTCACCTGCAGTTTCTGCAGCGATGACAAATGGCATCTGATATTTCTTCAAAAGGTCATCTTTTCTGATTGCTTCTTTGAGCAAATGGAAAATTCCCATTCTTGTTTTCGGCATCTGGTTACTTGCACCATACACATCCTTAACGGTTGAGCATACGCTTCCTTTCATTGCTGCATGCTCTTTTACAATACGGTTCGCCATATGATCCGGAGCTGTCTTACATACTGTGATCTGTCCTCCGATCACATTGCAGTGATCCGGTGAAAATCCAACAGATGTAATTCCTGATTTGTAGAATTCCTGTGCATTCACTTCATCTGGATCGATGGCATACTTCACGCTCAGATCCGGATTGATTACATTTGTAGTTTCTGCATTATCTCTGTAACGAGTCGGAATCCCCATAGCTCCGATAGAAGAATGTGGATCGATGAAACCTGGGAAAACCTGTTTTCCGGTTGCATCAATCACTTCTGCATCTTCTTCACAAAGATTCTTTCCAATCTTTCTAATCTTCGTTCCTTCAACTAAAATATCATGTTCTTCAAGCACTTTCCCCGTCCCTGTATGAACGGTTCCGTTTTTAATTAAATACATATTCTTTCTCTCCATACCTTCAGTTCTTTTCTCCTTTTTTCTTTTGATTTTCGTACAGAACATGCGGGACAACCATGTAGTGGAATTCTATCTCTTTACAGATATCTTCGACTGTCCCTTTATGAAACAGATCCAAAATTCTCTGATGATTGATGTGGACCACATCAAATGGTACCAGAGTTTTTGTATCCATCGTATAATATGCCGCCGTATTCCCTCCTTCCAGTATTTTCCAGATTCTATGAAGTTTTTCACTGTGTGCGGTCTTCACAATACATTCATGGAACTGTTCATCGAATTTTATAACTTCATACAGATTTTTCTGATTGGCCGCTTTCTCCATGGAAAGGACAAGCTTCTGCATCTCTTCATCCTGTTCTTTGCTGATCTCTCCCCCGCACATCTGCACTGCCAGTTTCTCAAGCGTAGACTGGATCAGGTATGTTTCCTGCATCTCTTCATAAGTCATCGTCTTTACTACGCAGCCTTTCTGTGCTTCATATACAACCAGCCCTTCTTCTTCAATCTGCCTGAGAGCTTCTCTTAAGGGACCTCTGCTGACTTTCAGCTCTTCTGCTACTTTTGCCTCTATAATTCGTTCTCCCGGTTTGATCTCTCCTGATAAAATCTTGTGTCTTAAAATTTCAACTACTTGCTCTCTTAATGTTTTACGTATTATCATTTTGTCTTCCTTTTCACAATTTTTTAGAGTTCATAGGCTTATTTAATAATATTACTATGATAAGTCTACATCATTTTGTGCAGAATGTCAAATGTAAACATTTTACATTCTGCATTTTCTTCTGTAAAAAGCAAAAATCTTGCAAGAATGTTAAATATTTCTCACAAGATTTTTGTTTTTTTATAATATCTTTCACTTATTTCAGTACCAGTTTTGCTGCTCCGCAGATTCCTGCATCATTTGCAAGCTCTGCGAGTGCAAATTCTGTATCTTTGTCTGCAAAGAATGCCATTTCTTTAAATGGGCCTTTGATGTAATCCAGCAGAACCTCTCCGGCTTTTGATACCCCTCCGCCGATTACGATAACCGCCGGATCACAGGCAGCTGCAAGGTTCGCCAGCGCATGTCCCAGATACTTTCCAAATTCAGTTGCGATTTCGATTGCAACTTCGTCTCCGGCTTTCACTGCATCAAACACTTCTTTCGCAGACATCTCTGCCACATTTCTGAGGGTACTTGGTTTCTCATCTTTTGCAAGACGCATATTGGCAAGTCTTGTGATTCCTGTTGCAGAAGCATACTGTTCCAGACAGCCTTTCTTTCCACATCCACAGGTTTCTGTCTCCTGGTAGTTTACACACAGATGACCGATCTCTCCGCCAGCACCGTGTGCCCCTACAAGGCACTTTCCATCCACGATGATTCCACCGCCAACACCGGTTCCAAGGGTAACCATAATAACATTCTTGTGGCCTTTTCCGCCACCTTTCCACATCTCACCAAGCGCAGCTACATTTGCATCATTCCCCGGAATCACTTTCATTCCGTCAAGAAGCTCTTCCAGTTCACGTGTCACTTCTTTGTATCCCCATCCGAGATTTGCTGTATTCTGAACAATTCCATCCTCGGTTACCGGTGCCGGAAGCCCCATTCCAAGTCCGATGATCTGTTCCTTCACCAGTTTCTTTTCTGCCATCTTTGCTTTCACTGCCTGCGCAATATCCGGGAGGATTGCTTCTCCCTGGTTCTCCGTACGTGTCTTGATCTCCCATTTGTCAAGAAGCTCTCCGTCTTCCTGAAAAAGTCCCATCTTTACTGTCGTTCCGCCTATATCGATACCAAAACAATATTTCATCTGTCTCCTGCTCCTTACATATTCCTTTTTAGATTTTCCTGTACCCGGCGGTACAGCTCCTGAGCTGCGTTATAGCCCATTTGTTTCTGTCTGTGGTTGACTGCCGCTGATTCTACGATAATGGCAACATTACGTCCCGGACGGATTGGAATACTGTGGCATACAACCTTATTACCAAGAAATTCTGTATACTCCTCAGTAAGTCCAAGCCTGTCGTATTCGCGATCCTTGTTCCAGTCCTCAAGCGTAATGACGAGATCAATATTTTGTGTCTCTCTTACACTCTGCACACCAAACAGCGTCTTTACGTCAATGATACCAATTCCGCGAAGTTCAATAAAATGGCGGGTAATATCCGGTGCTGTACCAACAAGAGTATCATCACTGACCTTCCGGATCTCCACCACGTCATCTGTTACCAGACGATGACCTCGCTTGATCAGCTCCAGTGCCGCCTCACTTTTACCGATACCGCTGTCTCCCATGATCAGAACACCGACTCCATAACAGTCCACCAGTACCCCGTGAATTGAAATACACGGTGCCAGTTCCACTTTCATCCAGCGGATCAGTTCTGCTGAAAAGGAAGAAGTCTGCTTATCCGTAATAAATACCGGAATATTGTTCTTCACTGCTTTCTCCAGAAATTCCGGATCCGGCTGCAGATTTCTGCAGAAAATAAAGCATGGAATCCCATACTCAAGCAGTGTATCATATATTTTCATCTTATGCTCATATTCCAGTGTCTGCAGATAAGTGTACTCTACATATCCGATAAGCTGAATCCGTTCGCAATCAAAATGATCAAAAAATCCGGCGAGCTGAAGTGCCGGACGGTTAATATCCGGAATTTTTACTTCCCGCTGTGTCATATCGACATCCGGAGTAAGATTTCTAAGTTCCATCTTCTCTACGATTTTTGTTAATGTAACTCCCATAGTCCTGTCTCCTTTTATTGTTCTTCCATCAGAGTAGCTTCTGTATCTTCCTTTTCGCTTCCCCTGAAAAAATTATACACGTTTTTTGCCGATTTTTCATCCATTGATGGAATTTTTTTCAAATCTTCCACCTCTGCATTCTTAATCTCATCCAGGCTGGCAAATGTCCGCATCAGTGCTTTCCTTCTCGCAGGTCCGATTCCCGGAATATCATCCAGGATCGAATGCACTTGTCCCTGACTACGCAGTTTCCGGTGAAATTCTATAGCAAATCTGTGTGCCTCATCCTGCACTCTTGTGATCAGTCGAAACCCTTCGGAATTGCGGTCGATCGGAATCTCGATATTCTGATAGTAGAGTCCTCTCGTCCGATGGTGGTCATCTTTGACCATACCGCATACCGGAATGGATATATGAAGTTCATCCAGTACTTCCAGTGCTATATTAACCTGTCCTTTTCCACCATCCATCATAATCAGATCCGGAAAAACATTAAAACTTCCCAGCTCTTTCCCGCTTTTCTGTTCCTCCAGACCATGTCGGAATCTTCTGGTGAGGACCTCACGCATACTTGCATAATCATCTGCCCCCTGCACACCCTTGATGTGGAACTTACGATAATCGTTTCGTTTCGGTTTGCCCCTCTCATAAACGATCATCGACCCTACCGAGGCAAATCCATTGGTATTGGAAATATCATACGCCTCCATACGCACCAGGTTATTAAGACCAAGCAACTTTTCTATTTCTTTTACTGCACCGATCGTTCTTCCTTCTTCACGCTTGATACGCTCCTTATCTTTTTCCAGTACCATCTTTGCATTTTTCGCCGCAAGCTCAACAAGCTTTTCTTTTTCCCCTTTTTTCGGGATACGGAAATGAACCTTATGCCCACGTTTTTCTCCAAGCCATGCTTCCAGGATCTCCCGCTCTTCCGGTTCCACCGGAAGCATCAGTTCGCCCGGAATATATGGCGTTCCGGCATAAAACTGCTTGATAAAGCTGGAGAGGATCTCTGCATTTTCATCTCCCTGGGCAATCCGCAGATAAAAATGATCTCTGCCGATCAAACGACCATTGCGGATAAAGAATACCTGTACCACCGCATCCTCATGCTCTCTTGCAAGAGCCACAATATCCCGGTCCTCGCCCCCTGTATCGGTAATCTTCTGCTTCTGTGCAATCTGCTTCACGCTGTGCAGAAGCTCCCGGTATTCAATTGCTTTCTCAAATTCCAGATCATCCGATGCCTCCTGCATCTTTTTCTCCAGATCCTTTAAGATTTTATCATAATTTCCTCCCAGGAATTTGAGTACTTCGTCAACCGACTCTCTGTATTTTTCCTGCGAAATATACCCCTGACACGGTGCATCGCACTGCTTGATATGATGATAGAGACAGCATCTTTCTTTCCCGATATCGCGCGGAAGGATGCGGTTACAGCTACGCAGACGGTAAAGCTTCCGGATCAGTTCGATCGTATCTTTTACCGCCGTCACACTGGTATAAGGGCCGAAATACTTTGACTTGTCCTTCTTCATCTGCCTTGCCATCATAATCCTTGGATATGCTTCGCCGGTTGTCACTTTGATAAATGGATAACTCTTATCATCCATCAGCATCGTATTGTACTTTGGCCGGTGTTCCTTGATCAGATTGCATTCCAGAACCAGTGCTTCCAGTTCCGAATCCGTCACGATATACTCAAACCGGGTGATATGCGTCACCATCTGGTCAATCTTGGCCCCCCGGTTCCTGCTCGGCTGAAAATACTGTCTGACACGGTTCTTCAGGCTGATCGCCTTTCCAACATAAATGATCTCGTCCTTTTCCCCATGCATCAGATAGACTCCCGGTTTCCCAGGAAGTTTTTTAAGTTCGTCTTCAATAATAAATGTCTGATTTTCCATAGTCACATTATACCTTGCTTCCTGCAGACAATACAAGTCATTCTTTCAAAAGAATCTACAGAAAAAAAAGAGGCTTCAGAACCTATTGTTCTGAAACCTCTGCATCTTCTGTTATTTTAGACTAGTCACGCTTCTGCGGAAGGATGAATCCGTCTTCATCTCTTTCTACTTTCTTCTGCGTTTCTTTCTCTTCCTGCTGTGTAGCTTCGGTATCTGCCTCTTTCTTCGGCATCTCGATCGTCTGCTCTTTTACAGGATTCTCTTCTTTCTTTTCTTCCGGTTCCGGAATTCCTTCACATCTGCGGTAAATCTTCATGAATTCTTTTCCGGTGATCGTCTCTTTCTCAATCAGGAATCCGGCGATCTGATCCATCGTTTCACGATGCTCGGAAAGCATTCTCTTCGCTTCTGCATATGCTCCCTTCAGCATCTTCATAACTTCCTGATCGATTTCTGCCGCGGTTGCCTCTCCGCAGTTCATAACAGCTCTTCCGTCCAGATAACGGTTCTGGATAGATTCCAGTCCGATAAGTCCGAATTTTTCAGACATACCATACTGTGTTACCATCGCTCTTGCAATCTTGGTTGCCTGCTCAATATCGTTCGATGCTCCGGTTGTAACTGTGTCAAACACCAGTTCCTCTGCTGCACGTCCTGCAAGGGCTGTCACCAGCATTGCTTCCAGCTCAGCCTTGGTATTCAGGAACTTCTCTTCCTCCGGTGTCTGCATCACATAACCGAGTGCACCCATGGTTCTCGGAACGATTGTAATCTTCTGTACCGGTTCTGCGTCCTTCTGAAGGGCAGTTACCAGTGCATGGCCGACTTCATGGTATGATACGATACGGCGTTCTTTCTGACTCATGATACGGTCTTTCTTCTCTTTACCCACAAGAACGACCTCAACAGCCTCAAAAAGGTCTGCCTGGGATACAACATTTCTTCCTTTTTTTACTGCATTGATCGCAGCCTCGTTGATCATATTGGCAAGATCAGAACCGACTGCCCCGGAAGTTGCAAGTGCAATCTCTTCCAGATTGACTGTCTCATCCATCTTAACATCTTTGGCATGTACTTTCAGGACATCAATACGTCCCTTGAGATCTGGCTTATCTACGATGATACGCCTGTCAAATCTTCCCGGACGGAGAAGCGCCGGATCCAGGATCTCCGGACGGTTCGTTGCCGCAAGAAGCAGAAGACCTTTATTACTGTCAAATCCATCCATCTCTGCAAGGAGCTGATTCAGTGTCTGTTCTCTTTCATCATTGCCACCAAGCTGTGAATCTCTGCTTTTTCCGATCGCATCGATCTCATCGATAAAAATAATACACGGCGCCATCTGCTGTGCCTGCTTAAAGAGGTCACGTACTCTTGACGCTCCGACACCGACATACATCTCAACAAATGCAGAACCTGAAAGAGAGAAGAACGGTACTTTTGCTTCTCCGGCAACTGCTTTTGCAAGAAGTGTCTTACCGGTTCCGGGAGGACCTACAAGAAGTGCTCCCTTCGGAAGCTTCGCTCCGATTCCGGTGTATTTGCCAGGGTTATGCAGGAAATCGACTACTTCCTGCAAGGATTCTTTTGCTTCATCCTGACCGGCTACATCCTTAAATGTGACTCCGGTAGATTTTTCCACATACATCTTGGCATTGCTCTTTCCAACGCCCATCATGCCGCCACCCTTTGTCATACGGCGCATCAGCATCACACCCAGACCGATCATGATCACAAGCGGAACAATGTTGACCAGAAGATTCATCACCATATAAGATGTAGAATCCGGTATCTTCTGTTCATACTCAACACCTGCTTTATACAGTCTGTCCGAAAGGGTATCATCCTTCACAATACCG
>OIAT01000328.1_pt1 | contig 11505 bp, 10 predicted proteins | sample 1580801 | NCBI WGS metagenome assembly OIAT01 (sample SAMEA3882536, study PRJEB24775) | human gut metagenome | biome: human-associated habitat; feature: intestine environment; material: feces | place: Netherlands | collected 2009/2010
ACGAAGTGCTAAATCAAAATATTTTAATTGTAATTGTTCAAAATCATCGTCATCTTGTTCACCTGGTGTATATCCATTTTCTTCTTTGCCTGGTGTATGTTTATCATCTTCATAAACATTTTTTGGCTCAGAATCTCTGTCATCACCTTTTTGTTCTATTTTGTTTCCATTTTCATCATATTCTTCTGTTATTTCTGCAACGTTCTTTAATATTCCTTTATATGTGTTTTCTTTTAAAACTATACATGTTATTTCAACTTCTTGATAGAATAATCCATCTTTTTCATCATTTGTACTTTGTTGCCATAAGTCTTCATCAGCTTTTTGTGATTTATATGCTTTAATTAATTTTTCTTTTAATGCTTTTGTTGATATTGCTGCTCTTTCACCTGTTACTATTTGTATTTGGCTATAATCTGTTGGCACTTCACCTGTTATTGGATCTTTAAAGTCCTCTAGTTTTATTTTATCTTTGTTTATTTCTGATTCGTCTTTATAGAAACCATTTTCTCCAACTAAGTTCTTTATTTCAATTCCCTCTGGCAATACTTCTTTTCCTGTTGCTTCATCTGTTGTTTTTGGTATTGACCAAATGCTGTTATTTGTATAGTTAGGTAAGAAACCTAGTCCTTCTGGCAAGTAGTCTGTTACTTCTGTTGCATATCCATTTCTATCGCCTTCATTATATACCCTTATTTTATATGTAACTATATCTCCTTTCCTTACTGTTACAGCATCTTTAGGATGAACATATTCTGCTGTTGTTATTTTCTTTCCTGTTGTCGAATCTATTGTATTTAGCTTACTTGTATTTATTTTTGGTGTTCTATCTTTTTCATCTTTTAATTCTGTTCCATTTAGTTTTGTTATAAATTTACGAAGTGATAAGTCAAAAGGTGTTCCTTTTATAATTATTTTCTCAAAATCATCATCATCTTCTTGACCTTTATAATGATATTTAGAATCTGTTAAATCATTTTTATTTTCTTCGTTTCCTTTATATCCTGGTAATGGCTCTAATAAATCTTCTGCTGTTGGCTCAGTAAAGTTTTCTGGTTTAGAATCTCTATCTTTAATTTTTTCTTCTTGTGGTCTTGGTGCTGATGTATAGTCCATTGTTGCAATATTTGTTAAAACCATATCATTTGCTGAAGTTTCTGCAGAAACTTTGAATTTAATATCTATTGATTTACTATCTAGTTTTTCTCCGTCAAATGGATTTAAGCCAAATAAATATGGTTGTAGTCCTGTTTCTCCTTGCGCTGGAATCTTAGATATTGTAATTGTATTTTTTTCCTTATTTATACTATATATATATTCTTTACCTTCTAATTCTTCTGCTGTGTATTCACCTGAAGTTTTAGCTTCTATAAACTCTGGATTTGATTTTGCATCAAATTCTAACCCTTGAGGTAAATAATCTGTTATAGAATATACATAACCTTCTACATCACCTTCATTATATACTGTAAATCTGTATGTTACTATATCTTCTGTTTTTACTTCAACTGGATACTTTTTATGCTTATAGTCTGCTGTTGTTGCTTCGCCACTTGCTAGTTTAGTTATATCTATATCTGGTACTCTAGTATCTTCTAGTTTTGTACCATTAACTTCTGTTATATATTTTCTTAATGCCAAGTCAAATGTTTTCCCTGGTAAAACTAAATCTTCATAGTCATCATCATCTTCTTGATATGTGCTATTGTCTGTTGGTGGAGTGTAATCATCTAAATTTGGTTTTTCTGGTACAGAGTCATCATCATCTCCGCTATCTGCTGTTATTGCTGCTATATTTCTTAGGTTTTGCTCTACTCCACTTGCTATTGCTACAACTTTACATTCTACTTCTAAATCTGCATAATATAATCCGCCTTCGCCTTTTTCTGCTTTTTGCCAAATGCCTTCTGTTGTTTCTGATGTTTTTGTTCTGTCAAATGCTTTTATAGTTGTATCTTTTAAATAGTTAGATGTTATTGGTGTCACTTTTGAACCATCTTTTAATGTTATTTGTTCTCCTGTTTTCCATCCATATTTAGTATTTATTGCGCTTCCAGCCACTAACTCTAGACCTGCTGGCAAGTAATCTGTTACTTCTGTTGCTGTTCCATCTACCTGTCCCTCATTATACACTCTTATTTTATATGTAACTATATCTCCTGTTTCTACTTTTTGTTTGTCTTTTGGATGAGTGTATGTTGCTGTATACTCTACCTCTCCTGTTCTATCATCTTTAATACCATTTGTTAAAGTTGTTGTATCTACTCTTGGTGTTCTATCTGCAACTTCTATATTTTTTTCTGCACGTTTAATTGCTGTTATAAATTTACGTAGTGCTAAGTCAAATCTTTTTGGTACTTCTGTTGATATTTCATCTTCTGCCTCTGCTATCTCTTTTTATTTCAATTACCGCTTGGTCATTTCCTGTAGCATACAAGAAATTTGCTGTTGCCCATTTTCCTGTTTTTGATACTTTTAGTGAAAATTTTGAGCAGTCTATATCAACAAATTCCATTGCTGATTTATATAATTTAATATAATATTCATTATTATATGTAACTTTTTCTAATTCAACTTTATTTCCTGTTGAATTTATAACATCAAAAATTTGCATTCTTTTTAATGTATCTTCTGTTTGTTCAAAATAGAAGTATTGATTAACAATATTTCCTTTCCCGTCTTTTAATGCTAATTCAAAATCGTTGTATCTTGCATCATTTGTTGTAATTTTAAATGGTCCTATTAGATAATAGTTTTCATATGGATTTGGCTTTGTTCCTGTACTACTTTTATCTTCTACTCCAAATTTTATATTTTTATCAAATTCTATATTTACACTATCACTATTAGTTGTTTCTCTTATTGTGCTAGTTGAATCTGAGCCTTCTTTTAATGCTCCTTCTATAAAATATTGATATATTCTGTTTAAATAGTTTGCCCTTCTTGTTCCAAACACATCATTACTTTCATTTATAGCTAGCCAATTAACTGGTGTTGGATTTGTTGTTGATACTGATTCATTTTTTCCGTTTTCATCATAATTTGCAAAATACCAAAAAGCTAACTGTTGAATTACTTCTAAATCATCATCTGTTATCATACCTTGGTTTACTTTTGCAATTCCTATTTTTGTTAGTAATTCTGTTTTATATTCTTGTGCATTGTATTTATCTGTACTTACTGGTAAATATGCATTATCTGCTATCCATAGCATTGCATTATATATGTTAACATTGTTATATGTTTTCTCATTAAAAGTAATGTTCTCTGTTCTATCTAGGTTAATATTATATAATTCTTTATACTTGGCAATTACCTCATTAGCATTAGATTTCATATTTTCTATTACTGTATATTTTGTTGAGTTTGCAGAACTATTGTCACCAAATTCCACACTACCAAAGCCCTTTCCTCCTCTTATACAATAAAAGCTATCTTCGAATTTTTTATATGGAGTTTCTAATTCTCTTTTATTATAATCAAATATCTTTACTATTGAATACTTAAATTCTTGACCATCTTTATGTCTAGCGAAGGTATATTCTTCATCGTCTATGTTATTATCTCCATTATCATCACTATATGGTCTTGTTCTTTGATATGTAAGGTCCCTTTTTTCTTCTGCTGCATATATCGCATTTGGGTTTAGTACCGCTATTGAAATCAAAGCTACTATTAATGCCATTAATAAAATCTTAATCCTTTTCATAATTTACCTTCCTTCTTACAAAATACTAACTATATATATTATAAATTTTTTTTAAATTAAATCAATACCTCTTTTTTAGGCATTTTTCTTTTGTAAAAAAACGTTCTTTAAGCCTTTACGGAAGCCATTTTTTAGAGTTTTGTTTTTTATTAGCATTAAATATTACATTTTCATGACATTTTTTTATGTGTATAATAATTTTTTCATTTTCTTGTTCTTTTGGCTTATTCCCGTAGTTATACAGCTTTTTTATATGTATAAAAATCCCTTTAGTATTTTTACTAAAGTAAGCATGCTTTTAAACGCCATATCTAATAATACATACTAATTATACAATATTTTAAGTTATTTATCAACACATTATGTAAAAAAGATTTTAGCAATTAAATCCAATTTTTTCTATTGACTTTTTTATATAAATTTGCTATTATAGTTATGCTTTAATTTTTGCGGGAATAGCTCAGTTGATAGAGCGCTGCCTTGCCAAGGCAGAGGTCGCGGGTTTGAGCCCCGTTTCCCGCTCCAGATTTTTAGTTGTTCACTATTAACTTTTTTATTGTTATTTGGTACTATTTTAATTAAAAGTGAATAAATTATATCATATCTTAAATATTCGGCGACATAGCCAAGTGGTAAGGCACGAGTCTGCAAAACTCTGATTCCCCGGTTCGAATCCGGGTGTCGCCTCCAAAAAATAAAGACTTTAAAAGTCTTTATTTTTTTACTTATGCAATTAATTGCATATATACATTCTTAAAATTTCCTATTAATTCTATAAAGTAATATCTTGCACTTTTTTTATTTACTATATTTTTTGTGATTATATCTATACTTTCCACATTACTATCGCCAATTTGTAGTGTGACTTTTCCAATTTTAGTGTTTTCTTCTACTGGTGCTTCTAAATATTTTAAAGAATTTATACTTATTCTTATATTATCAATTTCTTCTTTTTTTATTGGATATAATTTATATTTAAAATTTCCTAAACCTAATTTTACACTTTGCTTTTCACCTTTATTTACAATAATCCTATTAGCATTTACTTTTTTCCATTTTTCAAATTCCTTATTAACCAATTCTTCTAGATTTACTATTTCATAGTTTTTATATATGTACTCTATTAAATTGATAGAATCTTTTGTCCTTGTTTTTTTAGTATCGGCTCCTAGTACAACTGTTATAATATTAAATCCATTTCTTGTTACCGATGTTACTAGGCATCTTCCTGCACCATTTGTAAATCCCGTCTTCACTCCATTCACTCCATCTAAATATCCAAGCAACTCATTTGTATTTGTTATTGTTTTTATATTTCCATTTATATTTACATTATGCACTTTAGTACTTACAACCTCTGAAATTTTTTGAATATTTAATGCATAATCGGCAATTAACGCAAGCTCATATGCAGTTGTATAATGTTTCTCCTCATCTAATCCATGTGGAGTTATAAAATGAGTATGTTTTAAATTTAATTCTTGTGCTTTTTTATTCATTAAATCTGCAAAATTTTCTACACTTTTCGCAGTGCTTACGGCTATTTGAATTGCAGCATCATTTCCGTGAGCAAAGCATTAACCCATATAATAAATCTTCTTTTGTTATTTTGTCTCCTGTTTTTAGTCCTAACCTTGAGCCCCCTATGTTCGCAGCTTGTTTGCAAACTTCTACTTCTTCATTTAAGTTTTTATTGTTTTCTACAAATACTATTGCTGTCATTATTTTTGTTGTGCTTGCCATTGGAACTTCTTTGTCATAATTTTTACCATATAATATTGTTTTTGAATTTCTATCAAAAGCAATTGCACTTCTTGATAAAATGCTTGGTTCTTTTGAAACATTTGTAGAAACATTTTCTATTTCTTCCTTTAACCATACATAGTCCGTTTCTTCTTCTATCTCGTACGCAAATACGCTTACATTAACACACATTAATGCAATTATAAATCCAATTATTATTTTTTTTATATTATTCAATAAAATCACCTTTTAAATTTTATTAAATAAAGCATTAAAAATGCATAATTTAGTTTTATTTTCCTATAAACATTTGTACATATATTTTCCCATATTTTGGGCTTTTTACTACACCTATCCCTGTATAAATAAAACTGCTATTTAAAATATTTGCTCTATGCCCTTCTGAATTCATCCACGCATTTACAGCCCCACTGTTGCTTGAATTTCCTGCAATATTTTCTCCTGCTGTTTTATAACTTATTCCGAATTTTTTCATCATATCAAATGGCGAACCATAAATTGGTGAAGTATGTGAAAAATAATTGTTATCAACCATGTCTTGTGCTTTTATTCTTGCAACATTTTGTACCTCGTCATTTATTTTTAATGCAGATAAACCATTAGCAACCCTTTTTGCATTAATTAAATCAAATACCTCTTGTTCATCAGCTGTTAGTTCACTTTTGGTAGTATTGTTTGCATTTGGCTTTGTTGTGTTAGAATTATTCCCAGCACTTCCGAGTATTAGGATATATTAGTTTAATATATTTACTGCTAACTGCTCCAATATAATCATTATCCGTTTGTACAATATACCAATCTCCTATTTTTGCAAATAAGCGTATATATTGGTTTTTATACACTTTTGTTATTACTCCAAAGTTAGTACCGTGGTCCTTGTCTTACATTTAGTGTTGTTGCAGTAACAAAACCTGTTGGTGTGCTTACTGTTTGATAGTTTTTCATTGCTAAACTGCTTGTAAATATACCTGCTATCAAGAAAAAAATCATTACACATAAAATTAATTTTGACTTTAATTTCATAAAAAATCAACTCCCAATAATAGTTTTAGCTATTATTAGGAGTTTATGCAAAAATTTTGGTTTAAAATTATTCAAATGTAATCTTTTTTTAATTATTGTGTTTCTTAGTTTTGATGTGATATAATTTAATATATTACTATTAGGAGTATATAAATGAAAAACTATTATGAAATTTTAGAAGTAAATAAAAAAGCCTCTCAAGAAACAATTTCCAAAGTATATAAATTTTTAGCTAAAAAATATCATCCTGATGCAAATCCAGATAATAAACAAGAAGCCGAAGAAAAGTTTAAGGAAATTTCTGAAGCATATGAAATATTATCTAATGAAGAAAAGAGAAAAGAATATGATGAAGAATTACATGATTATGAAGCAAGTACTTCTCCACAAACTGTTTCTGCTGAAGATTTTCTAAAACTTAGCAATTATTGCAAAGAATTAGAAAACGCTTTAAAACAATACTCATCTGCTGGAAATACTAATTCTTCAAATTCTAATGAATACAATAATTATTATAACAATACAAATAATGAATATCAAACTGATACATATACTGCTCGTGCTCAAGAACAAGCAAGAGAGCAAGCTTATCAAGATGCTGTAAACAGAGCTTATCATGATGCATATGTAAACAATTTAAGAAATATGGGATATAAAATAAAATATAAAAAGACTTTTAAAGAACATGTAAAGAATTTTGTAACATTAATTTTGTCCATTGTAGCAACGATATTAATTATTAAAATAGCTTTAAGTATTCCTGCTATTCAACGAAATCTTATTATATTAAAAAAATAGTTTGCACAATGCAAACTATTTTTTTATCTTCTTCTTTCATTTCCTCTAAATTGCTCTTCTACTTCTTCGTGAGCGTTATCAATTTTTTCTTTAGGAGTTTTTCCTTCTGCCTCATTGTATAGGTTTAAAAATTCTTCTGGCGAAACTTTTGCCTTTTCTGCTTCTTTTGCTATTGTTGTTGTTTCTCCATTACCCAAATCTATTATCATATTTAAATTTTGAATTTCTATTCCTTTCTCTTCTCCTTTTTCAAAATTATGTGCTATTTCATGATTTTCAGTTCTCGTATCTGTTGCTTTAATAACTTCTGTTTCTGGTACATTTGTTTTGCTTTGTACTTTTACCGGTCTTTCGACTCTCTCATTGCATGGAGTTACACGCACTTTTCCCAACTCAATATAGCCATATATATCTATTGTAATTGACATTTCAATATCTTTTCTGTTCGTCTTCATCAATGCATGTGGACTTTTTCTTTCTACATTCTCACCATTCTCGTCTATTGAAATCACACTACGCATTGTTGGCTTTGCCGGTTTAATCTCGTCAGCTATTCTTATTCCATTTTCATCTTTTTCTGTAATTATGTATTGTCCTAATTTACTAGAATATGCCAATCCTAATTTCTTTCCTTTCAATTCTGGAAATTCTAATTGTAATCTTGGATCTTTTATTTTTTTATAATATGTAATTCCTAGATCCTGTCCTTCATTTTCCATTAATTCTTCATTTGCTTCTTGCTCATCTTTTTCCTCAGAATCTTTGTCTTCTTTCTCATCTTTTTCTTCTTTTCCTTCGCCTTTTTTTTGTTTTTCTATATACTCTTCTAATTCCTCTGGCGTTAGCTCCTCCGATTTTGCTCTTATATTTTCAATATTAAGTTCTTTTAAATCTTCCAATGTCATTTCTATTTCCAAAGATCTTAATAATGGATCAATAAATTCTATATGTCCTTCTTCATTAACATAGCCTAATAAATTATTGGAATCCTTTGCATATATTCCAACTTTTTCTGTTCCATCATCATTAGTTATCTTGGCTATATAAATATCAGAATTTATTTCTAATCCATCTTTTATTTTTAACTTTTCATAATACTCTATACTAGAAATTCTTTCTCCCTCTGCTAGGCTTTCTTTCATACTTGATTCAAACTTGTCCATTTTCTCCATAGTTTCTTTTTCATTCGCTGTAAATGTTGAAATTTTCTTTTCTTTTTCCATATTACTCTCCTATTCTACCTCGAAAGATAATTCAAATTCTGCATTTGGATTTAATTTTATTATAAAATTTTTATCCATATCATCTGCAGCTACACCTACCCCACTCTTAATATTAGCTGTACAAGTATACACATTACTTTTTGTTTGAACATTTTTAATAGTTATATAATTTGTATCATAAAAGTTTTTCTGCACATAGTTTTTGAATTCATCAATTGTTTTAAAATAATTCTGTTTAAATTCACTTGATAAACATTCATATGCATTTTTATAATCTTTGTTGTTTATCATTTTTATAAATATTTCAATATCTGTAGCTACTTTCTTTGCATCGCTTGCTTTATTGTATGTAGTTATAAACTCCTCTGTTTTTATTGTATAATTATCTAACAATATTGTATAATCCATTATTCCATTTTCTTTTATTGTATAATAATTATCAAAATTATCTACAATTATATATTCAGTATAATTATCTTTTTCATTAACACCATACTTCACCATTGTTGTATTTTCCATTTGATTTTCATTTTCACTCATATTATTTTTATACTCTTCTAGATTTCCAAATCTTTTGTTTTTATATTCTTCATCAAGTAAATTATAAGCTAACTCTGGATAATTAAGTGCTTTATTTATATAATCATTAAGATAATTTCGAGCCATATCCTCATTTGTTACATTTATATTTTTAAATAAATTATATTTATTTTTAGAAATAGTCAATTCATCACTTTTTGATTTATTTTCTGTAATAAGTTTATTATATTCATTTTTTGCTTCCAGTGGCTGGATACAGGAAGATAACATTGATATCATAATCTGCATCTGTGTCCGTAAGGCTTCTTTCAATGATCAGGATCGTATCTTCAAATTCTTTTGTTAATTTCAGTGCCAACGCATTTCTGACGGCCTTATTGTAAGCCAGTGACACATTCGGATCATCCACTCCGTACTCAAAAAACATATGTGGTTCAAAATCCAGATTCAGGTATTCCTGATTGTCGGAAGAAAAACTGTTTTCAATGGAAATATATTCTTTTCCCATAAAAGTTACAAGAAATTCATGTCCTCCGGATCCTTCCCTGAATAGTGTTTCCTTTGCAGATTTCAAATTCTGTGGAAGATCTTCTTTGATCAGATCACCTTCCGCATTGCTGTAATAAATAATCTTTTCTCTTTCAGGAACGTTGTTCCTGTCATGTAGGTAAAAACGCATATCAATTGCTCCTTTTGTGTAATAATATTGAACATTACAGTATTTTTTAACCTCCATTCTTCTGCATCTTTATGTCCTGTAGATAGAATGAAATATTCTCTGTAAAACAAACTGCCGGTATGGAGGTGAAATCATGAAGGAAATTGTATTCTACAAAAAAATGAACATTATCTTACGTTACAGAAGTGTACCGACAGACGTAAAAGACCGATACAGAAAATATTCCGGGAAGAGGCTGAAAGGCAGACAGAGAAAGAAAAAGCATCCAATTTAATTGATATTATTTTTTTAAAATCGCAAAATCAATTTGATATATCAATTGTGAACTACCCCGACTTACACCGAAGTGTAGAAGTCGGAGCTTCTTGCTTCAACGATCCCGGTTATTATCACACCACATGGCAGTTTTCCCAAAATCTCTACAAGCGTTAAGTTGGGCGTGTTCCACACCTACTGTATCGTTAATGTTTTAGGCTGTAAGTAGTCTAAGGCCTTCTTTTTTGATATTCCGCGCAGCATTGATATCCCTGTCGATATTGGTTGTGCCGCAATTCGGGCAGTCCCAGTGTCTGACAGACAGATCCTTTACCAACGGGTTCTTATAACCACAACAGTTACACAACTGGCTGGATGGGAAGAACCGGTCAACTTTGACCAGCTGTCCGCCTCTGTCCCTCAGCTTGTAATCAAGCATGCTCAGAAACATGCCATACCCGTTATCTAATGTTGTTTTTCCGTTGCCGAACCCTTTGTTTGCCATAGCTCTCATGTTCAGGTTTTCCACACATACAAAAGCATACTGATTGGCTATCTCAGTAGACTTCTTCTGCAGGAAATCCTTCCGCTGGTTAGCGACATGTCTATGAATCTTGGCAACCTTTTTTTGCTGTTTCTTATAATTGTTGCTTCCGACCGTCTTATGTTTCAGTTTCCGCTGTGCCTTTGCCAGTTTTCCTGCGGAATGACGGAAATAGTGCGGCATACCGCAGGTTTCTCCGTTACTGGAAACATACAGGCCATCGGATTTGTAATCCAGACCAACTGTTGTTGCTTCCGTAGCAGCAGCATTTGGAATGATTTTCTCAAATGCGAATAGGACGGATACCTGATAGCTGCCATCCCTGTTCTGTGTCACAGTTGCCGATTTGATTTTCCATCCAGCTTCCGGCTTACGGTGGATTACCGCTTTTACAGTACCGAGCTTCGGCAGCTTAATGAAGTTCTCAGCGATTTCGATGTTCCCATTCGTGAAATTCGTAGTATAAGATTTTTTCGCCTTATGCTTGCTCTTAAACTTAGGAAATTTACTCAGGTGTTTGAAAAAACGGTTATATCCATCCTCCAGGTGGTAGATCGCATTGGTTAATGCGAATTTATCCACTTCCTTCAGGAACAGGTAATCTTCTTTGAACTGCTGGTTGCAGTAGTTATTCGCATTCTTTTTGTTTAAATGTTTCTCACCATTCTTGTAACGGTCCTGCTGTAGTGATAGCATATGGTTATACACAAAACGACAGCAGCCAAATGTCTTCTGGCACTGAATGTTCTGTTTTTCGTTCGGATATATCGCATATACCAAAGCTTTGTTTGCCATTTGGCCTGCCTCCTTTGTAAGTACTTCTTACCATAAGTATGAAAGAAAATTTTGCATAAAAATATTATACAAAACAATTCCATGCTTTATTTGGTGCTAACCCCCACCTACTTCGTTGAGGAAAGGGAATGCGCACCTAGTTTTTGTTCAATTTTTTCATCATATCAAATATATC
>OIAT01000336.1_pt1 | contig 11392 bp, 10 predicted proteins | sample 1580801 | NCBI WGS metagenome assembly OIAT01 (sample SAMEA3882536, study PRJEB24775) | human gut metagenome | biome: human-associated habitat; feature: intestine environment; material: feces | place: Netherlands | collected 2009/2010
CCGCCGCCATTGCCGCCCTGCGGGAGATGGGCTGCGACGTGGTGCTGCTCACCGGCGACAACCAGCGCACGGCGGACGCCATTGCCCGGCAGGTGGGCGTCAGCCGGGTCATCGCCCAGGTGCTGCCACAGGATAAGGCCCGGGTGGTGCAGGAATTGCAGGCCGAGGGCAAGAAGGTAGCCATGGTGGGCGACGGCATCAACGACGCCCCGGCGCTGGTGACGGCGGATGTGGGCCTGGCCATCGGCGCGGGCACAGATGTGGCCATCGAGTCGGCGGACATCGTGCTGATGAAGAGCAGCCTTATGGATATCGCCGACGCGGCAGCCCTGTCCCGGGCCACCCTGCGGAACATCCGTCAGAACCTGTTTTGGGCGTTCTTCTATAATTCTGTGGGTATCCCGGTGGCGGCGGGTGTGCTGTATCCGGCCTTTGGGATCACCCTGAACCCCATGATCGCCGCCGCGGCCATGAGCCTGAGCAGCGTGTGCGTGGTCAGCAACGCCCTGCGTCTGCGGGGCTGGAGGGGCCGCAGACGGGAGGGAACGCCGACTGCAAAAGAGCCACAGCTGGTGCAAAATATAAATAATAACGAAAGCAGTAAGGAGGATACCGCTATGAAAAAGACCATCACTATCAAGGGCATGATGTGTGCCCACTGCGTCTCCCACGTGGAGAAGGCGCTGACCGCCCTGGGCGTACAGGCGGACGTGGATCTGGCGTCCGGGACCGCCGTCGTCACCGGCAACGCCAGTGACGAGGCGCTGAAGAAGGCTGTCACCGACGCCGGTTACGAGGTCGTGGAGATCAAGTGATGCAAAAAAGAGCACCCCCGCAAGGGGGTGCTCTTTTTTATGCGCTTTTACGCGGCACCGTCAGTCTCGGTTTCCTCGACAACGGGAGAGGTCTGCGCGGCGGTGCGGGTGACGCTGTCGGCGGTGAGGATGGTGCCCTCGCCGTCGGCGAAGCGGATGGCGACGCTGTCGCCTACATTGAAGATGACCGCCTCCGGCTGCTGCGCGGCGGAGATGACGTAGTAGTGCTCGTCACCGGTCAGGCGCAGGTAGTAGAGGGTATTGCCGTCCACCACGGCGGAGCGGATATCCTCCAGCACACCGATGACTTCGTTCTGGCCCGTCAGGGGCAGATCGGCGTCATCGGCGGATACCAGACCTTTCTCCGCCAGAATGCGGCGGTAGTTGGCCTCACACTGGGCCACCGTGTCGCCGGTGGCCACGATCTGGTACTGGCTGACGTTGACCATGGCGTACATCTTCACCAGCTCGGCGGCGTCCTTCAGCGCCATGAAGTAGGTGGGCTGGTCGGAGATATTCAGCAGCAGGGGGAAGGTGGCCGTGTACTTCATCTGCTGGACCTGCCCCTGGGCGCTGTCCATGGCGGAGTACTCCTTGGCGCCGGCCACCAGATAGAACCGCGTTTCCTTCGTGCGCTGGTTGGAGAGAATGAAGCCGATGTTGGACTCGTCGGACACCACGGAGGTGACACCGGTGTACATATACACGTCGTCACCGATGGCGATGTAGTTATAGCCCTCGGTGGTGACGGTCACGTCCCGCTGGCCGAACAGGGAATTGATGAAGCCGTTGACATACGCGCCGTGGTAGTCGTACTGCTGCATGATCAACTCGGCGGTGTAGACGTGATCCACCCAGTTGGGCACGTCGCCGGTCTTGTAGTAGGCGCTCTCGCCGGTGACGGCGTTCACCAGCACGGCACCGATGATATCACGACCGCCGAACAGGCCGATGGTGTGGCTGACACGGGGGCAGACCCACCACGGGTCGCCGTTCTCGTCGATCTCAAAGGCCGGCTCGTCGAACATATAGGTGGGGTAGTGGAAGCGCAGATGGCGGTACAGATTGCGGCTGAAGTGCTCAGCCGTAGTATAGTGCATACCCTCCGGCAGACGTCCAGACGGATGACCTCCACGTTCTGGGTCACCATGTCGATAAGCAGATAGGCGGGCAGGCCGTCGGCGCGGTTGTTCAGCCACTTGATGATATCGCCGTAGCGCAGGGGCGTGACGCGGACAGGGCGGCCCTGGTAGTTGATCTGGGTATAGTCGTCGGCCACCTCGAACTGGGAGACCATGTCCGCCAGCTCACCCAATTTGCGGTTGCCCAGCTTTGTGGCGGAGTTGGCATCCAGCATGGGGATCTGGTCATAGCTGATCTCCTCCACCTCCGCGGCAAAGTCGCCGTCGGTAACGGTCAGCAGGTCGCGGTAGTCCCCGGCGCGGAACAGCTGCCAGCCGATCACCGCGCCCACCAGCGCCGTGGCGATCAGCGCGGCGGCCGCGATGAGTGGCACGGTGCACTGCTTTTTCAAAAAGGTGAAGTAGCCCTTGGCACCGGTGCCCTGAAAACCGGAGGTCAGTATGGCACAGCCGCCGTACACGGCGCACACCAGCAGTACAAAGACGTAGAAATCCTCGCTCTTGAGACTGATAGGCGGCAGAACGATATAGAAATACACCGCGGCGAACACCAATGTGACGGCGATGTTCAGCAGCGTGCGGCCCAGGGGCGTGCCCACGGCTTTGCGTTCCTTTTTCGGGCGGGGCTGGCGGCCGAAGCCCTGAAAGTCGGGGTCATTCCAATTTGTATTCTTCATAGACGGTTCCTTTCTCTGTTGATATGCCTGTTGGTACTATTATAACCGATACATCTTCGTTTGTATAGCAACTTCAGGTTGCAAACGGCAAAATTGCCGCAGAGAGATGCATTTGGCTGTTCACAAATTGTTTACAATAAAAGTCAAAGAAAGTCAAATTACCCTATTGACAAAGTAGGAAAGGCGGTGTAATATATGTTCAAGGTCAAAGAAAGGCAAAGTCAAATGAGCAGAGCTTGACCGAGAGATGCAAACGAAAGGCGGCGAGGATTTGGGCATTTCCGATATTATCGCTGGATTTATCCAGCAGGAGTTAGACCAGGCGGGCGGTGCGCTGGAGCTACAGCGAGCTGACCTGGCGCAGCGGTTCAACTGCGTGCCCAGCCAGATCAACTACGTGATGTCCACCCGGTTCTCGCCGGAGCATGGCTACATCGTGGAGTCCCGGCGGGGCGGCGGCGGCTACATCCGCATCACGCGGGTGCAGGTGGACCGCCAGACGCTGCTGATGCACGTTATCAACAGCATCGGCGACAGGCTGGACGCGGCCAGCGCACGGGCGATCGCCCAGAACCTGGTCCAGTCCGAGGCCATCAGCCGGGAGCTGGGACAGGCGCTGCTGTCCGCCACCGGCGCACGAGCCTTGCAGGCGGCGCCGCCGGATAGCCGCGACGCGCTGCGCGCCGATATATTCAAGCAAATTCTGATCCATTCCGTCTGACGGCGGAGCAAGGAGGTTATGATTATGAAATGTGATCGCTGCGGTAAGAACGAGGCTACGTTCTACTATAAGAGCAATATCAACGGCAGAGTGACCGAGGCGCACCTCTGCCCCGACTGTGCCCGCGCCATGGGCTATGCCGGTTCCATGTCCGGCCGCATGAGCAGCTGGTTCGACGATGACTGGTTCGACCGTCCGTTCCGTATGCTGGAGCCGTTCTTCGGCGGCTTCGGCAGCCGGATGCTGACGGAGTTCCCTCAGCCGGTGGATGTGTTGGAGCAGGCGCAGAGCGCCGGCCCGGAGAGCAGCGCCGCCGAGGAGCTGCTGCCGAAGGATGAGGCTATGTCTCTGGCGCTGGAGCGTAGGCGCAACGCGCTGGAGACGCAGCTGCACAACGCGGTGGCGGAGGAGCGTTATGAGGACGCCGCCCGCCTGCGTGATGAGCTGAAGGCTCTGGGCGGCAAGGCGTCCTGACGCCGTTGCGCTATGTTAAAATAACAAATCGAAAGGAAGTGTTCCTTTATGTCTGAGAATAAATTTACCCCCCGTGCAGAGGAAGTTCTGCGTTTGAGCCAGGAGGCTGCCGAGGAGCTGGGTCACGGCTACGTGGGCTCCGAGCATCTGCTGCTCGGTCTGATCCGCGAGGAGGACGGCGTGGCGCACCGCGTGCTCAGTGAGTTCGGCGTCACCGATGAAATGGTCTGCTCCGTGCTGCAGCGCAGCGTGGGCAAGGGCGTTTCCGGCGCCGCGCCCAGCCAGGGCCTGACGCCCCGCGCCAAGAGCGTGGTGGAGCTGGCTGTGTCCGAGGCGTCCCGCATGGGCAGCAGCGCCATCGGCACCGCCCATCTGCTGATGGGCCTGCTCCGTGAGGGCGGTAACATGGGCCTGCGTATCCTGCGTACCGTGGGCGTGGACCCCAATAAAATGTACAGCGCTGTGCTGAAGAAGCTCAACGATATGCCCCGGGCTGCCGCTGGCGGCGCCTCTGCCCCTAACCGCGAGGCGGACAAGAAGAACAAGACGCTGGCCGAGTACACCCGCGATCTGACCGAGGCCGCCCGCAGCGGCAAGCTGGACCCCGTTATCGGCCGGGATACCGAGATACAGCGGGTCATCCAGATTTTGTCCCGCCGCAGTAAGAACAACCCCGTACTCATCGGTGAGCCCGGCGTAGGCAAGACTGCCATCGCCGAGGGCCTGGCCGAGCGCATTGCCGCCGGCGATGTGCCCGAGGAGCTGCTGGACAAGCGCATCCTGTCGCTGGACCTCAGCGGTATGGTGGCCGGAACCAAGTACCGCGGCGAGTTCGAGGAGCGCATCAAGAACACCCTGAATGAGGTGAAGAAGGACGGCAACGTCATCCTGTTCATCGACGAGCTGCACACCATCGTGGGCGCAGGCTCTGCTGAGGGCGCCGTGGACGCCGCCAACATTCTGAAGCCCGCCCTGAGCCGCGGCGAGATCCGCGTTATCGGCGCCACCACCCTGAACGAGTACCGCAAGTACATCGAGAAGGATGCCGCGCTGGAGCGCCGCTTCCAGCCCGTCACCGTGGGCGAGCCTACCCCCGAGGCCACGCTGGAGATCCTGAAGGGCCTGCGCGACCGCTATGAGGCGCACCACAAGCTGACCATCACCGACGAGGCGCTGGACGCTGCGGTGCAGCTGTCCAAGCGGTACATCGGCGACCGGTTCCTGCCGGATAAGGCCATCGACCTGATGGACGAGGCCGCTTCGCAGGTCCGCATGACCGCCGAGAGTTCCTCTCCGGACCTGAAGGCCCTGGAGGAGAAGATCACCGCCCTGCACCGGGAGAAGAACGATGCCATCGCCGCCCAGGACTTCGAGAAGGCCGCGCAGCTGCGCGATATCGAGAAGGACTACCAGGAGCAGGTGGACATCGAGCGCGACAAGTGGCGCAAGAGCCTGTCCCAGAATCGGGGCACCGTCACCGCGGACGACATCGCCAAGGTGGTGGCCGGCTGGACCGGTATTCCCGTCACCCGCCTGACCGAGGATGAGTCCATGCGCCTGCTGAAGCTGGAGGAGAAGCTCCACCAGCGTGTGGTGGGGCAGGACGATGCCGTGACCGCCGTGGCCAAGGCCATTCGCCGCAGCCGTGTGGGTCTGAAGGACCCCAAGCGGCCCATCGGCTCCTTCCTGTTCCTGGGCCCCACCGGCGTGGGCAAGACTGAACTGTGCAAGACCCTGGCGGAGTCTATGTTCGGTGATGAGAACGCCATGGTGCGTATCGATATGTCCGAGTACATGGAGAAGCACACGGTGTCTCGCCTGATCGGCTCGCCTCCTGGCTATGTGGGCCACGAGGAGGGCGGCCAGCTGACTGAGAAGGTGCGCCGTAAGCCCTATTCCGTGGTGCTGTTCGACGAGATCGAGAAGGCCCATGAGGATGTGTGGAACATCCTGCTGCAGATCCTGGAGGATGGCGTTGTCACCGATTCCCAGGGCCGCCGGGTGGACTTCAAGAATACCGTCATCGTCATGACATCCAACGTGGGCGCCCGGAACATCACCGATGCCGCCGCCAAGCTGGGCTTTGACGGCGACGAAAAGGGCGGGAAGGAAACTGAGGAGGCTCGCTTCGCCCGTATCCGCGAGGCGGTCATGACCGATCTGAAGCACACCTTCCGCCCCGAGTTCCTGAACCGTATCGATGAGATCATCGTGTTCCGTCAGCTGACCCAGGAGAACATCGTGGAGATCGCCCGCCGTATGCTCACCGTTACCGGCAAGCGCATGGCGCAGCAGGGGATCACCCTGATCTCCGACGATGACGCCGTGGCCGAGTTGGCCCGTGACGGCTTCGATCCCCAGTACGGTGCCCGTCCTCTGCGCCGGGCCATCCAGAACCAGGTGGAGGATGCCGTAGCGGAGTTGATGCTGGAGGGTAAGCTGAAGTCCGGCGATACCGCCCATGTCCGTCTGCGGGACGGCAAGGTGGTCATCGACAGCGAGGCGGTTCCTGCTGAAGCTGCGCCTGCGGCGACAGCGCCCGCCGAGACGGCCGCTATCCCTGCGGAGAAGTAAACAAAAAGGAACGCCCTTGGGCAATGGCCCAAGGGCGTTCCTTTTTTGTCCTATTGCTTCTTCGCGCGGAGAGAAGGTTTACAGGGTGTCCAGCGCCTGCTTCAGGTCGGCGATGAGGTCCTCGGCGTTCTCCAGACCCACGGACAGACGGATCAGGCCGGCGGCGATGCCGGAGGCGGCCAGTTCCTCCTCGGTGTAGGTGGAGTGCGTCATGGAGGCGGGGTGCTCGATCAGCGTCTCGGCGTCGCCCAGAGACACAGCCACCGTCACCAGGTGCAGGGCGTTCACCAGCTTCACGCCGGCGGCACGGCCCCCCTTGACCTCGAAGGACAGCATACCGCCGAAGTCGCGCATCTGGCGGCGGGCGATGTCATGGCCGGGATGGTCGATCAGGCCGGGATAGTAGACCTTCTCCACGGCGGGGTGGTCATACAGGAACTCTGCAACGGCCTTGGCGTTGGCGCAGTGCTTCTGCATACGGATCTCCAGGGTTTTCAGGCCGCGGAGGATCAGGAAGGAGGTGAAGGGATCCATGACCGCGCCGGTCATATCCTTCAGGCCGAACATACGTACCTCATTGCAGAATTCGGCGGAGCCCACCACAAAGCCCGCGATCACGTCGCCGTGGCCGTTCAGGTACTTGGTGGCGGAGTGCACCACCACGTCTGCGCCCAGCTCCAGCGGCCGCTGGAGGTACGGGGAAGCGAAGGTGTTGTCGCAGATGACCTTGATGTCCTTGTTGTAGCCGTGGGCCAGTGCCGCCACGGCGGAGATGTCCGCGATCTTCAGGTTGGGGTTGGCGGGCGTCTCCAGATACACCGCGCAGGTGTTGGGCTTCAGCGCCTTGCGCACGGCATCCAGGTCGGAGGTGTCCACAAAGCTGACCTCCACGCCGTAGCGGGTCATGCCGTGGTTCAGAAGGGCGAAGGTGCAGCCGTACAGGGTGCCGTCGGCCACGATATGCTTGCCGGCGCCGGCTACGGTCCACAGCGCGGAGGAGATGGCACCCATGCCGGAGGCGGCGGCCACGCAGGCCTCACCGCTTTCCAGGGCAGCGACCTTGGCCTCCAGCACCGAGGTGGTGGGGTTGGACAGGCGGGTGTAGATATAGCCCGCTTCTTCACCGGCGAAGCGGCGCCCGCCCTGCTCACAGCTGTCAAATACGAAGGTGGAGGTCTGGAAAATAGGGGTGGTCAGTGCGCCGTACTGGGTGTCCTTCACGTTTCCGGCGTGAATGGCTTTTGTACCGAAGCCGCAATCCTTGTTCAGCATGGGTCGTCCTCCTTGCACTATAATGTAACAATAAAGTGTACAGGACCATACGGCCCTTTGCCATAAGGGTAACATATCTGAACCCGACGGTGGTAGCGGCAAAATGCGCCAGCTCGCTATCAATTGGAATTGTAGCCAAAACAGATAATTTCGGAATATATTTTTGTGCAGAATGCTGTATTGCGTGGAAATCGCAAAAAATTTTAGCGGAAACTAGACATCGTGCCGAAAAATACGGCAAAATGGCGGCGGATTTTTGTCGGGGAACATGATAAATGAAACAGATAACGATGGGCGCGATTTGCGGGAAACGGTTGCCATTTCCCCCGGAATGTGGTATAAGAGAGACAGAGAGTGCGCCCGGTGTCCGCCGGGTACATGCAGCTTACAGGAGGTCATCACCATGAAAAAGATCATTGCCACCACCAATGCCCCCGCCGCCATCGGTCCCTATTCCCAGGCCATCGACTGCGGCAGCTTCCTGGTCACGTCCGGCCAGGTGCCCTTTGACCCGGCTACCGGCGAGTTCGTCCCCGGCGGCATTACCGAGCAGACCCGTCAGGTACTCACCAACATCAAGGCCATCCTTGAAGCCGCCGGTCTGACCATGGACAATGTGGTCAAGACCACCGTATTCCTGCAGAGCATGGGCGACTTCGCCGCCATGAACGCGGTCTACGCCGAGTTCTTCACCGAGGGGCAGTACCCTGCCCGCAGCGCCGTGGAGGTCGGTGCGCTGCCCCGGGGCGCACTGGTGGAGATCGAAACCATCTGCGTGAAGTAAAGAATCCGGCAAATAAAGAGAGCCGCCCCTTAGGGGCGGCTCTCTTTATGCCTCCTGGTTCAATTCCGAGACGATATCCTTCAGAATGGCGATGAACTTCTCGCCGTAGTCCGTCAGCGGTACGTCCCGGGGCCGTATGACCCCAAGGCGCATATCCGGCACGTCGCCGATCAGCGGCAGCGTCATCAGCCGGTCATCGCCGTAGCCGTCCGGCAGTACGCCGCTGCCGGTGGAAACGCAGTCCGTGTGGGCCATGACATTGTAGGCCGTGGCGCGGTCGCTGACGGACACTACCCGGTCAAACTCCGCGCCGGTGCCTACCACTGCCTCCTCGGCGAAGTGGTAGTTGCTGTCCGACTGGGTAAATACCGCGTAGGGGTAGGCATACAGCTGCTCCAGCCGCACGGCGCGTTCGCCGGACAGGGGGTGGCCCTTCCGCAGAAACACCCGGGGGCGGATGTCCACCAAAGGCTGGAACGTCAGGTTCTTCTCCCGCAGGATACGGCCGATGAAATGCTCTGTCATGTCCGACACGAAGATGACGCCGAAGGCGCTGCGCCGCGCCGTCACCTCGTCGATGACAGCCGCCATCTCCATCTCCTTGAAGCTCACCTGGATATGCGGCTCGTCCAGCAGGTGCAGGAACTCCACGAATGCCTTGGCGCAGAAGGGATAGCGCTGTGATGCTACCGACAGGGATACCCGGTCGGCAGCCCGGCGCTCACTGTAATAGCGCTCCAGCTTCCGGCTGCGCTCCACCAGCGGTGCGATCTGCGCCGTCAGCTCTCGGCCCTCCTCCGTCAGCGTCACGCCCCGGTTGGTCCGCAGAAAGATGGTCACGCCCAGCTCCCGTTCCACCTCGGCGATGGCCGCCGACAGGGCCGACTGAGACAGAAACAGGTTCCGCGCCGCCCGGTTCATGGACCCGCAGCGGTCCACCTCCAATATATAGCTCATTTGCAGCAATGTCATCGTGCCGCGCCCCTTTCCCGCCGTTTCTTGCCTTTACTATACCAAAAACCGCGTCCCCTGTAAATAGAATTGACAGATATACGGCCCATCGTGTATAATCGCCGGTGATATACCGTATATATTGCTCTATATAGGAGGCGTACTATGAAACGAGTTATCACCGTCCTGTTGGCGGCCCTGCTGGTCCTGTCACTGGCGGCCTGCGGCAGCGGGGTCGAGACAAAGAAGCTGGCGGGCACCTGGACGTGTACGATCGATGTGACTGACCGCATGAACGCGGCGGCGGAGCAGGCGCTGGGTCTGTCCGCGGCGGACGGCGCGGCGAAGATGCCGCTGCAGCTGGTCCTCACCGTGACCGAGGACGGCGCCTATACCCTCCGCTACGACAGCGACGCCGCCCGCACGGCGTTGGATGCCTATGCCGCGGCGCTGCACCCGGCGGCGGTGGAGAGCGTCTATGCCGCTGCGGAGGAGCAGGGCCTCTCCCGTGAGGAATACGACGCGGCCATGGAGAAGGCCGGCATCACCATGGACGATATGGTGGCGGCCATTTTCGCCGGGGTGGACGAGGAGGAGCTGCTCTCCCTGCTCACCGGCCGCAGCGCCGCGATCACCGGCTATTGCAGGGCGGAGGGCGGACAGCTGTACCTGGCGGATACCGCCGCCGAACTGGCCGAGACGGCGGACTGCCTGAGCTATACCCTTTCCGATGGGACCATGACCTGGACCGACGCGCAGGGTGAGCTCAGCAGCCAGCTGACGGAACAGGAGCAGGAGCTGCTCCGCGTGCCCCTGACCTGGACGAAGCGGGCGGAGGAGAGCAAATAAAAAAGAGCGCCCTGTGGGCGCTCTTTTCCTTTGCCTCATGTCTCAAAAATCCAGCTCCGTGCGGGTACAGACCTCCTTGATCTTGGCCTGCAGGCGTTTCAGATCCTCGAAGGTCTCCGGCTTTTTCCGGGGGTCCCGCAGCAGGGCGGCGGGGTGATACAGCGCCATCATCAGGCAGCCATCCTTCTCGAAAAACTGACCGTGCTCCTGACTGATCTTAAAGTCCGGGCGGATGATCTCCATGGCGCTGACGCGGCCCAGACACACGATGATCTTAGGCTGCATCAATGCCCGCTGCCGCTGGAGGTAGCCCTTGCAGGCGTCCTTCTCCGTGTTCATGGGGTCCCGGTTCTCCGGCGGGCGGCACTTAACGGAGTTGGTGATATACAGGCGGCTGCGGTCCAGCCCGATCATCTTCAGCATATCGTCCAGCAGCTTGCCGCCCCGGCCCACGAAGGGCTCGCCCTGCTTGTCCTCGTTAGCGCCGGGGGCTTCGCCGATGATCATGATCTCCGCATCCTCCCGGCCCACGCCGAAGACCACGTTGGTGCGCGTTTCCGCCAGTGTACAGGCGTGACAGTGCAGACATTCCTGCCGCAGGGCTTCCCACTCGGTCATAGTCGTTTCTCCTTTATCTCTCTGCGAACGGGCTTACTTTTCCAATCTGGACAGCAGCCACGCTTCAATGTTCTTCGTAATATCCGCAGTGTATGCCTTTTCGTTGAGTATCTCATGCCGCAGGCCCGGATACAGCTTCAGTGTGCAGTCCCGCATACCGGCAGCCCGGAAGGCGTCATAGGTCTGGCGCACGCCCTTGCCGCAACTGCCCACAGGGTCCTTGTCGCCAGCTACGAACAGCACCGGTATTTCCCTGTCCATCTGCCGCAGATGGCTCTGCCGCTGGTTGAAGCGTATGCCATGCAGCATCTGGCGGAACAGGCCCACCGTGGCGTCCGCGCCGCAGAGGGGGTCGGCGATGTAGTCGTCCACATTGCTCTCGTCGGCGGAGAGCCAGTCCACCTTCGTGCGGTTGGGGGCGAACAGCTTGTTGTAGCTGCCGAAGGCCAGCTCCGTCACCAGCTCGCTGGTGGCGTTCTCGCCGCTGACGGCGGCGATGGCATTGGCCAGCGCCA